>Ga0256405_10008506_pt1 | contig 14656 bp, 16 predicted proteins | sample RumenRJG_02DNA_FD_189096 | JGI IMG/M metagenome (GOLD analysis project Ga0256405, IMG submission 189096) | Bovine rumen microbial communities from Lethbridge, Alberta, Canada - RJG_02 | ecosystem: Host-associated > Mammals > Digestive system > Stomach > Rumen | place: Canada: Alberta... | reverse complement strand
TTTAGCCATCAGTCAGCCTCCTTTTGAATTATTCTAATTTGATCAGCTTTAACAGTAACCGGAATTGGTACTGCAGCTTCTATTAACTCAAGAACGACTTCTTCACGTGATTCATCGATACGAACCACTTTTGCTCTTTCTCCTTTGAAAGGACCAGAAATGAGTTCCACAATACTTCCCTTTTGGATAGAGGAAATAATTGGTTCTGGTTTTAAGAATCTTTTCACTTCTTCAAAGGTAATACCAACACTACCTTCTACAACACCTCTTAAATGTTGTACTTTCAAATCAGGATTTCTAAGATCAATTTTTGTTGATGATTCAACTAAAATGTAACCTTTTAAAGATTCTGGAACAAGAATTGATGAAATACCAATACCATCAATGGTTCTAGCCTTACGTGCTAAAAGCCTTGCAACGTTCCTTTCTTGACCTGCAGAGGTCTTAAGAGCGTATATAGTACTGTTAGTATCTTCCATGAAAAATTCACCTATTTTTAAAGTTTTTAGTTGTTAATAAAATCATACATTAAGTTAAAAATATTATAGAAGCTATTATTTTTCAGAATAAAAATTCTTAAAAAATCAAGATTTCTATAATATTAATATTTATGAAACATCATAGTATTTAAAAGTTTTCAAAAAACTAGAAAATATTAACAAAAAATCATTACTTAAAATTTTATTACAAATATAAAAAGAGATTAAAAAAATAAATTATAGGTTTAGATACCTATTAAGTATCCTAAACATACAATAAGATAACCTATACCACCAATGATCACAACACCGATAGCAGATATTTTAGCTAATTCACGGTATTCCTTACCATCAGGTTTTCTGGATACTTTTAATACTCTTTTACTGTCTTTAATAAATTTGTCAAAACTTTCTTGTACATTCATGTAAATAACCCAAAATAAAAAATTTATAAATTATAATAAAATAATAGTAATAAAATAATTTTTATTTTAACCATTAATAAATGTTTGCATTATATGAAAAAAATAAAATGATAGAATTAGAAAATTCCATCAATGAAATCATCCAATTGATCATTAGCTGATTCGGTTTCAATTTTTTCTTCAGCATATTCGATTTCAGGAGCATCATCTGAAGAATATTTTGCATCAATGCCTGAAACGACCACAGTGGTCCTGACAATATTTTGAAGACTTTCATCAATTTGAGTACCCCAAATAATGTTAGCTTCAGGATCCAATTTATCAGCAACAACCTGAACGATTTTTTCAGCTTCATGTAATGTTAAATCAGAACTACCTGTAATGTTCACTAATGCACCTTTAGCATTGGAAATGTCAATATCCAATAATGGGCTGCTTAATGCTTCATGTACAGATTCTAAAGCTCTGTCGCCAGATTCAGATTCACCCATACCAATCATTGCCATTCCGGAACCTCCCATGATACTTCTAATATCAGCGAAGTCCAGACTTACAAGACCACGTTTGGTAATCAGTTCAGTGATTCCTTTAACAGCTCTTCCAAGGATTTCATCGGAAACCATGAAAGCCTTGTTTAATGGCAAGTTAGGTGCAACTTCTAATAATTTATCATTAGGTATAATAATTACAGTGTCAGCAGCTTTCTGGAGTTTTTCTAAACCTTGTTCTGCATTTTCTCTTCTTTTTATACCTTCTGCAGAAAAGGGTAATGTTGCTACAGCTACGGTTAATGCGCCTAATTTTTTAGCTAATTTAGCGATGATAGGTGCTGAACCGGTACCGGTTCCTCCACCAAGACCACAGGTTACAAATACCATGTCTGATCCTTCTAATTCATCTCTAATTTCATCTTCACTTTCTTCTGCGCATTCTTCACCGACAGCCGGGTCTCCACCAGCGCCTAATCCTTTAGAGGTTTGTCTTCCTAAAAGGATTTTTTTACCAGATTGGCTGTAAAATAAATCTTGAGCATCAGTATTTACTGCAATTGTTGTTGCTCCTTCGATACCCATTTCGTTTAATCTTGAAATAGTGTTGTTTCCTGCTCCTCCAGCACCAACAACATAAATTTTAGTTCTAACACCATCCATTATGCTTATAAGCTCATCATCTATATCGGAGGAAAGCTTTTCTGGTGCTTTTTCTTCCATTCTTTGTTCGGATTCTTTGATTGCATCATCTATAAATTTCACAAATTAACCCCACTTACTCTGCTAATTTAAAATTATTGTTAAATATTTCTATTGTAACTCATATTTAAATGCAACTATAATCATATAAATATGAAATTTCCATGTGAGAACAATTATATAATAAATATCATTAGTCTCTTGGCATTGCTATTATTTCATGGAATTTTAAATCGAACAGGTTTTTGGCATTTACCGGTGTCACTATAACAGCAGTATCCACCCCGTGTCCTCTTCCTCCAATTGCTATGATTTCTTCGCCGACAGGAACCAGTCCCGCATCGGCGGCCATGATGGTTATTTCACCGGCGACCTTAATTCCATGGGAAAACATTCTTAAGGTATCTGCCACAACATCCAATGGAGAATATCCTCCATACTTATTTGTAACTCCTCTGGCAGCACCGCTGAAGGCATGAGCTCCGATATATGTTTTCACTCCGACTTTTTCTAGCTTTTCAATCATTTCCTCGGATATGTCGGATTCGTTATCTGCGCTGAAACCCATGTGATGAGTGACGTTGATTATTTCAATATCCTCATCAATGGCTTCACGCAGTTTTAATGCGGATTTGCCGGATGATGAAGCAATCACTACTCTTTTAATGTTTTCAGATATGTTCAATTTGTCTTTAACGACCTCAATTAATTCGTCAGTGTAGTCGTCTCCTTGCTTGTCAAAATATGTAATAAATTTCCTTGCCATTGAAATCATCCCTAAGAGTTAAATATTTTAAAACCCCATTATATTTATATTACTTAATTTATTTTAATAAAGATTTTTATGAAAAGCGATGAACTTGACAATATTAAACATGTGATTAATGGAGATTACATTGTCATCCCCATTGAAACCGGATACATTAAACCCAATGACGATTTAAGTTGTATTATTGAACCTGCAAGGGAATTGATGGAGGATGGAGATTACCTGGTCATTGCAGAAACTCCAATATCCGTTTCACAGGGAAGACTGGTTGATGAGGCAGAATACACTCCATCATTAACTGCAAAGTTTTTAACTACTGTCTGGAGCAAGTATCTTTGGGGCTATGTTTTGGGCCCTCTTTTAAAAATCAAGAAAAGGACAATCAAAAACCTAAGGAAACTTCCCGAACAAACCAAGGCCCATAAGGAAGTTGTTCTTCAGCTGTACGGTTTGAAGCACGCTCTTAAACCAGCATCTGAAGCTGGAATTGATTTGAGCAATGCTCCCGGAACCTGCGTTTCATTGCTTCCGGAAAATCCCGAAAAGGTTGCAGTTGATCTTAAACAGGAAATCCAAAAGAATGTCTGCGTTATGATTATCGATACTGATGCAACCTATATGAAAAACGGCAAGTATTTCACAGGCCTTCCAATCGCAATTGACGGAATTGATGCGGATAACGGATTTTTCGGTTATCTGAAAGGGCAGCTGTCAGAGAACATGGGGTCCACCCCGTTGGGATGCAGCGAGAAGATGGATGTTGAAAGCGCATTGAAAATCGCCAATATTGCTGAAGATTATCAGAAATCCTTATCTACCGAGATGAAAACCATCCATAGCGTTAAAGCGGTTTTAGGCTCTGAAATTGATGAGGTCACCATTGAGGATTTGGATTCGATCACCCATACTCCGGCAGTCATTATAAGGCATGTTTAGTTAAAAAACTTCTTTAATTTATTTTTTATTAAAAATTATGACAAAATGACCATAAATTTAACTAAAACTCCATTTTTAGCTTAAAAAAAGTAGGTCAAAGAAAGTTTTATATTTAAGATTTTACAAAAAATAATTTATTATAAATTAGAAATTATAATATTTTTTAATATTCAATAATAACGGATTGATTTTTGTGAACGTAGATGCTATTGCTAAATTTAGGAATTACTTATTGCCCTTAGTAGATTGTCTTTCAATCATTTTAGGGTATTATCTTATGTCAGTGCTTATTACCGACTCATTTTTGATGAATCCTACAAGCGTAGTTACCAGAAATGAAATTTTAATAAGCATAATACTATCAATAATTGTTTTCCAGATTGTTTTCAGATTGACTAAAAGATATTCAAACATCATCCGTTATGAAACAAATCAGGATTACATAGTATACCTGATATTGTCAATAGTGTCCTCATTAATCGTTTCCCTGATTGAAGAGATTGGCCTGCATATGATTAACCCTTCCATCAAGCACAATCTGCTTGTCGGATTGATTATTGGTATTATAATGATTGCCTACCGTTTGGTCATAAGATACTTCCTTCTCAAGGATGTTGAAAATAAAGGAATGCCTGAAATTGATGGTCAAAAGAAACTCCTGATTATAGGTGGAGGATATTCTGCAAATGACATCATAAAGACATTGCATTCCACATTGAAGGGCAAATATGAAATTGTAGGTATAATTGATGATAATAAAAAACGTACAGGATACTCCGTTGGAGGAGTGAGAATAATCGGTACCCGAAAGGACATTGAACGTATCTGCAAGGCGGAAAACATTGATGAAATCTTTTTTACAATAGTCAATATTGACAATAAGAACAAGAAGGAAATACTTGAAATCTGCAACAAGACAAATGCCAAAGTGAAGGTCCTGCCAAGTTTAAGGGAAATCATTACCGAAGAGAACCTCTATCACAGCCTGAGGGATGTCAGCATTGAGGATCTTCTTGGAAGGGATCCTATACAATTGGACAATCACAATATCAAAAGTCTGCTTCAAGGCCACATTGTTCTTGTTACCGGTGCCGGAGGGTCAATCGGTTCTGAATTATGCCGCCAGATAATGCTTCATAACCCTAAACAGCTGGTATTGCTGGACAATTATGAAAACAGCCTGTATGACATTGAACTGGAATTGAAAACCAATCATCCGAACAATGACATCCGTGCAGTGGTAGCCAATATTCGTGAAAAGGAGAGGTTGGATGCAATATTTGATGATTTCAAACCTGAAATAGTTTTCCACGCTGCAGCGCATAAGCATGTTCCTTTAATGGAGAACAATCCGACCGAAGCAATAAAGAACAATGTTTTCGGAACATATAATCTTGTCAACTGCTCAGACAAGTACAATGTCAAACGTTTCATACTTATATCCACAGACAAGGCGGTCAACCCAACCAACATTATGGGCGCCACCAAAAGGTTATGTGAAATGATTATACAAGCAAAAGACAAGGAAAGCGAAACAGAATATGTTGCAGTGCGCTTTGGTAACGTTTTAGGAAGTAACGGTTCCGTTGTTCCACTGTTTAAAAAGCAAATCGCTCACGGAGGACCAGTAACAGTTACCCATAAGGAAATCACAAGATTCTTCATGACCATACCTGAAGCTGTGGCCCTTGTGCTGCAGGCAATAACCTATGCTGAAGGTGGAGAGATATTCGTTCTTGACATGGGCGAACCTGTCAAGATATATGATCTTGCAAAAAGCCTAATTGAGTTATCAGGCTATACCTTGGGAGAGGATATGGAAATTGAAATCACAGGCATGAGGCCTGGTGAAAAACTATATGAAGAAATACTGATGAATGAGGAAAACCTCGAAGGAACCAAGCATGATAAAATTTACATCACACAATCCATGGATTTCACAATGAACGACATTGAAGGAAAATTGGATATGTTCAGGGAAATCTTAAATGATGAAAATACCAGCAAGGAACATATCAAGGAAACCATGAAGATGTGTGTTCCTACTTATAAAGAACCAGAAGAAGTTAACGGAGAATAAAAAAAATGATGAATATTCCATTTTCACCACCGGACATTACTGATGAAGAAATCAATGAAGTAATCGCTGCCTTAAAATCAGGCTGGATTACCACAGGACCTAAGACTAAAGAATTCGAAAGGCAAATTACCGAATACTGCAGAAGCGAGAAAACAGTCTGCTTAAGCGCTGCAACAACAGCATTGGAGATGACCTTGAGAGTTCTTGGCATCGGCGAAGGAGATGAAGTGATTGTTCCTGCATACACATATACCGCATCATGCAGCGTAATCTGTCATGTAGGAGCGACACCGGTAATGGTGGACAGCCAAATTGACCGTGAGGAAATGGATTATTCCAAAATGAGCGATGCAATAACATCCAAGACAAAAGCCATCATTCCAGTTGACATTGCAGGAATATTATGTGATTATAATAAAATCTATGAGGTAATCGAATCCAAAAAGGACCTTTTTACACCAAACAATGAATTGCAGGAAGCCTTCAATAGAATCATCATCGTGGATGATTGCGCTCATGGTTTCGGTGCCGTGCAAAACGGCAAGCATGCAGGCAGCATTGCTGATTTCACTTGCTTTTCATTCCATGCAGTCAAGAACCTGACCACCGCTGAAGGCGGAGCGGTTAGCTGGAAACACCATGACGGCATTGACAGCGAAGCGTTATACAAGAAGTATCAGATATACTCACTTCACGGGCAAACCAAGGATGCTCTTGAAAAGACTCAGAAAGGCTCCTGGGAATATGACATTCTCCTTCCAGCATACAAATGCAACATGACTGATGTACAGGCTGGAATAGGTCTTGGACAATTGAAAAGATATGATTCACTTCTTAAAAGAAGACATGAAATTGTCAAAATGTATGAGGACGGATTTAAAGACAGCCGTGTCATTACTCCAAGACATGTCACCGACAATTCCAAATCATCAGGCCACTTGTACCTGACCCGTCTTGACGGATTAAGTCTTGAAGAGAGAAATGAAGTCATCGTTAAAATGGAAGAAGCAGGAATCAGTACCAACGTACATTACAAACCACTGCCATTATTGACTGCATATAATAATTTAGGATTCGATATCAAGGATTATCCTAATGCTTATCATCTGTTTGAAAATGAGATAAGCCTACCTATATATTCCACTTTGACAGATGAGGAAGTAAATTATATTATTAAAACCTTATTGGATATCTTAAATGAATATTAAAATCGGCATATATTTATATTAAAAAATAGATATCTAATATCAATTTTATTTATTATTTTAGGGGAAATTAAATGATAGATGATCCATTAGTAAAGACCTTATTAACCAATGTTGTTGAAGATGAAAGCAATTTACCGATTATTGAAGCGTTACTTGATGGTGTAGAAACCGATGAAGAAATTGCTAATAAAACTGGAATTAAACTTAATATCGTTAGAAAAATATTATACAGACTTTATGATATGGGATTAGCTAGTTATAAAAGAAGTAAAGACCCTGAAACCCAATGGTTTACTTATTCCTGGAAATTTGAAAAGGAAGAAGTAATAAACAGAATCATTAAAGATTCCGAAGATTATTTGAAAATGCTTAATGATGAGTTGGAACGTGAAGAAAACAGCATGTTCTTCATATGTCCGCAAGGCCATGTTAGACTTGATTTTGATGAAGCTTCAGATTATGAATTCCTTTGCCCTGCATGCGGCGAAGAGCTGGAATTCCAGGACAATGCTGCCACCATAAAACAAATCAAGGAAGACATTAAAATGGTTGAAAGTAATTTTAAATCATTCAGTGAAAAGAACAGATAAAATGGAACTGGAATTACTTGAAAAGGAACATACCCCTAATAATGTTATTGAGCATTGCAAAGCTGTTTATAGGAAAGCTATGAAAATAGCTGCTAATTTTGATAATGTTGATGAGGACCTCATCCGAAAGGGTGCACTCCTGCACGATATCGGAAGGTCCAGGACTCATGGAATAACACACGCCGTTGAAGGAGTCAAGATTGCTGAGAAATACGGTTATTCAGATGATGTGCTGCATATTATTGAAAGGCATATCGGCGCTGGGATAACTCCGGATGAAGCGGTCAGGCTTGGTCTTCCGGAAAAATCCTACGTTCCCGTCACTCTTGAAGAGAAGATTGTTGCCCATGCAGACAATCTTGTAAGCGGCAGCAATGAAGTAGATATTGATTTTGTAATCGCCAAATGGCAACGCACTATAGATGATAGTGACGACAATATTGAAAGATTAATTAAACTTGACAATGAATTGATCAAGGCTTTTGAGGAATAGTTATGAAAGTAATATGTTCAAGTGAAGAATCACTCTACCGTCCCGAGGCTGTAAGGTGGAGGAAGAGAATGGAAATGATGGAACCTTTAGGCGACACTGTCGTATTGTTGCCTTGCAGTATGAAAAAGCCTTATTCCAATTCCAAATCCCATCAGAAGTTTAGGAAATTAACAAGGTCTTATCAGGAGCTTATTGTAACTTCCCCTTTTGGAATTTGTCCAAGAGAACTTGAAAACACTTTCCCGATACAGTCATATGACGTGAGCACCACAGGCTCATGGTCCAGCGATGAGGTTGAGGAAAGCGGAAGATTAATAGCAAAATACTGCGAAGGCAAAAAGGTTGTTGCCAATCTTGCGGGAGGTTATTTGGAATCATGTGAAGCTTATCTTGATGATTTTGTAAACGTATGTGTGGATGAGAGACCTACTTCACCGGATTCATTGTATAATTTAAGAATGGAATTGAAAAATCATGAAAGAGTCAACAGGCGTGAAAAGACCCTGCATGAACTTAAGTCAATTGCCAAATATCAGTTTGGAGTGAATGGTGAGAATTTCATTCCGGACAATGTTAAAACCAAAGGAATGTACCATAAACGTATCCTGTCCAATGGTACCCAGTTGGCATTGTTGAATAAAGATTATGGATTATATAGGTTGAATCTGCCTGGTGGAGAAATTCTGAAGGATTTGGACATTCATGTTGTCAATATTGATTTTGACCTTGAAACCAATACCGTTTTCGCTCCAGGTGTCGAAAAGGCAGACCACGACATTATTCCAAACGATGAAGTGGTCATTGTGCGAAATGACACCGCTGTTGGTGTCGGAAAGGCAGTGATGACCGGTCGTGAGATGGAAGAGTGCCGCAATGGCATTGCCGTTAAACTCAAGCATCGCTTGAAAAAATAACAATGTTTATAAATACCATTGTTAATATTTATTAATACATTAAATTTATAGGAGAGACAAAATGTCAGAAGAATTAGTAAACGAAATTAAAGACGCATTAACCCCTATTAACGACCCTCATATGGGCATCAGTATTGTAGAAATGGGCATTGTTCAAAACATCACTGTTGATGGTGATCAAGCTGAAGTTACCCTCAAACCAACCAACCCGGGTTGTATGAGTATCACACGTATTGCTGCTGATGCTAAAATCAGAGCTGAAAACGTTGAAGGTATCGATAAGGCAAAAATCATCGTCGAAGGTCATGCTATGGCTGACTCAATTAACGAAATGATTAACAGATAAATTTTTAATTTTTTATAAAAATCCATGTATAACCGAAACAGTTATATATGATTATTAATATAAGTATAAGTGTTGACAGTTACTGTCACACAATATCTTATAGGCTAGTGGCACAGCTTGGTTAGCGCGCTCGGCTGATAACCGGGAGGTCATGGGTTCGAATCCCATCTAGCCTACTTCTAAACTATTTTTCTTGGAATTTTCATTTTACATGACAACTTTTTCTAAATTTTTCCATAATAGATATATACCATATTCAACAGATAATAACTTGAATGTACAAAAAGTTGGAATGATGATTAAAATGTGGGAAAAGATTAATGAAAAATTCAAAAAATACCCTGCAAGAATAAGAGTTGCAGAAAAAATGATTGAACTCGGACTGTCACTGAACGAAGACGGGAAAATCTACTGCGGAAACCTTAAAATCAGTGACAAGGCACTTTCAACCGCCGCAAATGTTGACAGGCGTGCAATAAAATCAACAATAGAAATCATCCGTGAAGATGATGAACTGTACAATCTATTCAGCAACATAGTCCCGGCAGGAACCCTGCTTAAAAACATCGCTAAAAACATAGACCTGGGAGTCATTGAAATAGAAGTAGGATCTGAAAGCGAGGGAATACTTGCAAGTACCACAAACTTAATTACAAAAAAAGGAATTGGCATAAGACAAGCTTATGCTGAAGATACTGAACTTCAAAGAAGTCCAATACTGACAATAATTACTGAAGAGCCCGTTAAAGGCGATTTGATAAATGAGTTTTTAAAAATAGAAGGAGTTACAAGAGTTTCAATTTATTGATTCGTAGAATTCTGCTCTTGCTTTTTCCATTTCCTTATCTTCTTCTTCAAGGGATTCTAAAAGTTCTTCCCAAGCTTCCAAGGATTCTTTAGCTGCTTCCTCAGATAATTTTTCAATAGCATATCCTGCATGGATTAAAACATAGTCTCCAACTTCAACTTCAGGCAAGAGGTCTATTTTTGCATGCTGTCTTGCTCCACCAAAGTCGGCAATTAACAATTTATCATCTCTATCAATTTCAATAACATGAGCAGGTGCTGCAATACACATAACTATCCATCTCCAAAATTTTAATATATACTAATAATTAAATGTTAGTAATATATAAAACTATCTAAACAGGAGAATATTAAATGAAAAATATCGTTATCGGATCAGGCCCCGCCGGAAGATTAGGGTCACTGGAACTTGGAAAACTAGGGGAAGACGTTACTTTAATTGAAAAAAATCATATAGCAGGAACATGCTTAAATGAAGGATGCATGGTTGTTTGCGCATTAACTGACATTACCAAATTTATCGATGAAAACAACAGATTCAACAAGTATGGTTTTTTAAAAAGCCAGCTTGACATATCCTACTCAAAAATAGTTGCCAAAATTACTGAAACCCAGGAAAAACTCAGGGAATTGAACCAGATGGAAAATAAAAGCGTTGGCAACAATGTTATTTACGGAGAGGCAAAAATTGAAGATGACAATGTTGTTGTTGGAAATGAAACATTCGAGTGGGATAACCTGCTAATAGCCACTGGTGCAAGACCATTCATCCCTAACGTCAAGGGTGCTGAATACGGTCTGACCAACAAGGATATTTTAAAGCTTGACGATGTTCCTGAAAAGCTGAACATTATCGGTGGAGGAATTATAGCCTGTGAAATAGCTAACATTTACGCCACTTTGGGAAGTGAGGTAAACGTTATTGTAAGAAGCAACTTTTTAAAAGACCTGAGTGAAAATACCAGAAGATATGTTCTTGAAAAAATCATTCCTAATGTCAACGTTCTGGAAAATACTGACGTTAAAGAGGTGTTTAAGGACAGGGTCTTGACTGGTGATGATGAGGAATTGGAGGGAATTCCGTTTTTTGCAACCGGAAGAACACCTAACAGTGAAATTGCTGAAGGTTTTGTTGAGCTTAATGATGACAATACCATCAAGGTCAATGAAATGATGCAAACAAGTGTTGATAATGTATATGCCGCAGGTGATGTTACCGGAGGATATCAATTGACACCAGTAGCACGAATGGAGGGCATCACAGCTGCAAGGAATATGGCTAAGTATTCAAATAAAGTAAGCTACAATTGCATTCCTCAAACTTTAAGTCTGAACACTGAAGTCAGTTTTGTGAAAAATGAAAAAATAGATTTAAGTGACGATGCGAAGGCAACAATTGCAATACCTGGAATAGCCGGACCTGGCGCTTTCTGGAAAATACTTGAAGGAAACACCGGATACACAGAAATAGACTTCGACAAAAACAACAATAAGATAAACAAAATCAATTCCATATCCCCGTCATCAACAAGTGATGTGGCATACCTGTCATATCTGATGAGAATGGATTATGATCTGGACGACTACGGAGAATTTCTCGAAATTCACCCGTCAACAGATACAAACTATAAAATAATTAAGAACATGTGGTTATGATAAACCGCTATTCATTCACTTTTTTTAATATGTCCTCTGCCAAATCATCGGCAGCATCCATACACCGCTGGCCGTAAACCAAGGCCTTTTCCCTCATGGAATCATAATTTTTGAACGCTTCATCAATGCTTTCACAGACATCCTCTACAGTGGATTCAATCATTGCTCCCTTGAATACTCCTGCCATGTTCTGATATCTTCCCCATTTTACACGGGCAAGAGCCACAATAGGCTTTCCGTTGGTGAATGCCTCTTCAAGTGACACTCCATCATCAGTAAGCACTGTCAAGTCAGCGAACTTGAACAGGTGATTGATCCAATCAATATAACCTGCATAGATTATCTTGTTCTCATCAATCAGCTCGCCATATTCCTCTTTAAGCGGCAATCCGACCAGGACAAGATTGTATTCATCGGTCTTGTCGGCAACAATGTTGATACCGTCAATCATTCCCTTAAATATTGATGAACCTGATGAAAATACGATTGTCTTTTTGTTTTCATCAAAATTAGGATATTCCTTTAATTTCTGAAGTGCCACTGCCTCATCACCGTCACCCATATTCTCAGCTAAAGGATAGAATAATTTAGCAGTGTTTTTAGGCAATGTTTCCCATCGAAACATGTTCAATTCAGGCAGAATATAACACTGATTGAACTTTGGACAGACCTTGGAGTCAAGAGGGGTTGATATTAACGAGAAGGTAGGTTTTCTTGCAACCTTGCCTCCAAGTGACGCTACGATAGCTCCACCACCCAATACTCCAACTACAAAATCAACTTTCAGTTTTTTTATCAGGCTTCTTGCCTTGAATGTTGCGGTGAAGAGTTTGACACCGCCTTTAAGTGCGGAGAGTTTGGTTGCAGAGTGTCCGCCGGCATGTGGAACTGATATCTTATGCCATTTGTATCCATGTTTTTCAAATAAAGTGCCGTGAGCAGATGCGTCAAGCGCCACTTCACACTGAACTCCTTTCCTTTCCAAACCTTTCATGGCATTGAGTGCAGTCATTGCATCCCCACCAAGTCCTCTGCCTGTTACAATAAATAAGCATTTCATAAAAATCATTCTCTTTTACCTAATCTTGGTATAGGTCTGTTAGCATCAGGAACATATCTTTTAGGATGTTTAGCATATGGATTATACAGCAATCTTCTAAATCCAAGTGAAATCAATAACGAATTGGTTACTATAGGTTGCCTTTCTTTTAAAACAAATTTTCTGACAAGGTCTCCCAATCCTCCGCCTGTTAAAACATCCATGAAGAAATCACCGAATGTCGGGTCAAGCAACCTCAATTTCTGACGGAAGAACACTCTTAAATTATTTCTTCTGACAAATGCAATCAAGGAAGTTGTTAAAAAGCCGAAAAATATTACTGACCATAATCCTCCGAGGATATAAAATGCGCATCCGAGTGCCACTCCAAAGGCATGGTTTCCAACTTCACCCAGCATGATTTTTCCTGAAAAGTCAAGCGGTGAGTAAGCTATGCATACAACCAGTATCAGCAATGGAGTATATATTGCTGGAAGTTCAGCATAGTCCGGTGAACCGATTAGAAGCATTACAAGTATTGTCAAAATTGACATTATGATTGTGACTATGCATGTGGATCCCGGCTGCATGTCTGAAATGTTCAATGGCTGAACCATCAGCGCAATGAATATCGCTGAAACGCCTAATCCTTCAGCCAAACCAACAATCATGACAAGTATTATTCCTATTCCTCTTGAAAGCTGACCCCATTCTATACCTAAACTATCTGATTTTCTTCTTCCCAGAATATCATCGATTAATGCAAAAATACCTATTATCAAAATTAAATCATTGAATCCCGGCAGCATGTAAAAGGACAGTATCAGAAACGGAATTATACCCACTGCACGTGGAATGCCTCCCCGCACATTTGGGTAAAGGTTTCCTAAATATCCTCTTTTACCTAAAAATCTGAATATGATATCCACAACAGCAGTACCTATTGCAGATACTATAAAAACAAATATCAATGCATAAATTATCGATGTATACATCATTCAAATCACGATTTAAAAATTATTACATTATAAAATTTAATTTTTTTTATATATAAATATTAATTAATTGGATATCTTAGAATTGCCGCCATTCCTCCAAGGCTCTCCAACTGCTTGCCTCCTTCATGTTCACTGCTTATGACCATGACGTCACCTTTCATGTTCTCAACCATGTCCATGGCTTCACCCATGTTTTCACTGGCCACTTTTGTATCAAGGATTAGCAATTGCTCAACGGCACCAAGGTTAATTGCATTTTGGGTTTCCTTTACCTCATAAGCTATTTTGGATGAGTTTTTTCCTATTTCAGTTAAAAGTCTGTTTACTGCACCCATTTCCTGTGCCACACGGTTTTCGGATGTGAGTTTTTCAACTGTTCCTTTTTTGAGAACTTCACTTATTCCGTTTCTTCCGCCTGATCCTGTCGGCTCGATGATGGATATTTTCGCCAGGTCGGAGTGCTTGTCCTTTAGATAATCATAGAAATCGTTTTTGACAAAACCAGGTCCTGCTATGACAATGTTTTGTATTGAATCGAATTTGGTGACTGATTCAATGACCTTTTCATAGAACTGTATGATGTTCTTTTGCCTGTTTTTGTCCACAATGCGCTTTCCGGACACATGGCCTTTTATAGGGCCATAATATTCTATTCCGAATTGTCTCATCAATCCCAATGTTGCAGAGTCATCTTCAAGAACAACAATGATTGCAGACAGTTTTTTG
>Ga0256405_10008505_pt1 | contig 14657 bp, 12 predicted proteins | sample RumenRJG_02DNA_FD_189096 | JGI IMG/M metagenome (GOLD analysis project Ga0256405, IMG submission 189096) | Bovine rumen microbial communities from Lethbridge, Alberta, Canada - RJG_02 | ecosystem: Host-associated > Mammals > Digestive system > Stomach > Rumen | place: Canada: Alberta... | reverse complement strand
TAGAAACAGATGACAATTTACGAGCGGCTTAGGCCGCTTTTTTATTGCTTAAAGATCCAGATATTGAATTTAGATTTTGTCAAAGTTGATGGGATTTGTTTTGCCAAACCGTGTAAGCAAATTTATGGCACTTTTAAAGAGCAGTAACATGCTTGACTAAAAAATCTTTGGCCATCTCTCTGCAGTCATTTAAATCTCGACCGTGGGTTACCCACTCTAAATTGTCTTGATTGTGAATTGTGACTAAGTATTGTCCTGATTGGTCTTTATTACCAATGGTAATACCATAGACTGTGTAGTTCTCAATATTTCCCATTCTCTGTTAACAAGGAAGACCTTGTTCCCCTTTTCTGTTTGTTTTTATTTTGAGTTTTTATAATTTTGTTTGATTTATATTTTTTATAATTTTGTTGTATTTGTTGATGTGTAATATATAGAACTCTTTGACAAGTTACCATGATTTAGATCACTTATTTTTATCATAGATAAATTTTATGTAAACAGTAAAATTTACTATTTACAATAATTTAGCAACAGCTTTTGGCAACTATTGCTAAATTATTAGATGTCAGAATTTTAAGAAATGTTTGATAAAAGGATCACGCATGCAGGCTAAAAAGCAGATAAAGCTAGCTTTAACTCTTCAAAAGATGCCTTAAGTTTGCTATCGGTGGGATCTTCATCAAATGCGTAGACAGCTACAGGGATGGTATGAGATAAAGTAGTAAGTCCTAATAAAGACACTTCATGACTTGAGTCCTTGTATGCAAAGTTACCAAAAGCTGAATATATTACAACTTTATCGGTCTTTTTCACAAGTTTATAACGAGAGTTTGTAAGCTTAGCATTTAACGGTTTGAGCTTAAGATTGACCTCATTTTCAAATTTAGTTAGATCATTTGCCCTAAAAGAGGACACAAGATTTACATAAACAAAGGTTCCTAGTGGGAATTTTACAAAATTATTCTCAATTCCAATCTGCATGAGTGCTAAATAATGCGGCAAGGTATGTTTAGTTCCACTCTTTAGTGCCTTAATATCCTCACAAGGTGCGACAATAGCGCCTAGTTTTACAGATTTTCCTAGCATCATCTTAGTCATCTGAAAATATTGTGTATCAGATCCTAGCTCACAGTAGTTAGCAGTAGTAAGTAAAGGAATAGTTCTTCCCTCAAAGACAGCCGAAGCTGCATGAGCTTGCCCTACTACACAGAAGTTTGAACATAAACTTACACCTAGACTTAAAACAACCGATACTAGGAAATTTGAGATAACTTTAAGCATTTTCAACATTTAACAGCTCTTCAATATGAACAAAGCCTTTTGCTCCCCATTTTCAAAAAGAAAACAAGTAAGACAAAAGGCATTAAAAGATTAACTAAAACTATTTGCTAACAGACTTTAAGTTAGTAAAGTAGCTTGGGAAAGTCTTATTGATACACTCTGGGTTGTTAATTACAACATCTCTATCAAAGGCTACAAGTGACATACACATAGCCATGCGGTGATCATTGTAGGTATCAAAATGAGGTACTACATCATTACGTGTTGAGGCATCAATACTAATGAAATCCTCGCCTGATTCTACCTTAACGCCAAGCTTACTCATCTCATTGACCATAGCTTCAATTCTGTCAGTCTCTTTAACTCTCCAGCTTGCAATATTGCGGATAGTTACAGGACCATCTGTATATAAAGCCATAGGAACTAAGGTCATAGCAGCATCAGGCATTGCATTCATATCAATGTCGATACCATGAAGTTTAGACTTCTTAACTACAACTGAGCTTTCAAGTCTTTCAACTTTAGCGCCCATTTGCTCTAAAACGTCTAAGAACTTGATATCACCTTGACAGCTATCTTCTGGCAAACCATATAACTCAAGCTCACCGCCGATTGCAGCAGCTGCTGCAAAGTAAGTAGCACCGGTAGCATCACCTTCAATTAAGTAACTTGTAGGAGAGGTGTAACCTGTGCCTTCGACATCAAACTCACTGTAGCCGTTGCGATGTACTTTAGCACCAAACTTTTCTATTAAGTTGATGGTTAAATCTACATAAGGCTTGGAGATTAAATCACCTGTGATCTTAATTTTTAAGCCGCCACAGACAGGAGCTGTCATTAAAAGAGCTGTGATAAACTGACTTGAGGTAGAGCCTGAAACGCTTACTTCATGAGTTTTAGGAGTGCCACCACGAATACTTAAAGGTGGGAAACCATCATTATTTAAGTATTCAATGTTAAGTCCCATCGAGCGTAAGGCCTCAGTTAATGGACCAATTGGACGCTCCATCATACGAGGCTCACCTGTGAGCTTAAATACGCCTTGAGATACAGCAAGGGCTGCGCATAATGGGCGCATTGCAGTACCAGCATTACCAAGATAGAGATCAATGGTATTTAAGCCTTCATTAAATACACCGCCGTTGCCGGTTACATCGACAGTAGTAGCATTGACATTTAGCTTTACCTTTAAAGTTTGTAAAGCCTCAATCATACGCGCAGTATCATCAGACTTTAAAACGTTTAATAGCTTAGTATTGCCTTTAGCTAGTGCTGAGACTAACAGTGCACGGTTAGATAAGCTCTTAGAGCCAGGTAAAATCACTTTACCTGACACACTACTTAGCTTGTTTAATTTAAGCTCACTTTTCAATTATTTTGATTCCTTTAAGATTGCATCAAGCTCGGTAAATAAACGATCGTTCTCTTCAGGTTTACCAATCGAGATACGTAAGATGTCTTGAAGTTTATAACCTAATAATGGACGAACAATAATGCCCTTGTGTAAAAGTTTATCAGCAATTGCCTGTGCATCATAGCCCTTAAAATCAATTGCTACGAAGTTAGCTTTAGATGGGATCATAAATAGCTTGTGCTCTTCACAGAACTTAGCATAACGATCGCGCTCTTTAGTATTATTATCAACAGTCTTCTTTAAAAACTCGGTATCATCAAGAGCGGCAACAGCTGCAGCTAGAGCTACGATATTTACATTAAATGGAGCACGAAGACGATTTAATAAAGAGGTAATTTCCTCATTTGCTACCATGTAACCTACACGAAGACCTGCTAGACCATAAGCTTTAGAGAAGGTGCGAGATACAACTAAGTTTTCAAACTCCTCAGTCCACTTAACTGAATCTTCAAAAGTGGTGTCACCTGAGTTGAACTCGTTGTAAGCCTCATCGATTACAACTAATACGTTCTTTGGCACTTTTGCAATGAAGTCGTGCATAGACTTAGATGAGATAGCAGTACCGATTGGATTTGATGGGTTAGCAAAAGCAACAATACGAGTATTCTCATCAATTGCAGCTAAAATTGCATCAAGATCAGCGTTGTAATTTTTTAAAGGAATAACCTTAGCCTTAGCACCATTTACGGTAGTCTCCATTGGATATACACAGAAAGAGTACTCAGGGAAGATCACGTTTACTTTATCATTTACAAAAGCTGCAAATAACAAATTGATAAGCTCATTTGAGCCTGCGCCTAAGGTAATTTTATTTGGGTTGTAACCAAACTTAGCTTGAAGCTTTTGCTTTAAATAAAAGCCATTTGAATCTGGGTAAATGTTACCTTCTTCAACACACTTTAAAGCAGCCTTTTTAGCAAGCTCACTCATACCAAAAGGGTTCTCATTTGATGCTAACTTGATAACATCATTTAAACCTAGTTCACGTTGAACCTCTTCAATTGGCTTACCTGCCTGATATGGCTTAATTAAAGTTAAACCGCCGTTTGCTAATTCACTAAAGTTTGTCATGTTAATACCTTAGATCTTTTAAGATCATCTTTATTTTTTCAAAAACTTTTAACATTGTAATAAGAGAAAACAAAAAAAGCTACATAAGAGCGTAGCTTTTCAAAAGTAAGCAAAAATTTTGTATTTCCTACATTCTGCTATCAACAGTTTGGCTTTGTGATCTCTTTAAAGCCTCTTTTTGCTCATACATATTTTGATCAGCAGCTTTTACAAACTCATTTACATTTTGGTATTTCTCTGAGTATGCAACCTGACCAATAGAAACAGAGAGCTCAAACTCAACTTTCTTAGACTCGTTGTACTCTTTTAAGTTCTGCAGTAGTGCTTGCTTGTAATCTTCAACCGTCTTATCAGGTGACTCACGCAAAACCACAGTAAACTCATCTCCTGCGTAACGGCAGATAAAGCAGTTAGCACTAAAGGCAGCTTTCTTTAAGCAACTAGATAATGCTAGTAATGCCTTATCACCTTGAGAGTGACCATAGGTATCGTTAACACCTTTAAAATCATTGATATCAATAAAGATAATGCTTAAGTTCTTATCAAGATCTTCTTTCTTTTCAAATAGACGTGATAAGTAACGCATTAACTCTTTGCGGTTATTTAAACCAGTTAAGAAGTCTAAAGATACTGCAATCTCTTGAGAGAGAAGCTGTACACAAAATACTAAGGCAGTAACAATAGCTAAGCTAAATGGTAAGAAGGTAAAGTTAGTTAAAGGTACGCCTACAATTAAACCTACGATAAAGAACCACTCTACAGAGCGTGCTAGCTTTGGTGAGACAAAGGAGTTTTTCAGTAAGTCATCAAAGAAGCGATCTAAGTCTTTAATTGCCGCAATATAGAACATCATCTTCCATAGTGGCAAATATCTAAAGACATACTCATAAATAGATTCCACGTCCTGTCCATTAGCTTTATAAAGATCATAGCCATATAAAGCACCACTAACAATAGTTGCAGCAAGGCCTAAGACAAAGCTTATAAATATGAATTTACGACCAGGAGATGATAAAAAGTGCTTGCCACCTATATAGCGCTTTAATAAAGCGTAGAAATAGAAAGCAAAGACAAAAGATATTACTTGAACTAGCGTATACCAAGATAATCTAAAGAGGATGTACCAAAGCTCATCATTTAGATATAAAAGACGCCCTGAGATATTGATAACAGCAAGTAATGCTACAGCTAAAGCTTGGAACATCACAAACTTGGTGACTATCGAGTTAATCTTAGAGCTAGCAGTAGCTGAGGCGTTTTCATTGTGGATGACCACAAATAAGATAAAGATCACCGCAATTGAAAAATAGAGCATGCAAATTGGATTGACACTAATAATTGCCATTTACAGCTCCTGTACGCTTACTCTGCTTTTCTAGATACATAAGCTTATCTGCTTTTGAAATTAACTCTTTGATGTTACGAGCATTAGGCTCAACTCTTACAATACCAGAGCTTACAGTAATTTCGTATTGCTTATCTGAGAAGATTAAGCGCTCTTCTAATTCGTAGGTAATTGTTTGAATGATCTCTCTGACGCGCTCTTCAGACTCTGTGTTAACCACTAGCACGAACTCATCACCGCCCATACGAGCTACAAAGGAGTTTGTCTCGCCAGCTACAGATTTTAATGTCTTACCCACTAAGGCAATTGCCTCATCACCTTCTAAGTGACCATAGGTATCATTGATAGCTTTAAACTTATCAATATCAAAGAAAACGATGTAAGCAGGGCCATGATCGTGGTTAATAAAGGCATTATTGATGTACTTATTAAAGCTTACGCGGTTATTAACTCCAGATAAGGCATCTTTAGAAATTAAGGTACGGCTTCTTGTCATGTAGTTATAGACTAAGAAGATGGTAACTACGATACCAAAATCGATGGTGTTAAATAAGATCTGCTGACAGAAGAGCACTACGCACATGACTAAGAAGAAATAAAAGTGCTTTCTTGCTATGTACTTAATATCAAAATCTAGGTTGTATAAATAGCCTTTATAGCAAAGCCAAGCACCAACTAAGATGTAGAAGTTAATGATAAAGTACAAGGAAATTGATGTAGCCATATCAATTAAGCTTACATCAGCTGCTGCATATGAGCTTAAATTAAAGAAGACAATTAAGGCTGCTTCAAAGATAGATGGGACAATATAAACCCAATCATTGCGCATATCATAACGCAAATACTTTTCTTTTAATTCGTTTAATACTAGATAGAATGCCGTAACTGCCGAGAAGAGCAAACTCAATTGCCACAAGAGCATCAGCACATAAATATTGATAAGCGTTTGCTGATAATAACTTGCTGCTGTCACCACAATATCAAAGACAATATTGCACAGTGCAGCGACGATAGCCACTACCCTAACGTTAAAAGCAATATTTTCTACTTTGATTAGACAGTAGAGAATTGGCATTAGGACTAGTAACGAAAAAACTAGTAACCAGATCTTGCCAACGATGATATCCACAAATGAAACCTTTTTGAGTTTTTCTTATTTTAATTGTAATGTTCCGATTTTACGCTCATATAAGGGCTTTGGGCAAATTTCGTATAATCTTTTGCACTAGATTTTGTAAACTTTGTGATAATGGCTTTATTTGTTTGTAGAAAAAGCACAGTTTTCGAACAAATAAAAATGACTTAAATGTCAGTCATGTATTTAAAACAACAAAGCCTGCATCTAGGACTTCTAAATACAAGCTTTAAATTCACTTAGCTTTTAATTAACTTAAAAAAAGCACAAGTTTACTAAGCACGAACCTCAGTTGAATCAGCATCAAAGTCATGATCAAGACCTTGAATTTGAGCTTTACCTTGCTTCCAGTATGGAGATAACTGACGTAAGGTATTGATAATGCCAGGTAGTACCTCAATAGTCTTATCAATTTCCTCTTCAGTTGTAAAACGTGATAGAGAGAAACGAATGGTACCGTGAGCTGCTGAGAATGGAACATTCATCGCACGCATTACGTGGCTTGGCTCTAGTGACTCTGAAGAGCAAGCAGATCCTGAGGATGCAGCAATACCATACTCATTGAGCATTAGTAAAATTGCCTCGCCTTCAACGAACTTGAAAGCAACGTTTAAAGTATTATCAGTACGAGCTGTCTCATCACCTGTTACAAAGCACTCTGGAATATTAGCCAAAATTCCTTGTTCTAACTTATCACGTAGTGCCTTAACACGAGTTTCAACGGTAGCTAGCTCTTGTTTTGCAATTTCACAAGCTACGCCTAAACCTACAATGTAAGGTACGTTCTCAGTACCGGCACGACGACCGCGCTCTTGATGACCGCCCTTCATAAATGGAATAAAGCGAGTACCACGACGAACATAGAGAACACCAATACCCTTAGGTGCGTGGATCTTATGACCTGCAAATGAGAGCATGTTGATCTTAGTGTTCTTTAAGTTAATAGGAAGCTTAGCTGCTGCCTGTACTGCGTCAGTGTGGAACATCACTCCGTGAGCATGAGCAATTTCAGCAAGCTCTTCAACTGGGTAAATGTTACCAGTTTCATTATTAGCCCACATTACAGTAGCTAGTGCTGTCTGTGGAGTTAATAATGACTCAAAGTCTTTTTTATCTAAATCACCGTTAGGTGCTACCTTCATGTACTTGATGTTCGCACCGTGTGATGCTAAGAAGTCACAGGTTTGTAAAATTGCAGGGTGCTCTAGAGGAGTAGTTACAATCTCATTTTTACCTTTTTGTGACCATAAAGCTGACCAAAGAGCAGTATTGTCAGACTCTGTTGCGCATGAGGTAAAGATGATCTCATCTGGGTACTCAGCACCTATGAAATCAGCTACTTGCTCACGAGCTTTAATAATTGCCTTTTCTACAGGTACACCGTAGCCGTGCTGAGATGAAGCATTACCAAAGTATACTGATAGATAAGGTTGCATTGCCTCAACTACACGAGGATCAATTTGAGTAGTTGCGTTGTTGTCTAGGTAAATACCGCCTAAACCTACGCCTAAATTCATGTTATCCATTTATTAAACCTTTTAGCGAGTAGTTACAGAAATCTCACGACCAGTACCGTCGGTTAGCTTTTGCTTGATAAAGCCTAAGGTCATGTCTTTCATCATGCCAGTTGCAACAGGGCCATTTAGTTTTACCACTACATCAGCACCAGAGATTGCATCAAGCTCAACTGATGAGCCCTCGCCTAGACCTTGAGAGATCTCCTCTAAGATCTTCTTAACATCATCATAAATTGGAGATGACTTAGTCTTCTCATCAATGGCTGCATTAACTGATGCTGTAGCTTGAGAGGTTGAAGTTACAGTACTAATTGAGCTAAAGCCAGTTGCAGGGGCAGTTGATGTAGTAATAGTAATTGATGGAATTGGGGTTGGTGCGTGACCTGGACGTGGTACACCGCACTTTTCTAAATCTACCCAAACCTCATCGATGATCTCTTCGATGCGCATCTTGCAGCTACCGCAACCACCACCTGCTTTAGTGTAGTTAGTAACTTCTTCAACGGTAGTTAAATGGTTTTCCCAAACTGCTTTTTTTATCTTATTGATACCTACACCAAAGCAGTGACATACAAGCTCACCATCATCGTGTGAGTTTTCATATGACTGACCGTGGTAGTTAGCAATAGCAGCATCTAATGCCTCACGGCCCATTACAGAGCAGTGCATCTTCTCAGGAGGAAGACCACCTAAGTAGTCAACGATTTCTTGATTGGTGATCTTCTCAGCTTCTTTTAAGCTCTTGCCTTTTAACATCTCAGTTAAAGCAGATGAAGATGCAATCGCACTACCACAACCATAGGTTTGGAAAGCAGCATCTTCAATAACCTCAGTTACTGGATCGATTTTTAGCATTAAACGTAATGCGTCACCACAAATAATTGAGCCAACATCACCTACGCCATTAGCGTCCTCAATCACACGAGCGTTACGTGGATGTAAGAAGTGATCTTTTACTTTATCTGAATAATCCCACATAGAGTGTTCCTTTAAGTTAAGTGGTACTAATTTACAAAAATTCTTTAATGTGTTCTTTTACACTTTGCACTATTTAGCTTTTATCCTATTTAAGCTTAGGTTCAAAAGCAAAAGGCTGACGATTTACAATCTCCCGCTTTAGCACAAGATTTAACTTAGTCTTGCCAAAGTTTTGTTGTAAATAGTCATAAAAATCGTTCAATAAGGCGATGTTTTTAAATGAAGCTATCAGCATATATTGATACTCATCGCCAATTTTATATAAAGAGCTAACTGCTAGGGTACTTTTAATATAATCAACAAACTTGTCTGTATCGCTTTCTCGTACTTTTACATACAAGATAGCTTCAACTTCTAAACTAAATAAAGAGGCTGCGACATTGATTGTATAAGAGGTAATTACCTGAGATTGCTCTAATCTTTTAATGCGGCTAGCTACTGCTGGTGCTGATAGATGAGCCTTAGCACCTAAGTCACGTAAAGACTGCCTTGAGTCTTCACGCAAAGCACACAGTAATAGTAAATCTTCAGTATCTAGTTCAATCATGTATTGGTTCTTATTCAAGTTTGTAGTCAATCTTACTTTATCTCAACTACCTTAAAGTCAATGTCTTCAATAGCCTTAGTTACAGTCTCATCAGATACCTTAGCATTGACATCAAAGGTAGCTTGTTTTTGATCTAAACTTACCTGTACGTTTTGAAGATCTAATTTTTCTAAAGCCTTAGTAACTGACTTTACGCAGTGCTGACACATCATGCCTTCGATTTTCACTGTCTTTTGAGCCATCTTTGCATCCTTTACAATTTCTTTATTTTCTACAATTTCTAGATTATCTTGAGGTAATACAATTGTAGTTTTCACGCTATCAGTCAAGCTATTTGGATTGTGAATTTTACTCTCACTTTGAGATTTACTATTATATGACAATCCTTGATTTTTCTCTAAAGATCGCAATGAACTATCAGCGTAAACTGCATCTGATTGAAGCTTTAAGGTGCTAAGTCTAATCGCATTTAAAACTACAATCACTGAGCTTATGCCCATCAAGCAGGAGCAGATCATAGGATTGAGCATTAAACCAAATGGCACATAGAAAAGACCTGCAGCAAGTGGGATCATCAAGACATTGTAAATTAAAGCCCATAATAAGTTTTGCTTTATAACCTTTATGGTCATCTTAGAGATGGTAAAGGCGTTGACGATATCTACAAGGCTATCTTTTAAAAGCACGATATCCGCTGAGCTTATAGCAATATCTGTAGATCCTTTTAAGCTAATCCCCACATCAGCCTTAGTTAAAGAAATCGCATCATTGATACCGTCACCTACCATAGCAACCTTGTGCTGCTCTTTTTGCAGATCGGATATCACTAAAGCTTTGTGCTCTGGCTTTAATTGTGCTCTGACATGCTCGTTTTTAACATCAAGATTTAACTTACGACCTAGGTTATTAGCAATAACATCACTATCGCCTGTCAGCATATAGACAGTCTTGTGTGCCTTTTGCAGAAGATTTACAGTCTTTTTAGCATCTGTCTTTAAGGTATCAGTTAATGCAACTACTGCAAGTGGCTCTTTTTCTTTAAAGAGCACTAAAACTAATTTGCCAGCATCGGTTAAGGCCTTCACTTCTTCTTTTACAAAGACATCAGAGTAGATTAAATCTGCAAAATAAGCATTACCTAAGGTATATCTCTCCCCTTCAATGCTGCCTTTAACACCAATTAAAGGTACGTACTCGTAATTTTCAACAGTAAAGTCAAAAGCGTTTTTAAATTTTTCAAATATGGCTTTAGCAATAGGATGAGAGATTTTTTGCTCTAAAGCTTTAATTACGCCTTGTACATAATTGTCATGGAAAGAAGTATTGAGCATCACAAAGTCAGATACTTGCATTTGACCTTTAGTTAAAGTACCGGTTTTATCAAAGCAAATGGTATCAACTCTATTAAGTGCTTCAATCGACTCTGGATTTTTAAAGATAATACCTAAACTTGCGGCCTTGCCAGTACCAGCTACTACTGCAACAGGAGTTGCTAAGCCTAAAGCACAAGGACAAGAGATAACTAAAACACAAATTCCAAACTTTAAGGCAAGGTTAAACTCAACTCCTGCTATAAAGTACCAAATTGCAAAGGTCATTACAGAAAGCACAATTACAGCTGGGACAAAGTAGCTTGCAACGGTATCGGCAATACGGGCAAGTGGCACTTTAGTAGCTGATGCTTTCTCAACTAATGAAATAATTTTACCTAAGGTAGTTTCACTGCCAGTTTTTTCAACTTTAATTTCTAAATAGCCATCTTTTAAAATGGTTGAAGATAGTGCTTTATCCCCTTCTTTTTTAGAAACAAGTAAACTTTCACCTGTAAGTGAGCTCTCATCAATAAAACCGGTGCCACTTACTACGGTACCATCAATACCTAGTCTTTGACCTTGCTTTAAGATTAAAGTATCCCCTACCTTGACATTATCAAGTGTGGTTTCTACTTCTTTTCCATCAACTTTTAAAGTAACGTTTTTAGGTGCTAAGTCATAAAGTGCAGAGATAGCATTAGTAGTTTTTACCTTGCACTTTGCCTCAATATATTTACCAATGGAGACAAAGGTTAGAATGCCAGCAGCACCTTCAAAGAAGATGGCTTTAGTTGAGGATAAAACCTCAATATGCTCGTAAGTACCTATAGTTAAAAAGATATATAAAGAGTAAGCAAAGGAGATAAAAGCACCTAAGGCAACTAAGACATCCATGTTAAAGCTTAAGGTCTTAATACTCTTTAGAGCGCTTATAAAGTACTTTTTCTGTACTGCCATTACCGCAAAAGTGAGCACACCTTGAATTAAGGCTGAGGCAAAGGCATTAGTGGTAAGAGTCACTCCAATCATAGGTCCCATTGAGAAGATCATGATAATTAGAGTTAAGACAATTGAGGTAATTAAATTTACCAAGTCTTGATGAGTCTTTTGAGCGTCAACTATATATGAGTTCTCATTTTCTTTAAGAATTGAGCAACCATAGCCAGACTCTTTAACTGAGGTAATTACAGCATCAATAAGATCATTGATAGCTTTTTGATCAGCATATGCAAAGTCAGCTTCTAAAGTATTTTTTAAAAGCTCAACTTTAGCCTTTTTGACACCTTTAACAGACAAACAAGCCTTCTCTACTCGTCTTTGACAAGCAGCGCAGGACATACCAGTTACTTTAAATATTTGCTTCATATTTTCTGTTTTTATTTTAGTTTTTAGTAATCAACGTTTATTTGCTGTAAGGATTTTTCAACGGCATTGATTGTACAGCATTAGAACGTGATTTATATGCTCTTGATAATTATTTTTGTCTATTATTTAAGATAAATATCTAATATATAAGATTGTATTATAGATAAAACAATGGCAGGATCTTTCACCTGCCACTACACACACTACTTAAATCTCATGGTTCTCATAGCATTGAGCACTGCTAGAATTAACACGCCCACATCACCAAAGATAGCAAGCCAAATGTTGGCAAAACCTATAGCACCTAAGAGCAAAATTCCAACTTTAATTAGCATGACTAAATACATATTAGAAATTGCTAAATGATATGTGCGACGGGCAAGATCAATAGTCTTTGGAATTGCCTTTAAGTCATCGTGCATAATCACAACATCGGCAGCTTCCACAGCTGATGCTGATCCAATATCTCCCATAGCAATACCTACATCAGCACTTGAGAGGACTGGAGCATCGTTCAAACCGTCACCTGTAAAGGCTGATGGGGTATTAGACTCTTTAAACTTTTTAAAGTTATTTAGCTTATCTTCAGGGCTTTGCTCATAAAATACTTTAGAGAGCTTTAACTTATCGGCAATGGCTAAGGCCACGCCCTTTTTATCACCTGTAATTAAACAAGTCTTAAGGCCCATGTGATTAAGTGATGAAATCATCTCGTAAGCGTCTTCTTTGAGCTCATCAAATAACTCAATTAAGCCTATGACATGGTTGCCACGGGATACATAAATTTGGGTCTTATCAGCGGTGGAGTCATCAAAGGTAAAGTCTTTATCAAAACTTTGTATAAACTTGGCTTTACCGATAGCAACTGTCTCTTCACCTAGCTTTGCCTCAATACCTAAACCTGCTATCTCATGGACATCGGTTAGAGTTAAATCTTGAGTGTTTAAGGTTTTAGCATGCTCAACAATTGATAAAGCAATAGGATGAGTAGAGTTTTGCTCTAAAGCTTTAGCAATTGAAAATACAGTCTCTACACTTAAGTCTTTTTCATCAAATCTTTCAAAGATCTTAGTATTTACAACCTTAAACTTGCCATGGGTTAAAGTACCAGTTTTATCAAAGCCAATACCTTTTAACTTAGCTAAAGTTTCAATATGAATTGAGCCTTTGACAATCACACCAATCTTTGAAATTGAGCCCATGCCTCCAAAGAAAGATAGTGGTACTGAAAGGACTAAGGCGCAAGGACAACTTACAACTAAGAAAACTAGCGCACGTTCAATCCAATCTCCCCATTGTGCATTGGGAATAACCATAGGTGCTAGGGATAAAAGACAGGCAGCACCTACTACAATTGGGGTGTACCACACAGCAAAGCGGCGAATTAGATTCTCTGGCTTTGATTTATTCGCAGTAGCATCTTCAATTAAATTTAATAATCTTGTAATTGAAGAGTTTTTAGATAAGGTGTTAACAGTTAAAGTTATGACCTTGCCACAGTTGATACAGCCTGATGGTACCGATTGTCCTTTAGTATATAAACGAGGCTCTGATTCACCAGTTAAAGCTGAAGTGTCAATAGCTGCAGTATCTTCAATTAAGTTACCGTCAATGGCTATGGCCTCGCCTGCTAAAACTTTTATGGTATCCCCAATTTTAACTTGGCGAGGTTTAACAACACTCTCAGTGCCATCATCTTTTATTACTCTTACTTGAGTTGGCTTTAGTTTTACAAGGTTAGTAATTTCATTTCTAGCCTTACCTTGAGCATACTCTTCAAAGATCTCGCCTACTTTATAAAAGATCATCACAGCAAGTGCTTCAGGTAAATCCCCAAGTCCAAAAGCACCGAAGGTTGCGACCATCATTAAAAATTGCTCAGACATACGTCTTTGCTTAAATAAGGTGGTAAAAGCAGCGATAATAATGTCACTTGCAATTAAAAGATAAGCTAAAAATGCAATCACTGCTTGAATCTTAAAATCTATAACATCGGTAGCAATGTACTTTTCATAAATTAAAAAGAACATGACTACTGCACTTAGTGAAAGTAGCTTTTTCTCGTAGCGTTCGTATAACTCTTTCATGATGATCCTTAGAATTTTTTAGAGTTCTTATAGTTGTTATTATGTATTATATATGAGCACTCGTGCAACTATTAACCGTAAAAAAAACGAGGTTATCTCTTCCCTCGTCTTTTATTGACTAATCACGAAGATCGATAGTAATACCATCTTCAAAGTCATTAGCAACCTTTTGAGCAGCTGCTACAACTTCTTCTTCGTCATCACCATCGTCAACATCTAGAACTAATGAACCTAGAGAGAAGTTTAAGTTAGCATCGTTAAACTTGTCTTTTAACATACCCTCTAATTTTGCTGCACAGTGTGGGCAATCTAAACCTTCAATATCGCAACGTACTTTCATTTTAATGTCCTTATTTAAAAGAAATACTAAATTCTTTACCTGCTTTTATTATACGACAGTTGAACAAGTATTCAACTATTTTTAATAAAAAAGTTGCGTAATTGTGCAACTATTGAAAAGTTGATAGTAAGGTTAGGTGAATAACCTCTCCCTAAAGGGAGAGGCTTCGAAGATCAGACCTTAAATATTGCTACTTAAGACCTATCTTCATCTAGAGGTGTTAGCTCCTATTAGGGAGTTTAACAACCTCGGGTGTATTCA
>Ga0256405_10008504_pt1 | contig 14661 bp, 11 predicted proteins | sample RumenRJG_02DNA_FD_189096 | JGI IMG/M metagenome (GOLD analysis project Ga0256405, IMG submission 189096) | Bovine rumen microbial communities from Lethbridge, Alberta, Canada - RJG_02 | ecosystem: Host-associated > Mammals > Digestive system > Stomach > Rumen | place: Canada: Alberta... | reverse complement strand
GGAATGAAATTCCGGATAGCGAACAGATTGAACGAACAGGACGAAGTCCGAAAGTGAAATTCTGTGAGCGTGGAGTAAATCCAAGACAATTTAAAAGTTTTATCCTCCATTTTGGAGGATTTTTTTTGTTATTCTGAAAAAATGTGAATAATCTCAAATAAAGGAGATACTTCAAACTAAGTTGAACAATTATGACGAAAGTGCCGTTATTCTGACATATAACGGCTAATCTATTATAATTTCTTGTTCGTTTTTGTAAGTTACATAACCTAAATTAGCAGCAGGCGGTTTTCTCAAGTTCTTTGCTTTTGTATAAATAATACCCACCTTGCTTGAATTTGCACCTGTAGAATATTTTTTTGCAAGTTTTGCACATTCAAAAATAAGTTTATCACTAACTTCTTCGTTATTTGGTAATTTCAACAAAACATGAGAACCTGGACAATTGTGTGAATGAAACCACATATCATTATCTTTTGATAATTTAGAAACTATATAATCATTCTGTTTATTATTTTTTCCTATATACACCTTAAAGCCAAATACATCCACTTCTTCAGGCATAGAGATTTTTTTTACAACAGGATTTGTTTCATGCATAATTTCTGATTTTATTTCTGATAAAATTTCAGTATCATTTGCTATATTTATTGAATAAAGAACATTTTCGTAATATTCTATATCAGAAATATTCTTTTCTTTCAATCTTAATATACTTTCCTCTGAACGTTTGTATTTGGTATAAAGTTTATAAAATCTATTTGCATTTTCTTTTGCTGTCTGTGTTTCATCAAGATTAATAGTTATATCTTGATTATTATTCCAATCTTTTAAAATATATTCTTTTTGGAAATCCTTAAGATGATATAAATTTGCCATTATTAAATCACCGTAAAGTTTGTATTTAATATAATTTTTTTGTTTATTCAATTGTAATTCCATTTTAGATAGTGAATTTTTTATTGATTTTAAGTTTTTATTAACCTGTCCATTCAATTCATTTTTTAACTCTTTCAAAATAATTTTATTTTGATGATAAGAAAAATAGTTATCAATCATATCATTTACAGTTGCTTGTGTATTTCCGTTTAAAAGTTCTGAAAAAAGAGAATATTCATTCATATCATAACTTATAACAGGAGAAAGATTTTTTAACTCCAAAAAATCTTTTATCTTTTCACTATCTAATCCTCTGCACATTTCTGCAAATGGTTTAGTTATTCCTAAAAACTCATCTGCCATTGTATCAAAATTTACTGCTTCACAATAGCTTAAAAAATCTCTTTTGTTCGGTTTGGGCGGATAAATATATGGTATATTTCCTCTTATTTCCCTGTAACGACTTTTTTCAGAACCTACATTATGTGCAGAACCAATAATTAAACCGTTATCCTCTTTATATAAAATAACATTCGAGTGTTTACCCATTAATTCAATGGCTAAACACAAATTTAACTTTTCTGATAACTCGTTGTAAGTTTCTATATGTAATTCTAAAATTCTCTCATAAGGCGGTTGGGTAATCTCAACTACTTTTGCACCTTCAAGATATTTCCTCAAAAGCATACAAAACATAGGCGGTTTTTTAGGAATAGTAATAAACCGCTTTTCCTCTGTTTTTTTAGATATAAAACATGTATGATAAATTTCAGGATTTATATTTATATAAAATTTTTTTGATTGCCCATTATTCCTTAAGAATAAAATAAATTCACGTCTTGTTGGTTGTTGAATTTTTTGTATTCTTGAATTTACAAAAAAATCCCTATTTTCTTGTATAAATGCTTTTAAGGTAATATTATCAAAATACATCATTTTCTAATCTTTTCTGCACCTTTTAAATATACAAAATTCGGCTTAAATTTTTCATCACAATTTACAACTATCATAACACGTAAACACATTTTTAATGAATTAGGAACATTTAACTCATGATGACACATCATTGCAGCATTCTTCCAACCAAAATCGATTCTTGCAAATTTTGCAGGAAATGATGCGTTCAAATCTTCAGTTAAAGTAAAAAATACATGTGATATATCATCTTCTTTTATATTATTTTTTTCTGTAATTACCGTTAAAAGTTCAAGAGTAGCACTTCTTAAAGCATCCTCTGTATTGGCATCAACAGTAATAGCTCCTCTAATTCCCTTTGATAACATTTTTTACTCCGTTATACCAATCTTTTGCAAGCATTTCACCTTTACCCTCAGGTTTTACTTTAATCAAAAGAACGCTTCCCTCTCCACAGGCAACCTCCACTCCGTCTTTTGATGAATTAATAAAATCTCCCGGCTTACCTTTACCCGCTGAAACTTTTGTTTCCATAACTTTTATTATTTTATTATTAAACATAAAATACGCACCGGGACATTTATAAATCCCTCTTACAAGATTATGTACAGCATTAGCCGGTTTTTGCCAATCTATAAGACATTCTTCTTTTTTTAGTTTTTGTGCAAAACATACACCTTCTTCACATTGTTTTTCAGGTGTTATAGTTTTATTTAAAAGTCCTATTAATGTATCTTCAATCATTTTAGGTGCATCAGCACTTACAATATCAAACAATTCCATATCATTTAGTGTATCTGATATTTTTATGGGCTTTCTTATACAAACATCTCCGCTATCAAGTTCAAGCTCTGTTATCATTGTACAAATACCTGTTTCTTTTTCTCCATCTATAATTGCTCTTTGCAAAGGATTAGCTCCACGATATTTAGGTAATAGAGAAGCATGTAAATTAATAGTTTCGTATTTTGGAATATCTAAAACTTCTTGTGATAAAATCTGACCAAAAGCAAAAGTTACAAAAAAATCAGGAGAAAGTTTTTTCAATTCATCCATTATATCCGGTTCTTTTCTGATAGATTTTGGTTGAAATACAGGTAAATTGTATTTTATGGCACATTCTTTGACAGGTGATGCTGTCAATTTATGTCCCCTTCCTGCAGGTTTATCAGGTTGGGTTACAACCGCAAGAACATCTATCATTTCAGACTTAATTAAATATTCTAAAGAATTAACTGCAATTTTGGGTGTTCCGAAAAAAACAACTTTAATCTTATTCGTCATCTTCATCACTTTCAACTTCATCTTCCTTAGCTTCTAACAGCTTTTCAATTTCTTCTGTCAATTCAGGTTCATCAATCATTTTTTCCGGCTCCAATGGCGGTAATTCATTCTCCGATAAAACATCTTCTGCTTCAAATCGATTTATTGCATGATCAACAAATAATACACCGTCTAAATGGTCATATTCATGTTGTATTGCTCTTGCAAGGAGTGTTCCGTCTTTTACTTCAAGAGTAAAACTTCTACCCTTTCTGTCCATTGCTCTAACTGTTACGTTTGCATATCGTTTTACATCAGTAAATGCTTTAGGAAAACTTAAACACCCCTCATGACTAATAACTGCACCCGATTTTTTTATTATTTTAGGATTGATAAACACAATAGGATTTAATGGTTCATCAGAAGTAGAAACATCAATAACAAAAACCCTGTAGCTTTCACCGATTTGCGGAGCTGCAAGTCCTACACCATTCTGTTGATACATTGTATCAAGTAAATCTCTGACAAGTTCCTGTATTTTTTTAGAAACCTTATGTACTTCTTTTGTTGCACCTCGTAAAAAAGGATCACCATACTTTAAAACTTTTCTTACTGACATATATTACCTCACTAAAATAATTATAACACAGAATAACTACTAAAAAAGAGGTGATTTTAAAATCACCTCTTTTAACAATTATTTATATATCTTAAGTATTAGTTATCATAAAGAACATATCTTGCAGCATATCCGTTTGGAAGAACTTGCTGTCCTACAAATTCGATAGAGAATTGGTCTGCTATATAAGCATTACCTTCACCACATACACCTGCTTTAGCAGTATTTCTTCCACCTGTTGCATTGGCTGCAGTTGCTGTTGAATCGTTATCCTTAACACCGGATGTCGTACTTTGACCTGTAGCAGCATTGTACTGACAATTTGATAATTTATTAGGGTTTTTAGGTCCGTTTACATCAACAATACCTGCACAACTCTTACCTGTACCGGTAACAGTCAATGTACACTGATATGCACTTTGAGGATAAGATAAAACCATACCATCAGAGAAGAACAAAGTAATATTTGTAGTAGACATTGTTCTCCCGGTTTGACCATTACCTGAACTATCAAACATTCTCATTATTTGAGAATCACTTTGTGCGGCCGCACCAACAACTGTTCTTGCAACATGCATTCTCTTAGAAAGCAAATTGTATATAGAACCTTCACCTGTTCCTGAGTTTGCATCTGCAAAGTCAGTATAATCAACAGCAACAGACATTGTTACTGCTTGATTTAACACTGATAATATCTTTTTAAAACCTGTTTTGAATTCTGCCTTATTTGTATTTGACATCAAAGTCGGAATTGTCATGGTTGCAACTACACCGATAATACCAAGTGTAATTAAAACTTCCGCTAAGGTAAACGCTGATTGTTTTTTCATAATTTGTACCTCTTCTTATAACTAATTCTATTGTATTATATTACTTTAAATAATTTTATATGTCAACATCTAATAAATTGTTTTATAAAAAATCATTTAAGTAATGTACATGATTATTATACCACAGAATTATAAAAATATAATCCTTTAGGATTAATTCTTTAAGATATTGTTACAATTATTCAATATTTATATAAAATACTTCGGGTAAATTGCTCAGTATATGGAGGACAACAGTCATCTCTAATTTTTGTGTAAATTTATATTTAATTATTTTATTAAAATATTGAATGAAACATGTTAACATTTGTAAAAATTTGTGTTATAATAAACATGCAAAAAGCAATAAACACATAAATTATGTGTTTATATACATGTAAAGTATAATATACTTTAGGTAGCATCGGATGATGCAAACAGGTTTGGTTTTTTTTATATTACAGTATTAATAATTATCATACCTGACAATTCAGTAATCAAAGTAACCGTTAAGGAGGTGATATTCATGGGTTTAAGTACAGCATCAGTACGTATGTTATTTTTAACAGCTCAGGAATATCAAAAGAATGACGAGATTCGTTCACTTACCGGCAAAAAACGTCTTTTATTAATGCAATCAGAAGATGCAGCAAGAGTAGCCAAAGCAATAAGAAACACGAAACACTTGGTACTCTCAAATGTTAACGGAGAAAAAGATGAAAAGGGTAATGCCGTTTTAAGCTATGATGCACTTATGGGTACAGGTGCATATAATGAAAGCGAAAGAGACAGATATTTTATTGTTGATGCACAAAAAAAACTTGTTCTTGACAATAAAACAGCTGAAGCGGCTGCTAATGCTGGAATTGTTCAAGGTAAAACCGGCAATAGCGTTAGTAAGAATAATTTTGAAGCATTTATGATTGGTTTAGGCAAAACTAAATCTGCCTCGGAAAGTTGGTATGATTTAGCAAATGACAAATTAACTTCGTCATTATCAGTAGAGGATAAAGCCAAATTATCAGATTTTGTTATTAAATATGGTTCTTATCCTACTGCAGATACAAGTTCTACCTCAGTATCTACTTTGCTAGAATCTATGTCAAATACCAAAATTGATGGAGCTTCATTAAAGGATATATACAATGGAACAGCAAACGTAAATATTCAAATATATGAACAAGGCGATCACGGGGGCTGGGGTGATGCAAATAAAGTTGTAACTGAATTTTCAACACGTGCAGATGATGTAAAAAAAGCTGTTTTAACGGCAACAGGACAGGATAAAGGTACACCTTTAGAAAAACTGTTAACGAGTTATATAGATTCTGTAAAAAATAGTTTAAAATCATATGGTTCTGGTGGTGGTGTAGATGTAGATAGAGGATATTCTAGACCTTCAGCGGGTACAGAAGGAACATCAAAAGAAGTTGTTACTCACTGGACAACATCATCAAGAGGCAGTTCTGATAATGACCATGTCGGATTGCGTGCTCAAACATTTGTAAAAAGAATGTTAGAAATCGCAATACAGTATTTAAAAGGACAAGGAGTTGATGGTAAAAAAAGTTCATTGTCAGGTCAAAGCAGTTCTACAGAATTTACACAATGTGTTAATGCAAATGGTTATAATGTACCAGATTATGAAAAACAATTAAAATCATTTATTGGAGATGCAAAATTTAATTCTGCAGTAAAATTTTTAAAAGGTGAAAATTCCGGAAGTATACCTGACACTGATACAGCTAAGTTCTATTACGATTTATTCACACAGATTTGTGCAAAAGGTTATACTCAGGATTCTGATGCTCATAACAATAGTAAATTACAAGCTAAATTGGAAAACGGAACTTATCAAATAATCTCAAATAAAAAAGACAACTATGAAACCGCTGATATTATTCAAAATACTGATTTTGGTATATATGAAGAAGTTATAGGCGGAGAAGAATATGATAAAGAAGCGGACGATTATTTGATGGAAGAAAAGGCAAGGATAAACCGCGAAGAAAATGACATAGATGAGCAATTGACTGTAAAACAAACTGAACTTCAAGCTATAAAAAATTGGAAAGAAAGTGAAAGATCACAGGTAATGCAGAGGGCTCAGACGGACTTCCAATTATTTGTACAGGCCTGACGGAAATAAAATTAGACAACAAAAAAGAGGATTTCAAAATCCTCTTTTTTGTTGTCCACTTTTTAGGGTATAGTTCTCAATCTATTATAAAAATGAAAAATTGAAAGTGGAAAGATGTCTTAATACTGATAATTATATTCCATCATTATGGAAGTGTTTTTTAAAAACCTTTGACTTAATTCTTCAAAACATGGTTTGACATTTAAATTTATAGTGTTGTAAAATAAAGATAAGAGGTTTTATTATGAGCGTTAAGAAAAATGGTATATATGATTTTTTAAAAAGACTTGAGATAATTCTTGAAAAAAGCTTTCCTATTTTACCAAACTATTTAGTTGCAGTTAAATTAAAAGAAATTGAAACTATTATTGACAGTATTTACGGTTCAATTCCTGATGAAATGACTGAAGCAAGACGTATCTTAAGAAGAAAAGAAGAATTACAAATGGAAGCTCAACAAAAAGCCGAAAAAATTATTGCTGATGCCCAAATTGAAGCTAATAGAATTTTGAGTGAATCGGAACTTATGAGGCAAGTTCAGAAAGAAGCTGAAATTATTAAAGAACAAGTTATTGCAGAGTGCGAAGAAATAAAACGCAGAGCTTTAGAAGATGCTGAAAATTATAGAAATCAGGCACATGATGATGCTATGAGAGTAAAAGATGGTGCAGATGCTTACGCTGAACAAGTTTTAACAGGATTAACCGACAATATCGCAAAAGTTCAACAGGGTGTTAAAGATGCCCAAATTTATATGGAAAAATTAAGAGCTCAATCTTCTGACGGTTATGACCTCATAAAACAAAATTATGCAGATAATGTTCCTGTTAATAATAATTCTGATGATTTTAAAATACAATAATATTACATTTATTGTAAATAATTACTACTAATTTACGTATATTTTCGGTAAAGTTTGCAATCAAGATAAATAATATGAGTATTTACAAATACTCATAATTGTAAGTGTTTTTAAATACATTAAATATATTATGATTAAAAATGTTAAATCTGCTATTGTACTATAAAAAGGATAGTTTTGTTTTTCGACAAGAAAGGAAAGTATGAGCTGGGGATTTCCATTTGAACCCGATGATTTTCAAAAAGAAGCATTTCAGGTAATAGATGAAGGTAAAAGTGTTGTTGTATGTGCACCAACAGGTGCAGGAAAAACGGTTATTGCTGAACATGCAATACAAAAAGCCATTGAAGAAGGAACAAGATTATTTTATACTACACCCTTAAAAGCATTATCTAACCAAAAATTTAATGATTTTGGTGAAAAATACGGACGTGATAAAGTAGGTTTACTTACAGGTGATACATCTTTTAGACGTGATGCTCAAATAGTTGTAATGACTACAGAAGTTTTTAGGAATATGCTATATGGTACGAATTTGGGAGCTGTAGCTGATAATCTTAAAGATGTTAAATACGTTGTACTTGATGAAGTTCACTATATGAATGACGAAGACAGAGGTACTGTTTGGGAAGAAAGTATCATTTACTGTCCTACAAATGTTCAAATAATTGCACTGTCCGCAACTGTTGCAAACTGCGAAGAACTTACTGCTTGGATAAATAATGTTCATCCTGAATGCAAACTTGTAAATACTGATTTTAGACCTGTTCCCTTAAGGTTTTACTATTACGACAGCTCTCAACCTGACAAGTTACTGCCGTTATTAACTCCTACGGGCGCATTAAATAATAAAATTAAACCTGAACCAAGATTATTTGGAAAAAATAAAAATAAACGAAAAAATCCTGTAAGAAATGTTGTAAGAAACTTAGCAGCTCAGGATATGCTTCCTGCAATATATTTTACATTTTCTCGTAAAAAATGTGATGAACAAATGGAGCAATGTGCAAATTTATGCCTTGTTACATTAGAAGAACAACAGGAAATAAAACGTATTATAGATGATTATATAGCAGAAAACTATTATCTTGCTGAAAATAAATATATTGAATATTTACTAAACGGAGTTGCTTCACATCATGCCGGACTATTACCCGGCTGGAAAGTTTTAGTAGAAAAATTATTTCAAAAAGGTTTAATCAAGGTTGTATTTGCAACAGAAACACTTGCAGCAGGTATAAATATGCCTGCCCGTTCAACAGTTATCAGTGCAATTTCAAAACGTACAGACAGCGGACACCGACAGTTAACTGCCAGTGAATTTCTTCAAATGTCAGGACGTGCCGGCAGACGTGGTATGGATAAAATAGGTTATGTTACAATTGTCGGAAATTCAAGACAAACACCGCAAGATGTTGCAGATTTAGTTTTATCAGGGGCAAATGATTTAGAAAGTAAGTTTTCACCAAGATATTCAATGGTTCTTAACCTACTTCAAAGGTTTAACTTAGATGAAGCTAAACAGCTTATTGTAAAGAGTTTTGGTTATTTTTCATCAAATACACGGCTTGCACCATTACTACTTTTAAAAGAGAAAAATCAAAAAGAAATAGATGGATTAAATGGATTTGTATGCTATTGTGGGCTTACAAATCAAGATTTCTACGAATTTAACAAACTAAAAGATATATATGTTGCAAACAGACAGACATGTAAAACTGTTAGAAAACAAGAAAAACACAAACGTAGACCTTTAGATGAAGAATTCTTAGAATTTGAAAGAAAAACGAAAGCTCAACTTGTAGAAATGCACAAATACGCTTGCGAAAACTGTAAGCAATATAAAAAACATACAAAAACAATTGAATTGCTAAATAGGTATATTGCAAAACAGAAAAAAATTGAACAAGAGATAGAAAACCAAAAAGATGTTTATTGGAACAAATTTATACATCACAGAAATGCATTAATTCAACTTGGTTATCTAAAAGATGATTACCCTACACCTCATGGCATAACAGTTTCTCAAATACGTTCTGAAAATGAATTGTATCTTGCAGAAATTATTTTTTCAGGAATATTGGAAAACCTTACTCCTGCTGAGTTGGCATCTGTTATTTGCTCTGTTACAACAGAAGATATGAGATTTGATGAATACGTTCAAATGCCGCTTTCTCCAAACGTAAGAAAGTGCTTAAATTTAGTTCGAAACGTCAGAAAAAAAGTTGATAAAATTCAAAAAGACTGCAACGTAGATGATGTATTAAATTTGAACACTTTTTATGCACCATTAATTGAAATGTGGGTAAACGGAGCAGAGTGGCAAACAATTGTTGATGAGTCAAATATTGGTGAAGGTGATATTGTTAGAGTTTTCAAACGCACCGTTGATGTATTAAGACAGCTTTGCACAATAGATAATATTCCGGATAGTCTTGTATTTACAGCAAGAGAGGCAATAGATAATATTCAAAAAGAACCCGTAAACATTGAATAAAATAAGTAAATAACTTGCCCATGATATTATTATGCTTTATAATTCTATAAAGAGGTAAGATGTGAAAAAGTTTACTATAAATCTTTGTTTAATAATATTTTCATTAATCACGTTTATTTCAAGTGCAAATGCATTAGAACAAATTATTGATGTTATATTGCCTGAAAGCAGTTTTTTCGATGTAAACGAAAATTACTGGGCTTTTACAGAAATTGATGAGCTGCGAAAATTAGGAATTTTAAAGGGTTATCCTAATCACAAATTTAATCCCGAAGCAACAATAACACGAGCTGAGTTTGCAACACTTGCTGTAAGAGCACTCAAACTTGATGATAAGGAAGTTATTTATCCTTTGGGCTTTGATGATTTTTTCCCTGAAGATTGGGCTTGGGAATATGTTCAAAATGCCTATTTTTTTGGACTGTTTACACCGCCTAGAGCCAATAAATACGGATATTACTTCTTTAACCCTGATGAACCAATCAAAAGAGGTTATGCAATTACAATAGCCGTAAATGCCTTAAAAACAGCTCCATTATCAAGAAAAAAAGCAAAAGCTGTTCTTGAAGAAGCTTATGATGATTCGTATAATGTTTCTGAACATTTTTTAATTCCTACAGCCAAGGCACAAATATTAGATATGCTTGCTATCGATCCAAGAAAACCAAAATTGTTAAATTTGGATAAACCGATAACAAGAGCTGAAGCTGCGGTATTACTCTATAATATGATAGAAGAAGCTAAAGTAATACCTAATGACAAAATAGCAGCATCTATTACAAAAAAGAAAAGTGCTTTAGGTCATGTAATACAAGATGCTATTGTTGATGGTGATATTGCAACAATTCCTAAAGGAACAGTTCTACCTTTAATATTAACAACTAAATTTACATCACAAAAATCCCATAAAGGTGAAGCATTCACTGCACTAGTTCCTAAAAATTTTGTAACAGCAAGACATTACTTACTTTTACCGGCAGGGACAAAATTTAAGGGCTATTTGTCTAATACTAAAAAAGCTCATTTTATTATAAGTAATGGTGCTTTAATATTTGAAAACAGTACACTCGAAGTATCTAAACAATTTCCTATGGCTTTAGAGGCAATTGCTGAAATTTATCCCAAAAATATCAATACAAAATACAGAAAAATATTCAAGGGAGAAAAAGTATCAATAGATAGAGGACAATTTTTAGAATTAAAAATATTACAGGATATAAAAATAGATTTAACTACAGGTAAACTAATAAGGTACGAAAATTTGTAGTGTTTATATTCTTGAAACATATTTTATTCTTGGTAACAAATCCTCCTGTTAACGGAAATACTATGGCTTAAATGTCAAAAAATACATTAAGTTAATTTCACACTTATAAATTATAAATTGTTAATTTATGTAACGAATTTTATTCATGTTGAAATTGAGCAAATTTAAAATACTTTATATATATGTAAGTTAACCATAATTTATGTAGTGTGAAAGATAAATTGGAGGATATAGCTTATGTTAGCACTAACAAATTACAAGTACATGAATGCGAAAGCAGAGCTTAATATAAAACAAGTTGAATTTGATAATATACAAAGGTTATATGATATAGCATCAGATGCAGTAAGTACTTATAAAGATAATCATGACAAAGTAAAAAACGATACAAAATATTTAAATTTAAAAGTACAAGAAGACAAATTAGAAAGAGAAAAAGACAGATTGGAAGAAGATGTAGAACGTCTAGAGGAAGATATGAAAGCTTTTGAGAAGCTATTAAAAAGTGAAAATAAAACTGCTACAAATATTGAACTTTAAAATATAAAAAACTTTCTTAAATATTTAAGAAAGTTTTTTGTATATATAATTCATTATTTAATAATTAAAAACTCTTTTACTTTTAACAAATTTATTACACAAAGTTTATTTTTTTATTTTATAATTAAGTAAAAAAGAGGTATGAATATGTTAAAAGGAAATGAAATAAGACAGTTATATTTAGATTTTTTCAAAGACAAACATCAGCATACAGTTGTTGAGAGTTCATCATTGGTACCTGACAATCCTACTGTATTATTAACAACAGCAGGTATGTTACAGTTTTTACCTATATTTTTAGGTATAGAGAAATCTCCATACAATCCGCCACGTGCAACATCTTGTCAGAAATGTGCAAGAGCAGGCGGAAAAGATTCTGATATAGAAAATGTTGGCAGAACCCCAAGACATCATACTTTTTTTGAAATGCTCGGTAATTTTTCTTTCGGAGATTATTATAAAAAAGAAATTATCCCTTGGGCATGGGATTTTGTAACAAATATTTTAAAATTAGATAAGGACAGACTTTGGATAACAGTATTTGAAACAGATGATGAAGCTGCCTCTATTTGGAAATCAGTTGGAGTTCCTGAGGAACGTATTTTACGCAAGGGTAAAAAAGACAATTTTTGGGGACCTCCGGGAGCATCCGGTTCTTGCGGACCTTGTTCTGAAATTCACTATGATTTAGGAGAACAATTCAAATGTTCGGATAATTGCGGTATAGATACTTGTGAGTGCGACCGTTGGGTTGAGATATGGAATTTGGTATTTACTGAATTATATCAAGATGAAGAAGGTAATCAATCTCCTCTTGAAAAGAAAAATGTTGATACAGGCATGGGATTAGAACGTATTGCAATGGTTTGTCAAAACGTTACTTCAACATTTGAAACAGATTTGCTTCGTCCTATTTTGGATAAAGTATCTGAAATGTCTGGTGTTCCTTACAAAAAATCTGAAAAGACAGATATTTCACTTCGTATAATAACAGACCATGCAAGATGTGTAACATTTTTGATAAATGATGGTGTAATACCCGGCAATGAAGGTAGAAGCTATGTTTTAAGAATGATATTAAGACGTGCATTAAGACACGGTAAGATATTAGGCATGGAATTACCATTCCTATATAATCTTGTTGACGTTGTAATTGATAACTATAAAGGTGCATATCCTAATTTATTACAAAATAGGGATAAAATTATTAACGTTATAAAAAAAGAAGAAGAAAGATTTAATAAGACTCTTGATAGGGGCTATAAACTATTAAATGAATTTATAGATAGTAAAAAAGACATTGATGGAGAAAATGCGTTCAAATTATATGATACTTATGGATTTCCATTTGAACTTACAAAAGAAATTGCACAAGATAACGGTTTAAATGTTGATGAAAACGGTTTTAAAGTTGCAATGCAAGAACAAAAAGAACGAGCAAAAGCTGCAACAGCTAAAATTTCTGTTACAGGTGATATTAAATACGCAAAAGTGGAAGAAAAGGTTGGTGCAACAGAATTTATCGGCTATAACGAATTTGAATGTGATGCAAAAATACTTGAAACTTTGGATGGTGAAGGATATATAGATGTCGTACTAGATAAAACACCGTTTTATGCTGAATGTGGCGGACAAGTCGGAGATAGTGGATTTATTGAAAATAACGAATTAAAACTTGAAGTTTTAACTACATTTAAAGTAAACTCCCTTGTAGTTCATAGATGCAAACTTTTAAACGGTGAAATTGAAAACGGTATGAATGTTCATGCAAAAATTGATTTAGCAAGAAGAAATCAAATAAAAGTACATCATACATCTGCTCACTTATTGCAAGCAGCATTACAAAAAGTTCTTTCAAAAGAAGTTCATCAGGCAGGTTCTCAAGTTGAAGAAAATAAAATGCGTTTCGACTTCACATTTGATAGAGCAATGACTGAAAAAGAACTTGAAAAAACTGAAGAAATAATGAATGAATGGATATCAGAAGATTTACCTGTTACAACAGACGTTATGGATATAGAGTCAGCTAAAAAAACAGGTGCAATGGCATTATTTGGCGAAAAATACGGAGATAAGGTTCGTGTTGTAACAATAGGCAAAGACATATCAAAAGAGTTTTGTGCCGGCTGCCATGCATCACATACAGGACAATTACGGCTTGCAAAAATAGTGTCTGAAAGTGCAATTGCCGCAGGTACAAGACGTATTGAATTAGTTGTTGCAAAAGCGGGCTTAAAATATTTGTCAGATAAAGCACAGGTTACAGATGTATTGGCTAAAAAATTTAAATCACATTATGATGAAATAGAGGCACGTGTTGACAAGCTAACAGAAGAAAATAGAGCATATCAAAAAGAGATTGCACATATAAAATCAGAATCTGCTAAAGAAAAATTTAAAACCTTTGTTACACAAGCAGAAATAATACAAGACGGAAAGTTATTTGTACATAAAATGGAACAAATAGATGGCGGAGCATTAAAAGAGGGTGTTGAACTATTATCCACTAAACTGGGAAATTCAGTTATCGTTGTAATAGCAGGAACATCTGTATTCGTTAAAATTTCAGATAATTATGTTTCAAAAGGAATAAATGCAGGTAATATAGTAAAAGAAATAGCTGCTGCAACAAATGGTAAAGGTGGAGGCAGACCTCAATTTGCTCAAGGTGTTGCAAATGATATAAATAAAATAGATGAAGTTTTAAATAAAATTAAAACAGAATTAACAGAAAAATTAAACTGGTAGCAATACGAGAAAACCTTTTGATGAGTGGTTATGAACAAAACAGAATTGAATAGCAGGGACAAAGTGAACACTTGTCCAAGAGAAAGTACATTCAAAACTGCAGAGTGAATAACCTCATGCAA
>Ga0256405_10008503_pt1 | contig 14663 bp, 12 predicted proteins | sample RumenRJG_02DNA_FD_189096 | JGI IMG/M metagenome (GOLD analysis project Ga0256405, IMG submission 189096) | Bovine rumen microbial communities from Lethbridge, Alberta, Canada - RJG_02 | ecosystem: Host-associated > Mammals > Digestive system > Stomach > Rumen | place: Canada: Alberta... | reverse complement strand
AACCTGTTTGTCGCAAGTTCCCTGACAGATGTACCGGTCATGGATATTGCCAGGAAGGCCATGCCCATGATCATCATGTTCCTGGTTGCTCTGCTTCTGATCACCTACATTCCGCAGATCAGCCTGTGCCTGCTGTAAGAAAGGAGGAAAGCATGAAAAAATTCAGCCTTAAAATCAGTTTCATGACAGTATGCCTGCTTACCGCCCTCCTTGCCCTGACGCTGACCGGCTGCGGCGGGTCCGCAGGGTCCGACGGCACACAGACATATGCCTGGCCTCTGGGAACATCCAGCCCCGAGGACACAGTCACACAGATATACGCGGAGCGCTTCGCTGAAGAAGTTTCACGCCTCTCTGACGGGAAAATGCGTATTCAGGTTTATCCCAACAGTATTGTGGGCGGCGACCGCGAGCTGCTTGAGTCCTGCAAAGATGGTGATATTCCCTTTGTAGTTCAGAACACGGCGCCCCAGGTCACATTCCTGCCCGATATCGCCGTATTTGATATGCCCTGCCTCTTTGACAGCATCCAGGATGTCCGCGAACACATTGATAATCCGGAATTCATGGATCAGATCAACAAGGTCTACAAGGATGGCGGCTATGAGCTTTTGGGCTATGCGGATCAGGGTTTCCGTGTCATGACTTCCAATAAGGATGTCTTCACTGCCAACGATCTCAAGGGACAGAAGATCCGTACTATGGAGAATCCCTACCATCTGCTCTTCTGGAAATCCCTCGGCGCCAATCCCACACCGATGACCTTCTCAGAGGTCTATATCGGTCTGCAGCAGGGAACCATCGATGCTCAGGAAAACCCTTATGAGGTCATTGTTTCCAACAGGCTTTATGAGCAGCAGGATTATGTCATTGAGACCAACCATCTGCCGCATCTGATCTCCCTCATTGTCAGCAGCGAGTTCATGGACAGTCTGCCGGAGGACCAGCAGGCCATTATCCGCGAAGCTGCAGAGACCGCAAAACAGGAAGCCCGTCAGCAGTCTGATGAGCGTATTGCTTCCAGAATTGCCACGATTGAGGAGAGCGGAAGCAAGATCAACCGCCTGACAGAAGAAAACATGCTGGTCATCCGCCAGAAATGTATTCCTGTCTATGATCAGATTGAAAAGAATGTTTCCCCCTCCCTGGTCGAGGCATACTGCGGAAAAGAACTCGAAGAGATCCGTTCTATGGTTCCCTGACATCCGGGGCATTTGAAAAGCGGATTACACAATCAGGTAAACAAAGAACGCCCGGCTGTGAAGGCCGGGCGTTTTTTAAATCAGGCTGTGGCAATGTTACAAGTCACTCCCCCACCAGATTCGACGTGTTTTTGAGCGTCGGAACGCTCAAAAACCGGAGTTTTACGGCGTTCGGCGTTTCGCGAAGCGAAATTGGAATCGCCGGACGCAACGTTACCGTCACACCCTGGTCAGGGTGTGACGAGACGTGGCAATGCACACGGCGAGAAAGATGTGGCAATGCACACGGCGAGAAAGATGTTGAAAAACTTGTTTCTATGTTATAGAATACTTTTGTATTGACGCGAAATTTTCAGGAGGTACTTTATATGATTTCTGCAAGTGATTTCAGGAATGGCATTACGATTGAGAAAGACGGCAGCGTTCTCGAGATCGTTGAGTTCCAGCATGTTAAACCCGGTAAGGGCGCGGCGTTCGTCAGAACCAAGCTGAAAGATATTATTAACGGCGGTGTTACAGAGACCACTTTCCGTCCCACAGAGAAATTCCCCCAGGCCAGAATCGACCGCAAGGAGTATCAGTATCTGTATCAGGATGGCGAGCTCTATGCATTTATGGACACAGAGACATTTGACCAGATCTCGCTTGGTAAGGATATTGTCGGCGACAACATGAAGTTCGTTAAAGAGAACGACATGGTCAAGGTTAATTCCTACAACAATACCCCGTTCGCCATTGAGCCCCCCATGTTTGTCGAGCTGGAGATCACTGAGACCGAGCCCGGCTTCAAGGGTAACACGGCAACCGGTGCGACCAAGCCCGCGATCGTTGAGACCGGCGCACAGGTCAGCGTTCCGCTGTTCTGCAATATCGGCGACAAGATCAAGATCGATACCAGATCCGGCGAGTATCTTTCCAGAGCATAATCTTTTCCTGAGGGAATGCGTTTTGCTGTATACGGACACGGCGCAGTCGGGCGGCTTCCCTGAATATTATTTGTAAGATCAAAAAGGCAATGAGTACATGTGGCTCATTGCCTTTTCTTTTTTGGCACGCGTCTATGGTACAAGGTATGAAGACTTATATACGGAGGACAAGCAGATGTATGGAGAGTTAAGGAATAAAGACAATAAGAAGATCCGGGAAAAAGAATACTATGAGATGCTTCAAAAGGAACTGGAGAAGCGTGCCGGGGAGGATACGGAGATCTCATTTCGAAATGTGAGAAAGAATAACGGAGTTTACAAAAAGGCCTGTACGATCCGCTTTCATGACGCGCAGATCGCGCCTACCGTCTACCTGGAGCCCTATTACAACCACTATCTGGACGGACAGGCAGTGGCGGAATCTGCGGACAACATACTGAACTATTGCAGATGCAGTACGCCGGACATCACTGTTCCCGACAACTTTTTCAAGGAATACAGCACGGTAAAAGGCCGGCTCGGGATCAAGCTGATCGGGAAAGAACGCAATGAAGCCTATCTGCGGGAAGTGCCGCATATCGACAGGGGAGATCTTGCAGGTATTTATTACTATCTTCTGGAAAACAAGGCATTCGGGAACGGAATGATCGTGATTCGAAATACAGATCTTGAACGTTGGGGGATCACGACAGACCGGCTCTATGCGGATGCCATAGAGAACTGCCCCCGCATGCTCCCGCCCGTACTCCATGCGCTTTCGGATGTCCTCGGCGTTCTTCTGCCGGATGATGAAGAAGACCTTTATCTGCTTACCAATGAATCCGCACTCTATGGTGCCGCGGTCATTCTGTATCCGGGTATCCTGCAGGAAGCGGCAGATTATATGGAGAGCGACTTCTTTGTACTTCCCAGCTCTGTACACGAAGTCATTCTTCTTCCGGACAATGGAGAAGAACCGGAAAGCCTCCTGCAGATCGTCTCTGACATCAACCACACCCAGGTCGAAGAGGAGGAGATCCTGATCGATGCCGTCTACAAGTACACATCCGGAGATAACTTTATACACAGGCTGTTATAGAAAAGGAACGGGGATGTCTGTGGGAAATGCATAAATACAGCGGATCTTTTATACTGATTTTTACTGAAAGTATTTATTTACTTTTTTTATATAGTGGTCTAAAATATTAATGTTCATTTCCCCAAAACTGCAGGTGTGTCTTTTCTGCCTGCTTCTATAAATCTGTGATGAGGAAAGTAGGTCAGCGGATGTCCCAGAGAAGGGTGCCTGCTGTGCGGTTTTTCCGGTTCTGTGATCTGTATGACGGATCAGTATCAGGGAATCGTGGGAATCATGCGGCAGTTCTGGAAGTGCCCCGTCGGAAACTGTCTGAAGACCACCTCGGAGAGGCTCTAATAAAGCCCGGTGACTCCGTGATCGTCCTAAAAAAGTGGCGGCAGTAAGATTTTACGAACCTGATATGCCTTTTGTGAATCTGCCGCAAGCAGGGTGGAACCGCGTTGAATAAACGTCCCTCGCAAGCAACTGTATATGCTGTGCGGGGGATTTTTTTATGCACAGTGAATTTTTTCACAAAGAGAACTGTCACGAAGGAGGAAAGTATGGCAAGCGAACAGTATCTGGAAGTTTATCGTCACTCTCTGTCTCACATTCTGGCAAAAGCTGTATTTGAGATTTTCGGAAAAGAAAATGTACAGTATGCAATCGGACCGCAGATTGCGGACGGCTTCTACTATGATTTCATTCTGCCCAGGCAGGTAAACAAAGACGATTTCAAGATGATCGAGAACAAGATGCGTGAGATCCTCAAGCGCCGCGAGGACTGGACCGAGAAGGAATTGTCCCGTGCGGAGGCGCTGGAGCTCTTCCGGGGCCAGAAGTTCAAGACCGAGCTGATCGAAGATCTGCCCGAGGACGAGCGCATCACTGTCTATTATACCGGTGAGGATTTCGTGGATCTCTGCCGCGGCCCTCACGTGGCAAACTCTCAGGAGCTCATGGGTGCTGCTTTTGAGATCAGGAGCGTCTCCGGCGCTTACTGGCGCGGCGATGAGCACCGCGATTCCCTGCAGAGAATCTATGCCTATGCATTCCCGGACAAGCAGGCTCTCAAGGCCCACAAAGCCCTGATCAAAGAGGCGATGGAACGCGATCACAAGAAACTGGGCCCGCAGCTCGACCTCTTCATGTTCGATGAGACCGCCCAGGGCATGCCCTACTGGCTCCCCCGCGGCTGGAGAGTGTTCAACACCCTGCTTGAGTACTGGAGAGGCATCCACGACCTGCACGGTTATCAGGAGATCTCCGCCCCCATCATTAATAACAAGAAGCTCTGGCTGATCAGCGGCCACTGGGCACATTACGTAAACAATATGTTCATCATTCCCGGCAAGGACGGCACCATCGAGGCGGACGACACCATGGCGGCCAAGCCCATGAACTGCCCCAACGCCATGATGGCCTACAAGCGCAGAGTGCATTCCTACCGCGATCTGCCCATCCGCTATTCCGAGACGGACGTTGTGCATAGAAAAGAGAAGACCGGCCAGCTCAACGGCCTCTTCCGTGTCCAGATGTTCCGTCAGGACGATGACCATACCTTCGTAATGGAAAGCCAGATCGAAGACGAGATCAAGGATGTCCTGGGCATCGCCGATGAGATCTACCAGACCTTCGGCCTGTCCTACCGCGCTGAGCTGTCCACACGCCCCGAAGACTTCATGGGTGATATCGAGCTCTGGAACGAGGCAGAAGCTTCCCTCAAGAAGATCCTTGACGGTATGTACGGCGAGGGCAACTATGAGATCAACGAAGGCGACGGCGCTTTCTACGGTCCCAAGATCGACCTGCAGATCAAGGATGCCCTGGGCCGCGAGTGGCAGTGCGGCACTGTCCAGCTCGACTTCCAGCTGCCCAGAAACTTTGAACTGACCTACACCGCCAGCGACGGCTCCGAGAGAGTTCCCGTGGTCATTCACCGCGCTCTGTTCGGTTCCCTGGAGCGCTTTATCGGCATCCTGATCGAGCACTTTAAGGGTGCGTTCCCCTTCTGGCTCTCCCCTTATCAGGTGGGTATCGTTCCCATCCGCACAGAGCACAACGAGTATGCAAAGAAGGTGGCAGGCAAGCTGGCTGCCAACCGCATCCGCTTTGAGGCTGATTACTCCGACAAGAACATGAAGGAGAAGATCAAATACTACAAGAATTTCAAGACTCCCTATGTCGTCGTCATCGGAGATAAGGAAGCTGAGGAAGGTACCGTTTCCCTCAACCTGCGGGGCTCCAACCGCCAGCTCAACAACATTCCGCTTGACACATTCATTCAGATGTGCCTGAAGATGAACGCCGAGCACAGCCTGGACCTGATCGACTCTCTGGAGTGATGTGCCAAAGGCCCTGCAGCATGGCAGTTTTCATCGTTCATGTTTGCGGGCACCTGCCCATGGCCAAAGGATTGTAACTGTTTACAAGTCACTGTCACGCCATCGATAGGACGTGACAGTGATAAAGAATTTGCGAGCTTGTCTTCAGGACTCGTCAAATACGGCCTATCGCATAAATTTTCTGAAAAATTCGATAATTTGATTGAAAAACATTGACATTTTCGGCGTTTTTCAATATTGTTGTGAAGACCGCAACACTGTCTGCAAAAGGCCGGTAAGAGAAGATACCGGCGGATGGAGGATCGCAGCGAATGATACCTGAGAAAATCAAAGAACTGAAGCTTTTCGCCAACAAGGGACGGATGTACATCGTGAAAGAAACCCATGAGGCCAAGTCCGGACATCCCGGCGGAAGCCTCTCCTCTATGGATTACATGACCTATCTCTACAATGTAGAGATGCGGATCGATCCCAAGAATCCCAAGGATCCGGATCGCGACCGCTTCGTCCTTTCCAAGGGACACTGCGCGCCCGGCCTGTATGCCGTTCTGGCAATGAAGGGCTTTTTCCCGGAAGAGGACCTGATGACGATCAGAAAGATCGGTTCTTATCTGCAGGGACATCCCAACATGAATACCACCCCGGGCGTGGAGTTTTCCACCGGCTCTCTGGGCCAGGGATATTCCGCAGCCTGCGGAATGGCCAACGCTGCCAAAAATGTCCTGAAAAAAGACATCAATGTCTACGCCCTTCTGGGAGACGGCGAGATCGAGGAAGGCCTTGTCTGGGAAGCTTCCGAATACGCCGCCCACTATAAGCTCGACAACCTCTGCATCGCAGTGGATGTCAACGGCCTGCAGATCGACGGCTGGACCAAAGATGTCATGAATATGGAGCCTATCGATGAGAAGTTTGCTTCCTTCGGCTTCAATGTCGTCAAGTGCGACGGCAATGATTACAATGAGCTGGAGAGGGCTTTTGCGGCTTTCCACGCCGCAAAGGGCAGCGGCAAACCTACCGTCTTTTTGATGAAGACTGTCAAGGGCCTCGGTGTCTCCTACATGGAAAATGTGGCTGACTGGCACGGCAAAGGACCCAATGACGCGGAATGTGCACAGGCGCTCGAAGAGCTGGAAGCTGTCCGCAAAAAGCTCGAGGCGGAGGGACCCGAGGTTTCCTCCAGAGCGGAGACCGTGATCGAAGCCGGAAAAGAGGAGGAGTGATCGATGGCAGAAGTGAAAAAAATCGCAACCAGAGAAAGCTATGGAAAAGCGCTTGTCGAACTTGGCGCGATTGACCCCAGAGTCGTAGCGATCGACGCGGACCTCGCCGGTTCCACCAAGACAGGTATGTTTAAAAAGGCATATCCCGACAGACATTTCAACTGCGGCATCGCAGAGTGCAATGTGATGGGAACCGCTGCGGGCATGGCTGCTATGGGCCTGATCCCCTTTGCGTCCAGCTTCGCTATGTTCGCGACCGGCCGCGCTTATGAGATCATCCGCAATTCCATCGGCTACACAAGACTCAATGTCAAGATCTGCGCTTCCCACGGCGGCATTTCTGTCGGTGAGGACGGCGCTTCCCACCAGTGCTGTGAAGATTTCGCACTCATGCGCGTCATTCCCGGCATGCTGGTCATGTCCCCCGCGGATGACGTAGAAGCCCGCCAGATGGTCAAGGCTGCTTACGAATATAACGGCCCCGTATATATCCGTCTTGGCCGCGCAGCCATCCCCGTATTCCACGATGAGGAGAATTACAAGTTCGAAATCGGCAAGGCGGAGATTCTTCACGAAGGAACCGATATCTGTATCATCTCCAACGGCGTTCTCACCTACGAATCCCTCAAGGCTGCTGAAACTCTTGAAAAAGAGGGCATCCACGCCCGCGTCCTCAATATGGGCACCATCAAGCCCATCGACAAGGAAGCCGTCATTGCGGCTGCCAGGGAGTGCGGCGGCAGGATCATCACAGCCGAAGAACACAGCGTGATCGGCGGTCTCGGAGAAGCTGTCTGTGCAGTCCTGGCTGAGAACTATCCCGCCCGCGTCCGCCGCATCGGTCTCCAGGACGTCTTCGGATACTCCGGACCCATGGCTCAGCTTATGGTTGAATTCGGCCTGGATGAGACCAATATCGTCAAGACTGTTAAGGAATTCCTTGCGGAATAAGACACCAATATTGAATCATAGATTCAATATGGACGGTTCTGACTGACTCATTCCCTTCGCGGACCCTGATACAGACATAAAAAAACAGCACCCTTCGAGGTGCTGTTTTTTTTATGCGATAAGGCGCAATAAGGCATACAGGTTCTTACAGCTTCAGGCCGGTCAGAAGGGTATAGGCCTCTTCGTACTTGGCAATGGTCTTGTCGATGACATCCTGGGGCAGCTTATAGTCGCTGTCGGGATTGGCCTTGAGCCAGTCACGGACGAACTGCTTGTCGAAGGAGGGCTGGCCGTGGCCGGGCTCATAGCCTTCTGCGGGCCAGAAGCGGCTGCTGTCAGGGGTCAGCATCTCGTCGCCCAGGACAACATTGCCCTTCTCGTCAAGACCGAATTCGAACTTGGTGTCGGCGATGATGATGCCTCGGGTCCTTGCATACTCAGCGCACTTCTTGTAGAGGGCGATGGTGCAGTCGCGGAGCTTCTCGGCATACTCCTGTCCCTTGCCGGGAAACTGCTTCTCCAGAACTTCGATGCTCTGCTCGAAGCTGATATTCTCGTCGTGATCGCCGATCTCGGCCTTGGTGCTGGGGGTATAGATGGGCTCAGGGAGCTGGTCGCATTCCTTCAGACCTTGGGGAAGCTGAATGCCGCAGACCGTACCGTTCTTCTTGTAGCTCTCCCAGCCGCTGCCGGTGATATAGCCGCGGACGATGCACTCGATGGGAAGCATGTTGAGCTTTTTGCACATCATGCTGTTGCCGTCAAAGCGGTCCTGACGGAAAAACTCGGGCATATCGGAGACGTCCGTGCTGATCATGTGGTTGGGGAGGATATCCTTTGTGTAATCAAACCAGAACCTGGACATCTGGGTCAGGACAGTGCCCTTCTTTGTGATCTTGTTTTTCAGGATAACGTCAAACGCAGAGATGCGGTCAGTCGCCACCATGATCAGGCTGTCGCCCACATCGTAAATCTCGCGGACCTTGCCTTCCTTGACCGGGGTGTATTCTTTCATTGTGCCTTAAACTCCTTTCGAACTTATACATATTGTATCTGTGCACTTTGCAGGCAGATACTGTACTTTCAATGCAATATCGACATTGTAGCACAGATTTCTATTATGTGTGAGAAAAACCGGAAAAACTGTATAAAAAACAAGAAAAAAAGGGGGCAGTTTGGAGACAAAGAACCACCCCCTGTCTCTGGCTGTCTCCCCACTGCCTTGCCAATTTCCCCGAAAAAGGACCGGACAGGAGTGAAAAACACTCTGTCCGGTCCCGGCTATTTATTTTGTTATAGTCGAATCATCCGGATTGACAGTCAAACTCCGTGTCGGTTATCTGTGTATATTATTCCTGTCAGTTATCCCTGGGCGTTCAGGTCATAGTCCACGTAGCAGACGTGGGTCTCGAGGAATTCTTCAAGGCCGAGTTCGCCGTCGTCGCCGCCCAGGCCGGACTGGCGGACGCCCGCATGGAAGCCCTGGAAGGCCTCGAAGTGCTCGCGGTTTACATAGGTCTCGCCGTAGTGCAGCTCGTTCAGGGCGCGCATGATGGTATCCCAGTTGGTGGAATAGATGGAAGAGGTCAGACCGAAGATGCAGTCGTTGGCTTTTTCGATCACCTCGTCAAAGGTCTTGAAGGTCGTGATCGGCAGGACGGGTCCGAAAATCTCCTCGGTCATGATCCTGGAGCCGTGCTCGCAGCCGGTGATGACAGTGGGCTCATAGAAGTAGCCCTTGCCGTTTACGGTTGCGGGATGTCCGCCGCAGCATACGGTCGCGCCGTCCGCAATGGCACTCTTGACCAGCTCGTCCACATGCTGCTGCTGTGCCTTGTTGACCATGGGACCCATGTCGAAGGCACCTTCCAGAGGATTGCCGTAGGTGGTCTTCTCAAAGCGCGCGACGATCTTTTTGACAAATTCATCGTAAATGCCTTCCTGCACATAGATGCGCTCAGCGCAGTTGCAGGCCTGGCCGGTGTTGATGATACGGGAATTGTAAACATGCTCGATGGTCTCATCCAGCTTGCAGTCGTTCATGACAATGACCGGAGCCTTGCCGCCCAGCTCCAGGGAGACCTTTGTGACATTGGCGGCAGCCCTTTCCATGATCTTCTTGCCGGCTGCCGTGGATCCCGTCATGGAGACCATCTGTACTTTGGGGCTGGAGGCAAGCATGTCGCCCACAACGGCGCCGGATCCGGTGATCACATTGATGACGCCCTTGGGAAGAGAACTCTTCTCGACCAGCTTGGCGAACTCATAGCAGCCGTTGGGGGAGTCGCTGGAGGGCTTGAGCACGACCGTGCAGCCCGCCATCAGGACCGGAGCCACTTTGCGGCCGATCAAGAAAAGCGGGAAGTTCCAGGGCATGATGCCTGCCACGACGCCCAGAGGCATCTTGTACATGAAAATATTCTCATTGGGGCGGTCGGAGGGGATGATCTGTCCCTTGATATGACGCGCCATTTCCGCGAAATAATTGAGATATTCGGTCAGCCAGCCGGCCTCGTCCATGGACTGTGCCAGAGGTTTGCCCATCTCTTCCGAGTTGGTCCTTGCGAACAGCTCACGATTGTCGGCGACCAGCTGTGCCAGCTCGCGGACGTAGCCGGCACGTACGATGGGAGGCGTTTTGGCCCACTCTTTCTGCGCGGCTGCTGCGGCATCGATTGCAGCTTCAACATCTGCCGCTGTCGCTTTGGGGACCTCGGAGATCACTTCCTCCGTCGCGGGATTGATGACCTGCAGCATTTCGCGGTCTCCGTTCGGGATGAATTCGCCGTTGATAAACAACTCGTACGTTCTCATGATTACCTCCCATTCTTAAAAAAAACAAAAACCCTCCGCCTGCAGGCCGGAATGCCCGGAATATCTTCAGGAGTCCGGATTGTCCGGAATGTCTTCAGAAGACTTCAATGCCCGGAATGTCTTCAGGAGACTTCAAGGCCCGGAATACCTGAGATATCTTTGAGCGGCTTCGGCTTCTCATCTAAATGATCAGTGAGCAAAGGTACTTACACCATTCTAAGAGAAAGCCAATGCCGGTCTGCAGCCGGAAAAAATGACAGGTCGGAAGCTGTGCCGTTCAGGCATCTGCCTCCGCAATCTATATAAATTTTACGTCTATCATGCTGCTTTTTCAATAAAGACAAGTCGGAATGCCGATAATTAAAACTTTAACGATAAAAAAGCTGTGATGCGGGTGTATGCATCACAGCTTTTTCGGGCATTCAGTTTGGCGAGGAGGAAGGGGACGGTTCTTTGTCTCCTCCGTCTTTAGTTTTATTTCCTGTTTTTCACAGAATCGCGGATGACCAGGTTGGTTGCGAACCGGATTTTCTGTGAGATCGGCAGAGAGTTTTTCCCTGTTGATCCGCTTTTTTCTTAAATGCAAGCCTCGCTCTAAGGTCTTACGCGCCGGATCCCGCAAGTGAAGTCACGGGTATTGGACGATGAAGCCGGATGAAAAAAAGGCACACTGCATTTAGAATAAAAACAATACAAAACAATAAATTATCAAAAAAGTATTGACATGAATCGATTTAACATCTAAAATGCACGTATAAACAATATATAACAATATTTTACAGGACAAAGAGGAAAAGAAAACAAGAAAAAACAGGAGGAAAAACATGACACCGGCAAAGGAAAAAGAATTGAGACTGCTTGCCAACAAGGGCAGGATGAATATCATCAGGGAGACACATGCCTGTAATTCAGGTCATCCCGGCGGCAGCATGTCATCCATTGACCTGATGACTTATCTTTATAACGGCGAAATGCGGATTGATCCCGAGGATCCCAAAAACGAGAACCGCGACCGCTTTGTCCTTTCCAAAGGCCACTGCGCCCCCGGCCTCTACGCGGTCCTTGCCCAGAGAGGGTATTTTCCGGAAGAGGATCTGGTGACACTCAGAAAGCTGGGCTCTTATCTGCAGGGCCATCCCAATATGAACACGACCCCCGGTGTTGACTTCTCCACCGGTTCTCTCGGACAGGGCTTCTCCGCAGCGGCAGGTATGGCAAATGCGGAAAAGAATGTCCTCAAAAAAGACGTTAACGTATACGCCCTTCTGGGTGACGGCGAGCTCGCCGAAGGCCTGGTCTGGGAGGCTGCGGAATACGCCGCCCAATACAAACTCGACAATCTCTGCATCGCCGTTGATGTCAACGGGCTGCAGATTGACGGAGAGACGAAGAAAGTCATGAATATGGAGCCCATCGACAGCAAGTTCGAGGCGTTCGGCTTCAACGTCGTCAAGATCGACGGACATGATTTTGGGGAGATTGAAAAAGCCTTTGACGCCTTCCACGCCCTTAAGGGACTGGGAAAGCCCATGGCCATCCTGATGAAGACCACCAAGGGCAAAGGTGTCTCCTTCATGGAAAACCAGGCGAGCTGGCACGGCAAGGCACCCAACGACGAGCAGTACGCACAGGCTATGGCAGAGCTCGAGGCAGAGCAGAAGAGAATCGAGGAGGAATAAAGAGATGGCAGAAGTGAAAAAGATTGCTACCAGAGAAAGTTACGGCAATGCTCTCAAAGAGCTGGGCGCCCGCAACCCCAGAGTTGTGGCCATCGACGCAGACCTGGCCGGTTCTACCAAGACCGCTGTCTTCAGGAATGCATTTCCGGATCGCCACTTCAACTGCGGCATCGCGGAGTGCAACGTAATGGGCACTGCCGCCGGTATGGCGGCCACCGGCCTTATTCCCTATGCATCCACCTTTGCAATGTTTGCGGAAGTCCTCGAAGAAAAATGCCCCGTCCCCATCCGCCGCATTGGCGTCCAGGACAAGTTCGGCCACTCGGGCGCCATGAAGGAAGTCATGGAAGACTTCGGCCTCTGCGCATCCAACATTGTAAAGCAGACAAAGGACTTAAAAAGCAAGTACCGACGTTTTTCAAGGCCCACCTCCACAGCAATGCACAAAAAGGCGTCCTCAAAATCAGGAAGGGCTGAACTGTAACGATATAAGCTCATATAAGCGCAGCCTTGTTGCGAACGCTTGTTCTGAAGGAAAGAGAATGTTATAATAAACCGCACTCTGAAAGTCCCTGCAGCAAAGTTCCTGCGGGCTTTTGGGGTGCGGGCACTGACAGGCAAATCATCCTGGAAGGACGGACACCGTTCCGGCAGGACAGGCAGTATATACAGGAGACAGAAAAGCGATGTCGATTGAGAACGGCGAGTGGATCATGCGGGGGATGGCATGGGATGACCCATACAGGATCCGCACCTGGCAGGAACTGATCAACTGGATCAATGAGATCGGATTTCTCCCTCTTTTCGGGAACGGGGTGACCGGCTTTTCCACCGAGGAACACACCTCCCCCGACTATTGGTGGTCGGGCATCCGGAGCGAGGATCCCTGGGAGTGGCGGGAGATCATTGCCGCAAGCCGCCAGGTCGCCTACGGCAGGTTTTTTGGAGGCAAGGCGGGATTTATCAGTCTGGAATGGCTCCCCTGCTTTGCCAATTTCCGCCGGCAGGGCTATGACTTTGACGCCCGCTGGGAGGACGGCCTTGCCAACAGGCGTGAGAAGATGATCATGGATTTCATGATGGAGATTGACGAGGACGGGGATGTGACCTACAAGAATGACCGGATCCTGTCCACAGACCTCAAGAAGATGGCCGGATTCGGCAAAGGAAAAGAGAAAAACTATCCCGGCATCATCACCGGTCTCCAGATGCAGACTTACCTTGTCATCACGGATTTCCGCAGAAGAAAGAACAAGCGGGGAGAGGAGTACGGCATGTCTGTATCTGTTCTCCAGCCCCCGGAAGCTGTCTGGGGCCGCGGTGCCGTGACCAAAGCCTACGGGGAATCCCCGGCGCAGTCCTGGGACCGCATTTTCGAGCATGTCCGCAGCGCTTACCCGGCCAGTCCCGACAAGGAAATCATTAAGCTCATCGGAAAAAGACCTGCGGAGCAGGATTATTGAAAAACAATAAAAATCAATACAACTAATTGCAAATCAATACAGAAATTGTGATAATAGAATAAATGCGCAATGCCTGCCGGGCTGCACATGAAACCCTGCACATGAAATACTGGATAGAGCATTGGAGAATCTCTTATGTTAAAAAAAGAACGCCGGAATTATATCCTTGCCAGAGTCAGACGAGACGGAAGGATCACCACAAAGGAACTGGTGGAGGAACTGGGACTTGCGGAGGACACGATCCGCAAGGATTTTCAGGATCTTTCGGCTAAGGGGCTGGTGCAGCGTGTCCACGGCGGTGTCCTGCGCCTTGAGGAAGAAACCGACCAGGCAGATGCACAGTCTGCTGCAAAGATTCTGCAGGAAATCCATGCTCTGCAGGCAGCGGCTACCGGCCGGGAGAGCAGGGAGAAACATGTGGATTTCTATGAGCGCGTTACCCGGCACCCCGGTGTAAAGAAAAAACTCGCCGCGCGGGCTGCACAGCTGGTCTCCGACATACACGTACTTTATATCGACGGCAGTACGACGACCCACTGGTTTGCAGAGGCGCTCCCGGAGGACTTTTCCGGTACGGTCATCACCAATTCCCCTGCCGTCGCCCTGGCGCTCTGTAAATATCCCGATGTTGAGATCAATATTGTCGGAGGGACCTTGCAAAAAGTGGACCGGGTCGTGCAGGGAAGCAGAGCCATCGAACAGCTGCAGAACCTGAATATCGAGTGCAGCGTTCTGGGCATTTCCTCTCTGTCCGCACAGCACGGGCTGACCTATCCTTCGTCCGGAGAGGCGATCTATAAACGGGAGATCATGAATCACAGCCGTAAAGTCATTGCCATCGCAAACCGGGAAAAGCTGGCGACCTCCGCGACTTTTTTATCAAAGGAGATCTCTGCGGTCGATATCCTGGTGACCAATGAGACCCGCGAAGAGATCCTCGGCCCCTTCCGCGAGGCCGGCCTTGAGGTGATCGTGGAAGAAGTGACGGAACAGGAAGATTCAT
>Ga0256405_10008502_pt1 | contig 14666 bp, 14 predicted proteins | sample RumenRJG_02DNA_FD_189096 | JGI IMG/M metagenome (GOLD analysis project Ga0256405, IMG submission 189096) | Bovine rumen microbial communities from Lethbridge, Alberta, Canada - RJG_02 | ecosystem: Host-associated > Mammals > Digestive system > Stomach > Rumen | place: Canada: Alberta... | reverse complement strand
GCCTGACCGCGCAGATCAGCCGGAATGCCCTGCTGAAGGCATCGACGATAGAGGAATTCATGAACCAGCCGGGATTCATCCAGCGCCGCCAGATCGCGGAAACAAGGGAAACGGTGGACCGGCTTGCATCGAGGAATGAAAACCTGTCCCGCGCGAACGAAGCACTGCGGGCGGAAAACAAAGGGTTCCATGAGAAACTGGAAAAGCTTACGGAAGACATCAGGCGTCTGCGGGATACACAGGGCCGGCTTACGAAGCAGGTCACGTATCTGATGAAGGCGGCTGATGAGAAAGCCAGGAAAACAGCCCTGGCGGAAATGGGGCTTACGGATGGAAGCGTTGACCTCGATGTTTATACGCGGAACCTGGGCCAGGAAATCGGCAGCGTGATGGATTTAAGGAAGGTCCTGGGAAGGTTCCTCCTGGAAGAAGCCAATCCGGCAAGGAAGGAGACATCAGAATCAGCGGACAGTAAAACCCTGGCAGAGGAAGTTCTCTCAGGCATTGATTTTTCAGGAGGAAAAGGTGAAACGGATTAAAATCACACCGGAGAACTGCCTCGCGTCGCTTTATCCGGAGATCGCGGCACAGTGGCATCCGGAGAAGAACGGGGATCTGACACCGGAAATGGTCCGGGTCGAAACCACCATCCGCCCGTGGTGGAGATGCGAAAAAGGGCACGAATGGCAGGCCAAGACATCCGCACGCGCGGCGGGCCTCGGCTGTCCTGTATGCCAGGAATTGAGGACATACATCCGGGGAAAAAACGACCTGCAGACCCTTTGTCCGGCGATTGCGGCGCAGTGGCACCCGACAAAGAACGATGGTTTGAAGCCGGTTGACGTACGGGCGCAGTCAAACAGGAAAGCATGGTGGATATGCGAGAACGGCCATGAATGGCGGGCGACGATCCAGGGACGGGTCGTACAAAACAGCAGATGCCCGTACTGTGCCGGGCGAAAGGTGATGCAGGGAAAGTTTGAAACAGAGAGGTAGCGGGTAGAGAAATAGTAGAGGGCATAGTTAATAAGCCTCCCGGAGGCGGCTTCAAAAATTGAATATAGACACGACCTAATCAGGGAATAGCTGCAGCAATGTCATCTTTGATGACATAACCACGTAGTTTCAACAGATTAAGTGCCTGTGAAGTTGTAAGAACTTTCTCTTTCTTCACAGGTCGTGGTGTCAGATAACCATCTGGTGTATAAGGCTTCAAGTCTGAGAGTATGTGCCAGATAGCGGTCAGGAGCATACGACAGACTGCGATGATGGCTTTCTTATGACCACGATGTGATTTTATCCTTCGATAGTGATCTGTGATTTCTGGATGTTTCTTCGACTTGATCAAAGCATTTGACACTTGCACCAATACCGGCTTAAGATAAGAACCGGCACGGGAAATCCGAGTGGATTTGATCGTCTTATTGCTTTTATCATTACGGGGACAGCATCCGGCCCAGGAGACGAGATTTTTATCTGTGGGGAAGACAGACATATCGCCGCCTATTTCCGAAAGGATCTGGATCGCAGTAAAAGGGTTTTTATCAAGCCCGGGAACCGTTCGAATGAGGGTAAGAGCATCAAGATAAGGATCAGAGACGCGAAAGATTTCCCGTTCTATCTCTTCTTTATGCTTTTCGAGTTCATCGATGTGGTTAAGACATTGCCGAAGCTTGATTGCCTGTTCGGGTGAAATGGCTCCATCAACGGCAGCCTGGATTTCTTCGACAGGGGTTTTACAACGTGGATCTACGAAAGGTGTCACATCAAATGTTTCCCCTGGATGTGCGAGCATATATTCCGTGATGGAACGGGAAGATTTTCCAAAGACATCGCTGAATACTTCGTCAAGTTTCAGATTTGACACGGTAAGACAGTTTTGCGCACGGTTCTTTTCTCCTGTCAACATGCAGGTGAGTTTGAAACGGTACCGTACCAGATCTCGCAAGTGACGAATAGCAGCCGGTGGGATAAAGGAAGGCTTCGTCATTCCGCACATGAACAGATCGCAGATCCATCTTGCATCCTTACGGTCAGTCTTATTTCCCTTTTGAGGCTTTGTGTACTTTGGATGGGCAAGTTCAACAGAGCATGTTTTTTCAAGAATGTTAAATACAGGGATCCAATACTTGCCGGTAGATTCCATACAAACTTCCGTACACTTATGCTTCGATAACCATTCCGAGAGATCACGCAGTCCTTTTGAAAAGGATGAGCAGCGTTTTTCAAAGTATTCAGTACGTCCGTTTGGATCAGTAATACCGATACAGGCATAGATCCAGGTCTTATGGACATCAAGACCACAACAGTTTTTACGAATAATTTTAAATGGCAAATGATAACCTCCTGATAGTTATAGTTGCAAGACTGGCAGTGACTGGTCATCCGGCGAGATCGAGTCGATTTCGAAAGAGATAAGTTTACGGGCTACGGTATGCGCCATTCATTGATGCCTTACGGATGACCGACAACATATATAAATGCGGGGTTGGCTGCTATACCGCCCCGCCACTCACCTCCACGTGTTCTGTAGTGTGTCAGTCTTACACAAAAAGGATATCAGGAAAGTAGATTTAGCGGAAGACCCCCTCGGGTTTCATGACCCCATCGGTGTCTTTCGCAGAAAGACGGGTTATATAAATGACCTTGCAACGCTTTTTCCGGATGTGGCGGCGGAATGGGACTATGAAGCCAATGAGAAAGGCCCGGAGGAATACAAGCCGACCTGCCCGGACAAGGTGTCCTGGATATGCAAGGAAGGCCATCATTGGGAGGCGGCCATAGAAAACCGGACATCAAGAAAACAGGGATGCCCTTACTGCTATGGACGTGCCGCGATCCCGGGTGAAACGGACATCGCCACGCTGAACCCGGAGGTAATGAAGTACTGGGATTATGAAAAGAATGCTGCTGAAGGTGTTGCGCCGGGAGACATCAAGCCGCATTCAGACAAGAAGGTATGGTGTGTCTGCGATAAAGGGCATTCGTGGAGAGTACAGGCGAAGAAACTGGTGCGCGGGGACCGCTGTCCTTACTGCAGAAATCAGAAGATCATACCGGGGGAGAATGATTTCGCAACGCTCGCTCCTGAAGGCCTTCTGGCGGAATGGCATCCGGACAGGAACAGCGGATTGCATCCGGACAGAATAGCGCCGCACTATGGGAAAAAGATCTGGTGGCGATGTGCCAAAGGCCATGAGTGGAGGGCAACACCCGACGGAAGGCTAAGGGCAGATCCGTTCACCGGATGCCCCTACTGCTCGGGTATGTATGCAGCAAAAGGGGAAACCGACCTGGAGACGAAAGCCCCGGAACTGATGGATGAATACAGTGGGAGAAACCGGAAAAGGCCGGATGAAATCCACTGGGCCACGCCGAAAAAAGTATGGTGGAAATGCCGCGATTGCGGTCATGAATGGATGGCCCGGGCCTATGCAAGGATACGATTGGGGCAGGGCTGTCCCGTATGCCGGGGGAAAGGGAGGTGAAGCCGCGAAAAAGCAAAAATTCAAAGGTAACTGTCAAACATGAATAAGGCGGATATACACAGGAAGCCGATGCATTCGCAGGGGCTTCCTTTATTGTGCCGCAGAAAGGAAAGGGAATGGCAAATCTGTTAATTGTAGCGGAAAAGCCCAGCGTCGCAAAGAACATAGCAAACGCGCTGGGTGTAAAAGAAAACGGAAAACATGAAGGTTATATCGAAGGATTCGCTGATTATTTTGGATTTACGGTCTGGGTGGCATGGTGCCTGGGACACCTGGTTCAGATGAGTTTTCCGGAAGAGTATGACCCAAAGTATGCAAAGTGGCGGCTTGAGGACCTGCCGCTTCTTCCGGAAGAATTCAAGTATGAAGTGATCCCGGAGACGAAAAAACAGTTTCAGATCGTAACGAAGCTGATGAATTCGGTCGGGGAATCGGAACAGGACAAAAAAGAGAAATCGACGTTATCACGGGATAATAAATTTTTGGTTCCTGTGGAAAGCCTCGTCTGCGCCACCGATGCCGGACGCGAAGGCGAACTGATCTTCCGCCTGGTCTACAATCAGGCTGGATGTAAGAAACCTTTTGAACGGCTGTGGATCTCCAGTATGGAGGACGCGGCCATCCGAGAAGGCTTTGAGAAGCTGAAGCCGGGAACTGCATATGACCTCTTATACGAGGCTGCCCTTTGCCGGGAGCGTGCCGACTGGATCGTCGGAATGAACGCCACCCGGCTTTTTTCATGCCTGTACGGGCAGACGCTGGCCGTGGGCCGCGTGATGACGCCGACACTTGCTATGGTGGTGATGAGGGAAGCCCAGATCGCCGCCTTCAAACCGGAACCCTTCTGGACTGTGCAGATCACAGCCGGCGGGATCCAGCCCAGGCTGCCTTCTCTTGCTCCTGCGGAGCAATTCACCTTGACGGCCACAAGCCGGAGATTTCAGGAACAGGCAGAAGCAACCGCACTCCTACTCCGGTGCAGAACGGAGGGGCAGTCTATGGTAGAGAGCGTAGAAACAAAGGAAAAGCTTGAAAAACCGCCGCTCCTCTACGACCTAACGAGCCTGCAGAGAGATGCCAACCGGATCCTGGGGTTCACGGCCCAGCAGACTCTGGACTATACACAGAGCCTGTATGAGAAAAAGCTGGTCACCTATCCCCGGACTGACAGCCGGTACCTGACGGAGGACATGCGGGAGATGCTGCCGGCTCTGATCGGTGCCGTTGCCGGGAAATTCGATTATACCGGCGTTGCGCTTCAGGCTGAACCGGTCCGCCCCTCTTCTGTCTTTGACAGCAGCAAGGTCAGCGACCATCACGCCATCATCCCCCACAAAGACCATGTCCGGCAGTGATATCAGCGGTCTTTCCCAGGGAGAAGCGGCGATCCTGCAGTTAATATCCGTCAGGCTCCTCTGTGCTGCGGCGGAAGATCACCGCTATACCGAGGCCACCGTGAAGATCCGCTGCGGGGATGAGGAATTCACCCGGAAAGGGAAGACAGTCCTGGTTCCCGGCTGGAAGGCGATCTGGCAGCACTTCTATCCGGAAAAGAAAAAGGACGAGGAAACCAACGGCCGGTGCCTGCGGAAGGAGCTGTCCTGAAGATCGACAATTCTGAGGTGAAGGAAGGCAAAACATCCCCGCCCAAACATTTTACAGATGAAATATGTTGTTTGCGTAGGGAGTGGATTGCTCCAATTGAAGAAAGGAGTTCGGCATGAAACGAAAGAAAGAACGGGTAAACGGCATCACGGCATTGTATGAAAGATTATCTCGCGATGACGATACCGCCGGTGACAGCAACAGCATAATTCATCAGAAGCAGATGCTTGAGGACTACGCGGTCAAGCATGGTTTCACCAATTTGGTTCATTTCTCGGATGACGGATGGTCCGGCGCGTCCTTTGACCGTCCGGCATGGAACCGCCTGGTCGAAGGAGTAAAGAATAGGCAGATTACCACGGTGATTGCCAAGGATCTGAGCCGGATTGGAAGGGATCATCTTCAGGTGGGATTCTTCACGGATATCCTGTTCAGGGAGAAAGAGATCCATTTTATCGCTATCAATAACAGTATCTACAGTGACCATCAGGAAACGAGCGAGTTCGATCCGTTTCTGAACATCATGAACGAATGGTATGTCCGCGATACAAGCAAGAAGATCAAAACTTTGCTTAAAGCAAGGGGAAATTCCGGCAAAGCCCATACAAGTAATATCCCCCCATATGGCTATCTGAAAGATCCTGATAACCCCGATCACTGGATCATTGATGAAGAGGCCGCCGAAGTGGTCCGTAGGATATACCGCTTGACCATTGAAGGAAAAGGACCGTATGAGATCGCCAGAGAGCTTGCCGAAGATAAGGTCGAAAGACCATCCTACTATCTTGGCAAGAAAGGCATTGGCAACCATGCTACGAACTATGATCAGGATAATCCATATATGTGGCGCGGTAATCAGGTGGCGGCTTTAATCGCAAGGCCTGAGTATATCGGCAAGACAGTGAACTTCAGGACTTATAAGAATTCCTATAAAGACAAGAAGACCAAGAAGGCGGATAAAGAGGACTGGGTCATCTTTGATGGAACACAGGAACCGATCATTGATGCTGAAACATGGGAGCTTGCACAGAAACTGCGGACGAATGTGCGGAAGGTCAACTCCATTGGGGAACCGAATGTTCTGACTGGGAAAGTGTATTGTGCTGACTGCGGGGCCGCGATGTATAACCATAGAAACCGTAACGGAAGAGTTAAAACATACTATACCGCAGATGGTGAGCCTCGATATCAAAAGGCTAATCCTGAGGATGCTTTTGAGTGTTCGACTTATAACCTGAGCCGACAGAAATATGGACGCTCCTGTTCTTGCCACCATATTTCAACAAAAGCACTCAGGAAGATTATTCTGGAAACGATACAGAAGACTTGTTCGTATGTGTCGCTGAATGAGCGAGAATTCGTAGAAGCGCTTCAGGAGGCTTCTGTGGCTCAGAATGCTGCCACAACTGAAGCAATCAGAGTCCGGCTTGAAAGGAACGAGAAGCGTGTTCATGAGCCGTCCGGGTCCGGTGCAGAGCGTACTGCTGAAGTTGAGGTGTATCTGAACTATATCGGACAGTTTAAGGTGCCGGAAGAGCCAATCATGATGACAGAAGAAGAACGTATAGCTGCGGAGAAAGCTGCAGAAAAACTTCGGCGCAAAAGAGAGTATAACCGAAAATATATGAAGAAGATCAGAGAAAAATCTAAGAGGTTCAAGGAGGTTGGTGGACGGCATCATGAACAACCTCACGGGGGTGTGTGACCTTTTTGTGACAATGGACTTTTTATAATACGGTCATAACAAATAACAAAAAGGTATATGCTTAGTAACCGGTGTTATAATATAATAATCTTAAAAAAAGGAGGAGTGCTGTTCTGCCTTCTGCAGACATTGCACAAAACGCTATGCCAATTGTTGGAGCTGATAATCAGATAATCGATACCAAGAATGTACAGGCATTAAAGGATATGCTCAGGCAGTCCATTGGATCACACATCACTTTTCTGAATGAAAAGTATGCGCAATTCACCTCGAAAAATGTTAAACGGAGCAAACAAATATTATTAACAGCATTTCAAAATGCATTTAATGATGTTAATGCCAGCGTAGATAAAGCGAATGGCAGGCGGTCGTCAAATGTCAGACCGGAAGAGTTCATCGATAATTTCTATTCGAATCTTTTAACCAATATTACCAAAGAGGTTGATAAGGCCAATAAAAGTAAGAAAGAGGGAGAGAAACTGAGCGTAGGGGAATTCTCCTATGTTCAAGGGTTCGTATCGGAATTTGGCACTGCAAAGGCAAGGGAATTTGCAGGAAGCAAGATGCACATAGAAGACACTGACGACGGCTATAATCTTTCAGAAAGTACTTTTAAGCTTGCCAGTGAGCCTATAAAGGGGATTGAAAATATAGATACTTACAATCCGAATAGGGGCAGAGTCCAGGTTCTCTATGCTGCACGTTCTGGCAACTCCGGTACTCTGGAAGACGCAGATGTGGAAAAAATAAAAGCAGAGCTGGCCAAGATCCCGGAGACCGATGAGGTGGGCCGGAAATTTGCACAGCAGAAACTGCAGGAAGCACTGAGTTCGACAGCCGGACTACATGCCGGGGGAGAGATGGCGAGAATCTACTCTTCCGAACTTATGAATAATAAAAACGTAACCTTTGCAGATGTCTATGATGTGTTTACCGGCCTTAACAAAAGTGTCCGAATCGGAGACAAAGAGGGAGGTACTTTCAGAGCCGAAGGAATAACTGCAGGGCGTGGTGATAGCAGAATATCAGGAGTTGGTTCATTTACGGCACCAAAGGCCGTATTTAAGACCATGTCAAAGATTGCTGATTATATGAATATAATCAAGAACACAGAGGACCCTGCTTTAAGAAAAACACAGGCAATTCAGCTTGCTTCATATGCTTACACGATGACGATCAGTGAGCATGTTTATTTGGATGGCAATGGAAGAACCTGCAGGCTTTTTGCGGATACCATACTTCAGACTTTTGGCCTTCCGCCCCACACTCCGCTGCCGGAATTAAAGGATGTCTCAAAAACAATCGGAAAAGGGGCATTTAATTTTGACAAAGGCGCAGAGGTGCTTTTTGAGGGAATCAAGCTTAGCAATGAGGCGCTTCAGAAAGAAAAGGCATCCAACGCATTAAAAGATAATGAAAAAGATAAATTATCTTTTAAAAACCTTGAAGACAGTATCGATAACTCAGGGATTATAAAACTGGATATCTCAAACGATAATATTATCAACAATAATATCAACGATAATATTATCAACATCAATGATATTAATAATAATATTATCAACAACAAAGCGTCAGGCTTTAAGCGGGAAGAAAAATTATCCTTTGAAAACCTGGAAGACAATAAAATTTCGATCAACAATGGAAAGCATTTAAAAGTGAGTGAGAAGCTGAGATATACAGGCGATCCTAAGGCTCCTCGCCTTGATGACATAAAGCAGCTTGAGTGGGTAAAAAAGCTGGGTGAAAAAGCTGAAAAGTCGAAGGGAGTATTATCCGATTCAGGGGCGTACCTGAAATTCCTCGAAAATGCGAAGATCATCTCAGATCTTGCTGAACAGATTTCGAAAAGGAAAGGTCTGGGTATGGGAGATGAAGCTATTATTCCCACTTCCAATTTTGCGAAGGATACGAAAAAACTGACTGGAAACAATGAGGTCATCACTGTTAAACAGGCCAAAGAGCTCTATGCAGAGGCATGGGGAAATCTTGTAAAAAGTGCAAAAGCATATGAGAAATATAAGCTGAAGGACGAAGGTTTTACAAGGGATGTGAACAATAAAGACAAGCACCAGCTCAAATCCAGAAGTAAGATGAAATTCGAGCTGATGGACGAAATATTTGAGCCCCAAAAAAGAATGGCTGCGGTGGCGAAGAAGAGGTAAACAAAAGGAATAATACTTTGTCGATTAACAAAGATCGATTTCACGCGATTCTATAAAAACTGAATATGACGAAAGCCAAGGCCGCCGCCCTGGCTGAGTCAGATGAGGAAGCCGTTGAGCTTCGCTCCCACCGCTCTTTTGCGGATGGCAGCGAAACACTCAGCGGCTATTTTTGTGGGAACGTCCGGGAAACAGTTCCGCAAAAAAACGGGAGAACTGAAACGAGCCGCCGGACAAACGGCGGGTGTCAGGTCTGCCGGGCAAAGGGTCAAGGGGAACGCGGTTCCCTTTGGCGGAGTTAAGAGGCGGCAGTCTCTTATCGGGGTGCCGGGGCGAAGCGTCCGGCGCGGGTCGAGGGCAAGGCTCCGCCCAGTATAAGTGATGGGAACCGTCACTTAGTACTGGGTATTACCTGCCGACAAACCGCTCTTTTCATGCAGATCGGGAGGCAGGGGAAAACAATGATTTCTAAAAATCGAAGAAAGGAAGGTTATCTATGAAACTCACAAGACACAATGGGCGGTCCGGCAGGAACGGCGCATATAACCCGAAGCACAATGACCGCCGTTTCGACATCGGCAACAGTGAGCATATCGATCAGGACCGCGCGAAGCAGAATGCTTTGAGCAGGTCGAGAGGACGTTCTATTCCGAGCGGTATGATGATTTCTGTGAAGCACAGCATGAGCGGAACAGACAGACCGGGCATTCCAACAGGGACAGGACCACCGAGGATCTCCGTCTCGACAAAAAGACCTGCCCGGAAGAATCACTGATCCAGATCGGGACAATGGAGCAGTCTGTGCCGCCGGAAGTTCTGGCCGAGATCGCGGCAGAGTTCTTTTAAGAATTTAAGCGCCGCTTTGGTAAGCACATTCATATTCTGGACTGGTCCCTGCACTTGGATGAGGTCACGCCCCACATCCATGAGCGGCACGTCTTCGATTGTGAAAACCGTTATGGCGAGATCGCACCGCAGCAGGAAAAAGCACTTGAAGCTCTGGGTTTCGACCTTCCGCACCCGGACCAGAAACCCGGTAAGCTGAATAACCGGAAAAAGACTTTTGATGCCGCCTGCCGGGCGATGCTTTTTGATATCTGCCGGAAGCACGGACTCCATCTGGATCAGGAACCGGAGTACGGGGGCCGGGCCTATCTTGAAAAGCAGGACTACATCCTGATGAAGCAGAAAGAGAAGCTGGCCCGACAGGCCGATGAAGAAAACGCAAAAAGGCGGGCTGGACAGGAGGCGCCGAAGAAAAGAAAACAACAGGATATGGAACATTAAACAGCGTCTGTTTTGATCGGGAACACCGATGAAGACAGCGCTTTTTTTATGGGAAAGGGAGGCAGACGATCTTGAAAGACGAATCAGAAACTTTAAATCCGGTGACAGAGAACGCACTTCACGCAACGATGGCGGCGCTCTCCTCTCCGAAGACAGTAGAGGAAGTAATGGAAATGCTGAGCATGACTGAGAAGGGACAGGTCAGGAATACGGTGTCGAACGCCGAAGCGATCCTCTCCTATGACCCGTTGCTCCGCGATGGTTTCCGTTTCAACGAACTGACGCAGACGATAGACGTTGTAAAGCCGATGAGATGGGAACGCGGCAGCAACGGTCTGGTGCTGAGCGACAACGACATCAACAACGTTCATCTGTATGTAGACCGGACCTATGGCATAGGTTCAAAGGCGCTGGTCGAAGAGGCCCTCAGGATCGTGGCGAACCGGAATGCCTACCATCCGGTCAGGGACTTCCTGAACAGCCTGACATGGGACGGAACGCCGCGTGTCCGCTATACGGCCCGCCTTGATCCTGCAAAATGATGTCGGGAATTACTTCAGTTCCACTACGGTCGTGGTTCCGATCACTTCCCATATAAAAAAGCTGGACCTTCCGACACACGTCCTTTTGAGTAATGTCCGGGGACTTTCCAGAACTTCCATGGCCTGCATCGAACAGCCCAGCCGAATCGATAAAAAACGGATCCGGAGATATCTGGGAAAGATCTCAAAGGAACAGATGCAGAAGGTAGAGGACGCCCTGCTCGCGGAATTCGGGATGGATATCCCGGAGTGCGTGGAAGCGCCGTAAAAAAACGGGAGCATAAAACAATGATGGAAGCCTGTGAAATATACGATGTCCCGGAAGCCGCAGTTCTTCCGGAAAACAGCGGATTCCCCGCCGGCGCGGTTCCGGAGGCGCCGGAAAGGCGCTGCTACACCGTAGAGGATCTTCAGAATATATTGATGTGCAGCAGGACGACAGTCTACGACCTGCTGAAGACCAATCAGTTCCGCTACTTCAAGCTCGGCCGTACCGGATACAGGATCTCCAGGAAAAGCTTTGACGATTGGCTGGACAAACAGTGATTCGGGGTACTTTGCTTTGTCAAGGATGTCATTCCCCTGCATTTAACAGATCGACATCCTAAAAGTTTCGGCGGTGAGCCGCTATGATTCAGCCAGGCCGGAAAGCCTGGCTGAATTCTTACATAGAAAGGACGGCGGCACATGGAAACGAAACTTAAAAGGACCATATCGGTCCGGGAAATGGGCCAGCTCCTCGGACTTCGGAAAGTGGAGTCCTACTGGCTGGTCCACAAGCCCCCTTTGAAAGGGACTTCCTGCTAACAAAAGCGGAAGGCTGTTTTGCTAACAGCCAGAGGCTGTCTGCTAACAGAATTCCGCTTAAATTCGCGTTCCCGGGGGGATTCGAACCCCCGACCTTCCGCTTAGGATCCGGCTCATTCGTGATAATGCACAAAAAAACAGTCAAGAACAGGTACTTTAAGGCAGGTTCAGAAGAAAAAGTTTTGTGCAACTGTAACAACGAAAAAATACCTGCTAAGCAAGGTTCCCTTCTAAATCTAATCATTTGGGCGAGGGGTTGAAACCAACCCTCACCTTTTTTTGGGTGAGGGGTTAGAAATGAGGTGCTGATTAGAAGGTTGAGCAAGATTATAAATGCTAATCTCTCAAAGTGGCTCAATTTTGAGTGGACATTTATAAGCAAGAGTATAGATGGTGATATATGTACTGTTTTTATTAATCCGAGTATCTCATCCAGATAATTATAGAAGGAACGAAAGCAAAGCAAAACTTCCGCCCCTCTTTTCCAGCATGCAGTTTAAGAGAACCTATTAGTGTAGATACAAAAAAGGGGACCGAATTTTCGTCCCCCTTCAAGTATATGTTGCAAACACATTCCTCATTTATCAGTTTCTTAACAAATGACGGCTGGTCATCCGCAGTTTTGGACTTCTAACCCCATATTTATGCACCGAGAATTTCCTCAGCCTCATGAGGAAAAACGAATTTCTCATAACTGATGTCGCTTTTTAATGCATCAAATTTGTCCATCAGTATGGAATATACATTTTTAGATTGATTATAGATTTGTTTCAAGTCATGTTTATCAAGACTGACAATAAAGATGTCATCTTTCAAGGCAATCTTCTTTATTAATCCTTTTGAATCAGCCCACTCACTACGTCCGGTAATGCCTTCCCATGCCACAATCAAGCCAAATTTCATTTTTGTTACTGCAAGTAGGGAGTAGAATTTCCCAACATATGTGACTTTCATTTTGCTTTCATAGTTTTTACATTCACATATGAAAGACTCTCCAAAGCAGGGAAATGCATTTGCGACACCAGCTTCCCTTGCTTTTTTACTCCACGAAAGTAGAAGGTCTATTTCGTTCGTACTTGTCCTATAATTCTGCCTACAATCAAACAGGCTCTCTTCACCAAATAATATGGCTACTAACTGTTCCAACTTCCTGCCTTTTTCTCTCTTGTTCAAAAGATCTCTATCTATCTGATCATATATGCTACAAAATTCTTTCTGCTTTTCTTCTGACAAATTCAACACCGTTGAATTCTTTCGTCCCAGATGATTTATAACCTGAGCAACCGTCATCCCATGATCCGCCAGAAGATTTTCGATATTTTGTACAATCGTATCCTCTGTCCCCATCATTTCACCCGATAAATTATTACTGCATACTTACTGGGATCTTGAATTTCATTATCACAATGAAGACAATTCACCTCTTCAGGAATATCCATTATTGTCTTGTAGATATGTCCCGTAAAGCGCTGACAGAACGGACAGTATATTTCTAAATACTGTTCAATTAACCCCTCTTCAACACACACCTCTAAGACCTCATAAACATCCTTAATCGATATCTTGAGACTTTTATGCATTGCTCCCGGATATATCCATTGTCCTGAATGATAACGTCCTAGAAATTCAATGGCGGCATCACAATCAATATTAAATTTTTTCCCCTTTAACAAAGGAGCCAGTTTTGCAAAGATATTTGATTGCATTGTTCATCCGCTCCATTCCAAAATCTTTACAGCTACCAGTAATATGCTGTAACAATGTATACTTCCGGCTCAAATAGTCAAAAGTAACCTTGACAATATAGCTCTGAGACTCTACCGGATTAACCCACTTAATATAAATATATGGATAACTCGCTGTTGCCTCTTTATCTGCCAGATACTGTAGCAAAAGATTTCTGATGTCTTCTGCCTGATTAAAGATTTCTTCATTTTCTTCAATCAATTCCCGGATCTCACCAATAAAAGGCAACACATAGTCAGCACTCTCAGATGCTGTCAATTCAGCAGAACCTCCCGTGCTAAGCTCCATCAACTGTTTGTAAATCTTTACTTCTTCATTTTGTTTGTCATTAATGACGTTAATAATATCTGCGTGTTCACAGGTAAAAATATCAAGTTTTAAAGTCTTTCTAAGCCAAGTGATGCTGTCGGTTACCAGCTGCTCATACCCATCTGGAGTGACTATTCCAGTACCTCCATACTTCATTGCGTCATATCTGATTTCCAAAATGCAATTCTCAGCGTTGAAATAAACGACGACTGGATATCTATAATCTATGCGTTCAAAGGTTTCAGGAATCAGATAATCTTTTTGCAAAACAAATTTTAAGAAGATATTCCCATCATTTTCCCAGAACAATGGTGTGGCATCTTTAAGAGATGTATTGAGAATTCTTTCCGGTTGATATTGTAATTCGTCAAATTGTTGTATATCGTTTTGTATGAACAGTTCTTTGATTGATATCCCACCGGGAGTTTCAAAAAATAGTGGCACAGAGTACTTGAACATTTTTGAAAACTCCCATGCTTCATAGAAGCCTGCGAATTTAATATCAGTAGTTGTATCCGTAACAATCTTTTTTAAATCTCTTTTACTTTCGAAATATAGAACATCTGCTGAATCATCCAGAGATCTTTGGGCTTCAAAGGAAATTTTGTGCTTTTTCTCCAGACAAGTACAGATGTGATTAAGAACTCCTTTAGAGTATCCCAGTACCGTATTTCTATAAAAGTCTAAAAATGTTCTCTCATCCATCGGAGATCTCATCATCTATTCCTCCATATAGGCATACTCTTAATTACTATAACATTTTCCGGCCTCAGTTTCTATATGTTTTGTAATTTTCGCTTGACAATCAGCACGATTTGTGGTATCAAGTCATTCCTTATAGTCTTTTATATCCAACTATTGCACGTGGTTTGGCTCTTAAAACAATAAAGGGTCAATCATTTTTCTTGTGGGATTGGCCATGCCACACTATAGGTTGCTAATACCGTCCGCCAGCCTTGACATGAACCTCAGGCAATGCTTCAGGGTTATCACCCCGACGGCGACGAACTCA
>Ga0256405_10008501_pt1 | contig 14667 bp, 14 predicted proteins | sample RumenRJG_02DNA_FD_189096 | JGI IMG/M metagenome (GOLD analysis project Ga0256405, IMG submission 189096) | Bovine rumen microbial communities from Lethbridge, Alberta, Canada - RJG_02 | ecosystem: Host-associated > Mammals > Digestive system > Stomach > Rumen | place: Canada: Alberta... | reverse complement strand
AAAACAAGGCACAGGGTTCTAAGATTTACGGCAAGTGGTTTGCTCACGGCAAGACCATCGAGACCCTGAACACACGAAAGATGGCTACTCACATTGCAGAGCACGGCTCTATCTACACTCCAGACGTAGTGTTTGGTGTGCTGGAGAAGTTCCGCAGCTGTCTGCTGGAGATGCTTCTGAATTCTAAGCGTGTGAAGATTGACGGTCTGGGTATCTTCTACACCACTCTCGAGAACGAGAAAGGTGGAGCAGACCAGAAGGACGACTTCAGCCCAACCAAGAACCTGAAGGCATTGCACATCCGATTCTTGCCCGATCAGGAGGCTGAAACAAACATCAGCTCACGCGAGTTCATCAAGAAGGCAGAGTTCGTAAATGCAGAGGCATTGGCAGGTCAGCTCTTGGAGAGTGGCTCAGGTGACAGCCCAAGTGGCAACGGCGGCGGCAACGGCGGAAATCAGGGTGGAGGTGGAAACACCCAGCCATCTGGCGACGTCCCAGGCGAGGGAGATTAAACAAACGGAGGGGTAGCACCCCTACCCCTCCAAGTTATTAACCTAATAAATTAGAATACCATGACTAAGAAAGAAACATTTAAGTTCATTATACAGATCATCGCATCTGTAGCAACAGCAATCGTAACAGCGCTTGGCGCAACGAGTTGCATGGGCGCATAGAAACGCTCTTTCGGGGCTGAGAAGCCCTGCGTTATAGCCAAAGACCTGCACTTGAGGGGTGCGCCCCTCATAATGCAGCGAGGCGCTTTCAAATAGAAGTTCTTTTTTCATTTTTTATAGTCTATCCCCCTTAGGCCAGCAGTGAGTGTTCGCTTAAGGGGATTTTTATGTATATGGCAAAGAAAAAGGTCTATCATCGCGATAGGCCTTAATTCGTAAATAACTAAACAATATACTAATATAACATTGGCTAAATTATCTGGATGCAAAGGTAAAGGGATTTTTTCGTAGTTACAATACCTAAAATATGGGATTTTGCTTGCACAGATAAAATAAAAGTATTACTTTTGCGGTGGAAAAAGACAAATTTATGATTATGGTTTAAGTTATGACCTATTAATGCTGAGACAGCATGGAGGTTAAAAAATTCTTTAAGCAATAAAGATTATTATAAAGGGCAAGCAGTGATGCTCGCCCTTTATTAATGTCATAACATTAAGTTAGACATTGTTGGCAGGTAATAAACATCATTTTGTGCCCCAGGAGTCTTAAAAACATATTTATTGTACTTATGCGCAAAATTTTTAGTACTGTCAAGTGTGGTTTGAGCAAGTCCCAGGCTCTCTATATAATAAGATTCCATTTGATTGGTCTCATCAGTTGAGCTGGAACAGCTCAGAATCAACAGGCCAAATATAAGACTTACCAAAGGTCTACCACAAGACGAATTAGCTTTGTGAAGCAAAGATTTTATTGATAGGATGGTTTTATTCATAATCCTGAAATATATTTGTTGTTTAATCTTGTTTTCTAAGTTTGGTGCAAAGTTAATACATTTATCTTGAACTCACAAATAAATCAATGGATAATTCTTATAATAAATTAAGGTGGTACATGGTACATTGGTACATTACTAAATTTTCGTAGATACAATACCTAAAAGATGGGATTTCTTAATTTTGAAATTCCATTTTGGAATATCAAGTTTGGATTGGGGCAAGAAAAAAGCCCTAAAATAAAAAAAGTACCAAAATATTTCGAACTTATTGAAAGATTTCATATCTTTGCAGCGTGAAAGGAACCTATTTAGAATGGGAGCCCCGGTTGGTTCGGCAAGCAACTCATTAAAATAGAAGCACTTTTAAACTCCGCTTCAGATGGATAGCCCCGGTTGGTCCGGCAAGCAAGGCCATTAAAGCGGAGTTCCTTTTTCTAATTCACCAACATTATTCTCAAAAGCATATTGATCAATAATCGCGTATGGCTTATACGGCCCACCGTTCTTCATTTTGCGCATAGCAAGAATTGTTTTAACCCCAATCTCGCGATCAAAATAAGCAAAGTAAGCACTCTCTTCGTGTTTTCCTTCTAAGGCTTCGGCCATGGCCAATACTTCGTTTCGTATTCTCTTGCTTTCTATATAATAATCGTCTTTAGTTCTTACCATAATTGATTGCAAAAGTACAAAAAGTTTTTGGATTTACAAGCGGAAAGAAAAAAAAGTTTGGATTGGGGCAAGAAAAAAGCCCTAATACATTATTGTATCAGGGCTGGATGGGGTTTGTTATTTATCTATTTCTTCAGTTTCTCAAGCGTCGCTAGACCTAATTCAGTCAGCAGCCATTCTCCATCTTTGCGGCCACCTTTACGAGTGAGACAACCACTTGTTTGCAAGTTTTCAATATCGCGCTTGATAGTTCTAATTACAACCCCTGTCTTTTGTGACATTGCTGAAATTGTAATAGAAGCATTTGCACTTATCATTTGCAATATAACTAATTGTCTTTCAGGCAGTTCTTTGGTGACATCTTTGGTGACATCTTTGGTGACATCTTTGGTGACATGGTCGATGACTTGGTCAAGGCGGCGCATCTTCTTGATTTGTTCGGCGTTGATGGCGAAACTTTGCAAAGGTAGCTATTTTTTTCTTATTTCGAGAAATTTTTATGGCTTTGTCGCTATTTTTTCGTAACTTTGCAGAAAAATAGACAAAACATCATATTACAAATGGATTTATATAGTTTCTTCATATCGTTAATGAACGTGGTTTGCGAGATGGCTCCCTATCTGCTGCTGGGATTCTTTATCGCAGGTTTGCTGCACGTATACGTGCCGCAGAGGTTTTATGCCAATTATCTTTCGCATAACAATAAGTTCTCAGTAGTTTGGGCAGCATTGCTGGGTGTACCATTGCCGCTGTGTTCATGCGGTGTGATTCCAACGGCTATCGGACTCAAAAACGAGAAGGCTTCGAAGGGAGCCATTGCCTCGTTTCTGATTGCTACGCCACAAACGGGCATCGATTCTATTCTGGCCACATTCTCGCTGATGGGACTGGGATTTGCCATCATACGTCCTACGGCAGCGCTTATCACAGGCATCTGCGGCGGACTGCTGGTAAACAGATTGGTGAAAGACGATTCATGCTGCTCATTAGCCGACGAGTCTCACCTCTCACCTTCCACCCCTCACCTCAAAATATGGCGCGTGCTGAAGTATGCCTACTACGATATGCTTCGCGACATCGGTCTGCGACTACTTATCGGTCTTATCGTGGCAGCATTGATTCAGGTGGCTGTACCCGACGAGTTCTTCCTAAGTTTCGGCAGTCAACCGCTATTACAGATGTTGGTGATACTGGTCATCGCCATACCCATGTATATCTGCTCAACGGGTAGTATTCCTGTGGCAGCGGCATTGATGATGAAAGGCCTGTCGCCAGGTGCAGCTCTGGTGATGCTGATGGCAGGACCTGCCGTCAACCTTGCCTCCATCCTTGTGGTTCATAAGTCGATGGGCAGGCGTTTCACCGCTATCTATCTGCTGACCATCGTAGGGTTTGCTATTCTGTTCGGCCTGCTACTCAATGCCACGGGAATCAATTTCACCACAGGCGTTCAGGATGCCTGCTGCATGAACACATCTGCCCTGCCGAGTCCGTTTAAAATTGTCTGTGCCACAGTATTAACATTATTAATTATATTTGCTCTTATGATGAAGTTTTTCAGTAAGTTTACTACCAACAAGCCATCTGATCCCGACGTGACCGTCTATCGCGTTGAGGATATGCATTGCAGCCATTGCGAGGCTGCCGTAGTGCGTGCCGTCGAGGAAGTGCCAGGCGTAGAGAAGGCCAAGGCCAGTGCCTCTGCCAACACACTTACCATCAAGGGCCCCGCTACCGAAGAGGCCATCCGCACCGCCGTCGAGGGCGTAGGATATACCTTCAAAGGGAAGATGAGCGCTTGTTGATGCGATGGGCAACAAAGAGTTAGTTATTCTTTTTATAGCTCTGTACGGCCCAACACCCCATCAGTGTACCGATGCCCGCAAGGGCTAAGATCTGGTGGGCTGTTTCGTGCAGGCCACCACCACGGATAAAGACGGTGCGGATGGCATCGATGAAGTAGTGCATGGGGTTGACGTAGGTGGTAAGATAGGCCCACTGGGGCATAGAACGCGTGGGGGTGAAAAGACCCGAAAGCAGCAAGATGCTCACCACAAAGAACCACATGACGAACATGGCCTGCTGCATAGTGTCGGAGTAGTTAGACACGATGAGTCCGAACGACGAGAAGAACAGCGCCAACAGCATGGCAAGCACGTAGATGAGCCACACCGGACCGGTTGGTGTGATGCCATAGACAAGCCACGCCAACACCAGGCACACGGTGATGACAAACAGTGCAATGAGCCAGTAAGGAATGAGTTTAGCGAGAATGAACGACCACTTGGAGACGGGTGTGACGTTCATCTGTTCGATGGTGCCAGCCTCCTTCTCGCCAACGATGTTGAGTGTGGGCAGAAAGCCCGTCATCAGCATCATCACTATGGCAAAAAGGGCGGGAATCATATAGAGCTTATAGTTCTGCCCCTTGTTGTATAAGGTGAGAGGCGTGATGTTTGATGTTTGATGTTTGACGTTTGAGGTGACTATCTGACTTAGATAGGCGCTGCCCATTGAGCCCTTGGTGCCGTTGACGGCATTGGCAGCAATGAGATACTTGCCATCACGAATCTCGAGGATAACATCGGCCCTACCCTTCTCAATGTCCTTCATCGCCTCAGCATAGGTGGCCTTCTGTCCACCGAAAATAAAGTAGTTGGAGGCTGCAATCTGCTGTACCAATCGCTGCGACTCCACGGTGTGGTCGATGTCAACCACATCCACCACGATGTTCTTCACTTCCATCTGCATCACCCACGGCATGACACACATGATGACGATGGGGAACATGATGATGAGTTTGGGCAGAAACGCATTGCGGCGTATCTGCAGGAACTCCTTTTGTATGAGATACTTAATCATAATTGAGAATTGACAATTGATAATTGAAAATTATTATCACTTCAGTCTTACATCAAACTTCTTCAAGGCGATGGCAAGCAGCACCAACGTCATACCTGTCAGCACAGCTACCTCGCGAGCCACTTCGCCAATGCCCACACCCATGATCATCAGCTTGCGCATGGCCTCGATATAGTAGCGGGGCGGAACCACCGCAGCCAGCCACTGAAGCACTTGCGGCATCGATTCTACAGGAAACAGCATGCCCGACAGCATCACCACAGGCATCAACAGCACCATAGCCGATAGTAGCAGGGCTACAAGTTGTGTCTGTGCCACGTTGGAGATAAGCAGTCCCAGCGAGAGCGCCAATAATATATATAAGGTACTCACAGCTAAGATCCAGAACAGCGAACCTGCCAATGGCACATCCAGCACGAAACGCGCCATCAGGAGAATGGTGATGAGGATGGCGAAGGCAAGCGCCAGATAGGGCACCGCCTTGGCAATGATAACCATCAGTGGGCGGACGGGCGAGACGAGCAACACCTCCATCGTACCCTTCTCTTTCTCACGGACAATCGAAATCGAGGTCATCATGGCACAGATGAGCATCAGCAGCATACCCATGATGGCAGGCACGAAGTTATAGGCGGAACGCATCTGGGGATTGTATAAAAGTGAAGAGTGAATAGTGAAGAGTGAAGAATTCTTCGCAGAGCGAAGCGGCAGAGCCGAGCGGGCTGGCGCCAGGATTTGTTGGGCATAGGTGGTCCATTGCTGAGCCATATTGGGGTCGCTGCCGTCAACCATCATCTGCATGCCACGATTCTGTGTAAACACCAGGGCCATATCAGCCTTCTGACTGCGAATGAGTTGTTCGGCTTCCTGCGGGGTACTTACCGTCTGCGTGATCATAAAGTATTCCGATTGTGCCAGTCGTTCTACCGTCTGTTGGGTGCGGGGCGACATCTCGGAGGTGACCACCACCGTGCGCACATTTTTCACATCGGTGGTGATAGCAAAGCCAAAAAGTAGCATCATCACTACAGGCATGCCGAAGAGTATCAGCATCGTACGCTTGTCGCGCAGAATATGCTTGGCTTCCTTGATTACAAATGCTATAAACTGTTTCATACGCTTAATCGCTTGAACGGGTGGCCTGACGGGCCAGATAAGTAAACACGTGATCCATATCGGGCTGGTGAAAACGCTGTTTCAGTTCATCGGGTGTGCCGAGGGCGCTGATCTTACCATCTACCATGATAGAGATGCGGTCACAGTATTCTGCCTCGTCCATATAGTGGGTGGTCACAAAGACGGTGATGCCGCGTGAAGCAGCGTCGTAGATGAGTTCCCAGAACTGGCGGCGTGTGGCGGGATCGACACCACCCGTCGGTTCATCGAGGAACACCACGCCCGGCTCGTGGAAGATAGAGACGGAGAAGGCCAGCTTCTGTTTCCAACCCAATGGCAGCGAGCCAACGAGGTCGTTCTTGTGCTCCGTGAACTGCAGGCGTTCCATTAGTTCATCGGTCTTGCGACGAATCTCATCGTCCTTCATGCCATAGATGCCGGCAAAGAGACGGATATTCTCGGCAACGGTGAGGTCTTCGTAGAGTGAGAACCGCTGCGACATGTAGCCAATACTTTTCTTGATTTCTTCATGCTGCGTGCGGATGTCGTAGCCTACAACCCTACCCGTTCCACTGGTGGGCTGATTCAGACCTGTCAGCATGTGCATCGCAGTAGTCTTGCCGGCACCATTGGCTCCCAGGAAACCGAATATCTCGCCTCGCTTAACACTGAACGAGATGTCGTCTACGGCATGGAATGAGCCAAAGGCTTTCACCAGATGCTCCACCTCAATGACGTTGTCCGTCTCTTCACTTTCCGCTTTTCGCTCTTCACTTTTATCTATGCCTGGCGGATCGAAGATACTGGCAAACTGGGTAAGGATATCATCGGGCGTGCCGATGCCACGTACCTTTCCTTGGTCCAGAAAAGCCACACGCTCGCAACAACGCACCTCATCGAGATAAGGCGTAGATGCCACAATGGTGATGCCGCGCTCTTTCAACATCAGGAGCATCTCCCAGAGTTCTTTTCGGCTCACGGGGTCTACACCTGTGGTGGGCTCATCAAGGAAGAGCACGCTGGGCTGGTGAACCAACGCACACGAGAGCGCCAGCTTCTGCTTCATACCGCCCGAGAGGGCGCCCGCCTTGCGGTCTTTGAAGCGCTCTATCTGCGAATAGATGGCTTTAATAGAGTCGTAACCTTCGTCAACAGTAGTGCCGAAAAGGGTGGCAAAGAAGTTCAGGTTCTCCTCGATGGTGAGATCTTGATAGAGTGAGAACTTGCCTGGCATATAACCCACCCTGCTACGCACCTCGAGCATCTGCTTCACCACGTCGTAGCCATCTACTGCCGCCGTACCTGCATCGGGCAGTAATAGCGAACAGAGAATGCGAAACATCGATGTCTTGCCGGCACCATCAGGGCCAATCAGTCCGAAGACCTCACCCTGGCCGACAGCAAACGACACATCGCTGAGTGCCTGTACTCGTCCGTACGACTTACTGATATTCTTTACTTCAATGGCATTCATAATTTCACCTCGCCGTACATACCAATTTTCACGAATCCGTCATTTTTGATAGCCACCTTGACGGCATACACCAGGTCTGCACGCTCATCATCAGTCAGAATGGTCTTAGGTGTAAACTCCGAACGCGAGGATATCCAACTGATAGTGCCTGCATACTCCTTGCGCTGCCCGTCGCCATAGTTGGCAAACACCTTTACCTGTTGACCTATCTTGATGTGCTGCAGCTGGGCAGAAGTGACGTAGGCACGCAGGTGCATCGACTCGGTATCGGCTATCTTAAACAGCGGTTTGCCCACACTCACAAACTCACCTCGCTCCACATATTTCTCGAGTACGGTTCCCTTGGTGGGCGTCAGAATGTGACACTTGCGCAACATATCCTGCAACTGCGTCTTCTGCACATCGGCAGCAGCTGTCTGTTTGTCGAGGGCTTGTGTGCTGGTGCTCAGCGATGATATCTGCGCATCCAATTGTTTCTGCAACACCTTCACCTGACTCGAGGCATCGTCGAGCATCTTCGAGGGAGCTGCCCCGTCGGCCACCAGTTCGCGGTAGCGCTGCTCGTCTTGCTTGGCCTTAGCCAACTGTTGGCGTGTAGCTGCTATCTGGCGTTCCATATCAGGTTTCTGACTCTGATACACCGCTTTGGTGGCATCCATCTGCTGAATCTTCAGCCACGTCTGCGTGGTGTCTATGAGTCCCACCTCTCGGGCTGCCTCCATCATGTCGCCCTCGTTCACATCGAACGACAGCAATGCCCCACTCTGTTCGGCAAACACGGTCGTCTCGGTAGCCTCAAACGTACCAGTTGCATCGTAATCTTTCTCGTTGTTTCCGCAGGCTGTCATCATCAGCGCCACACCTGCCAATACATATATCTTCTTCATATATTTAATGATTTGTCGTGTATTTGTTGTCGTATATCTCTTTCAGCATCTCAATCTCGTGTACCGACTGCTGTACACAGGCAGCATTCTCCTGATTAATCTCGCGAACCAGGTCGTTCACATCGATGATGCCGTGCGCCAGTTTCGATTCGGCCGCCTTTCTCACAGCCTGTCGCAGCGAGATAATCTCTCCGTCGTGGGCCATTAGCTTCTGGTAGCGTGCTATGTTCTCGTGCTGCTGGATCTGTTCTAGATTGTTATTGAAGAGGAACACCTCTCGGCTGTTCTCCGTCATATGGCGCTGCAACTGCAGTTTTGCCTTATCGTTCTTGCGGGTATAGAGGGCACCGATGTTCCACGTAACGCGGGCACCAATAATGCCATTCAGACTCCATTTGTGGCGCATCATGTCCTCAAACATATTCAACCCTGGATAGCCGTAGAAGCCCTGTGCAAACACGCCCACCTTCGGCATCAGTGCTGCATTGAGTGCCTTCTCCTGAGCATTCAGCACACCTATCTGTGCATCCAGCGCCTTCAGTTCCGGACGATGGTTTTCTGTCGTTATAGTGTTGCCATCAGCTTTCAGTTGTGGTTTCTGCACCTCCTTCACCTCCAACCCACAAAAGGTACTCAGCATCCTCTGCAGCATCTGTTTCTGTGCTGCCAGTTCGGTGGCCTTCTGCACCGCGTTGAGACGCTCTGCTTTTACACTCTGCAGGTCGCTTTCGGCTGCTGTACCCCGCTTTGTCATCGATTCCAGTTTGCGTTCGTTGCCCGCCAGCAACGTCTGCAAATCGGTGTTCAGCTTGATTTGCTCGTCAATCAGCAACAGACTGAAATACATCTCGTTCACGCGCTTGCGAACATTATAAATATTAACCTCGTTCTGCGCGGCCTGTACCTTACCCTGTTCGCGAGCTATGCGCTTCTGACTGCCTATGACACCGCCGTCGTAGATGGTTTGCTGCACATCGATTCCCACCCGGTACTGGTCCTTCGTCAGCCCCTTCATGTCGATGCCCATACCACTCATCATCGCTTTCATATCACTGGGCCACGCTGTTACATCGCTCTGATACGTAGCCTGTACCTGTGCTGACACCTGCGGTAGCCATCCCTTCTGGATATTGGTCACCGTCAGTTGGGTGGTCTTCTCGATGAGACCATACTGCTGTATCAGCGGGTAATTCTTCTCTGCCGCCTGCTGACAGTCGTCCAATGTCTGTCCTATGGCCAGCATCGGCAGCATCGTCAAAACTAATACTAATTTCTTCATTTCTTTTTATGTCATTGAATTCCGGGTACAAAAGTACGATATTAATTTCATCGGGGCGTTATCCGCAGGAATGCAAAAATGTTCTTTTTGTTCGATTTACAAAAAAAAAAGAGCACTATTTCGCAGAAAATGATTATCTTTGCCAACAAAAAGGACTGTTTATGAACAAACAACCACAACTGATGGATGTCGCACGAATGCGCGATATTTTCTCATCACACCTCTCGCAAATGCGCGAACATGTCTTTCTGAATAACGAACTGGCAATTGTTCGAGGCGATCACACCGTGTTCAGTCTGCTGATGCGCCAAAAGCCCCCCTTTGCCATCAATGATTATCGCCTGGGTCTCATCATGAGCGGTGAGATTGACATCAACATCAATCTGCAAGACCGCCACCTCACAAGTGGTACACTTGTATATATCGGCCCAGGAACAATTATATACCCCAAGCGCCTGTCGGCCGACCTTCGTATATTCGGCATGGGACTCTTTTCTAATTTCCCCATGCCCTTCGCACAAGGACAGATGCCGTCGGCCTTCAACGGTCAGGTGCGCGACTTTCAGTTGCCTGCAAGCGAAGAGGATATCGCTACTGCCACACATATTATGGACGCCATCTGGCAAACGGTTCATGCTACCGACGATTACCATCGTCCCACCGTCACAGCGCTTGTGGCTGCCCAGATGCACCACTACAATCATTTGTTCCATCAGCAAGCCGACCATCTGGCTAATAGTCGTTCACGCGAACAAAGCATATTCGACCGATTTCTCCAACTGGTTACCCAACACTGTGCCGAGCATCATCAGATAGGCTACTATGCCGAACGCATGTGCCTCACCGAGCGCTACCTGAGCACCGTCATCCGCCAAACTAGCGGCACTACCGCCAAAGACTGGATTGACCGTGCCCTCATCACCCGCATCAAAATAGAACTGCGCCACACAGATAAGTCTGCAGCGCAGATAGCCGAAGAGATGCACTTTACTAATCCCTCGTTTTTCTCCAAATACTTCCGTCGTCTCACCGGCATGACACCTGGAGAGTTTAAGAATAACTAAGTGATAGATGACATGGTGGGGACATTTTGTTAATAACATCTAATTCTTACACATTTTTCAAGAAAAACGCCGAGATATCGTTTTTTTCTTCGTATATTTGTGCCATAACAATAAAACAATCTAAATGCGACATTACAGAAAATACTTTTTGACCTCTATTTTGGTGGTGGCCGGATTGGCTCTCACTGGCTGTGATAGCAACAAGAACGAGATGTCGACTACCGAAGCAGAAAACATGATTAACGCCGCTTTTGAGGCTAAACAATTCGAGAGAATGCAATCGCTGGCCGACAGCTTGGAGAAGGCTGGCATACTATCAAAGGGTGAGAGTTACTATTGGCAGGGATATGCCAACTACCAGATGGGGCAGCGAGAACTGGCCGAGTACTTCTGGCAAGAGTCGATGAGAATAACAGAAAAGTCGACCGACGCCAACGATCTGTTTTACTACGCTAAGTCGGCCAGCTATCTTACCAGTCAGCTATGCCGCTATGCAGAATATGCAGCTGCTCTGCACACAGCTCTACCCATCATCAACCGACTGGAGAAGCTGCACTGCGACAGCACCAGCGAATATACTAACTTGCTGATTTTTGCCGGATGCAGTCAGACATACTTCGACAAAAACGACACCACAGCCATCAATACGCTGGAACGTGCCTACCAGATGCACAAAGACAGAATAAAGCAGAAGCAATCGAAAACAGCCTATCGCGATGCCGTGGCTGGTATCATCAACATTGCCTACATCACTGTGTATACCAAGGGATACGACAAGGGCATATTCTGGACCGACCGTATGAGCAACCTGCTGAAGGAATACCAGAAATTATTCCCCAAAGACGAGGAATATATAGACAAGCAATGGGCCAGATACTATATTTTCCGTGCCACAGCACTCGAGGGACTTGGGCACCACCACAAGGCAGAAAATGCTTACCAAACTTACCTTAAGAAACGCTTCTCGAACACCACCGAAGGATTGACCAATGCCAGCGACTTCCTGACAGTGGCCAAGAGATGGGACGAGGCTGTGGCCAGCTATCGCACCATCATGGCTTATCTGAAGGAGGAACTCGACGTTTACTCGCTCGACAACATACAGCGATACCTGCTCAAGAAGTATCGCGCACACCAGATGCTCAACCAGCAGGACTCTATCAACCAGACGGCCCGACAGATATGCGAAGTGCTCGACTCGGCTATCATCAAGAACCGGCACCTCGATGCCAGCGAGCTGCACTCTATACACGTGAGAGACATGGAGATACTGGAAGGAGAAGCCCAATCGGCACGACAACGACAGATTTACACCATACTGGTTGTTGGAATTCTCATTATTGCATTCAGTATCTACAGCATCATCCGCTACCGAGCCAATAAGAAACTGCGAAAGGCTCACAACGAACTGAAAGTGGCCTACAACCAACTGGAAGAAACCACTACCATCAAGGAGCGTATGGAGAGTGAACTGCGCATTGCTCGCGATATACAAATGAGTATGGTACCAAGCACCTTCCCACTCTACCCCGGGCTCGCCATGTATGCCTCGATGACACCAGCCAGAGAGGTGGGGGGCGACCTATATGGCTATCAGCTTTACGACCAGAAGCTCTACTTTGTGGTGGGCGACGTGAGCGGTAAGGGAGTGCCGGCATCACTCTTTATGGCACAAGCCACACGCCTGTTTCAAACGCTGGCCAAACAGGGTATGACGCCTGCTGAGATATGTACACGTATCAACGACGCACTTTCGGGCGAGGACAACGAGGGCAGCATGTTTGTAACCATGTTCCTCGGACTGCTCGACCTGCAAACAGGTCATCTGGCCTTCTGCAATGCAGGTCATAACCCGCCAATACTGGGAGGTGGCGACAATGGTGGCGACTTTATCCCCATGCAGCCCAATGCCCCCATCGGCGTACTACCAGGCCTGGAGTTTATAGGCGAAGAGATTGAGAGCATTAAGGGTCGACCGTTGTTTATCTATACCGACGGACTGAACGAAGCAGAGAACCCTGCGTTGGAGCAGTATGGCGACGACAGGTTGCTCGAGTTCCTCAGAAACTGCAGCTACGAGTCTGCTCAACAAGTGATAGAAACCATTACGGCCGACATAGAGCGCCACAGAGATGGTGCAGAACCCAACGACGACCTCACGATGATGATACTGAAGTTGTCATAACTTTATCAGGTGAAGTTTGTATTTATTTCCCTATAAACTCGCTGGGGGTGAGACCTGTGTATGCTGGTTTGCACTCTTAGTCTTACTGGTGGATGGAGTCCTGAAATTCCAGACATTAGTTGGCGGTGTTCCTGCTAAGATGATTAAAGAATTACGATTTCCAACGCCAAGTTTTCCTGACGAGTGTTGCTATGGTATGTGTGATAGTACGCAGATGGAAATTCTTACCCATCACAATCAGCAATACGGCAGAAAGGATAAGCACGATTCCAACGGCGAGTCGGGAAGTGAGTAATTCGTTAAACACCATCACACCGATGGCTACTGCCGTCAATGGCTCCAAGGCTCCCATGATGGCCGTAGGTGTAGCTCCTACCTCGTGAACGGCGATGGTCATGAATACCAGCGAGAGAACCGTTGGCACCAACCCCAGCCAACAGGCAAAGAACCATGCACGGGGTGACGGCGGCAACATCAGATTCAGTTCTGGCGAAGTAAATGAATAGGCCAGCAGACACGTCATACATATCAGCAACACATGGAACGTGAGTTTCAAAGACGACATGCGGATGCTCGACTGGTTGACAATCACGATATAGATGGCGTAAGTCAGCGAGGAAACCATCACCAGTAGTACGCCCATCGTACTAAGCGCGACACCTGCATCGCCCTTGTATAGTAGACCGATACCAACCAAGGCAAGGATGATGGAAGTAATGGTTGAAGCCGTAACCTTCTCTCGGAAAAATGTGGCCATAATGACAGCCACCATCACAGGATAGACAAACAGAATGGTAGAGGCAATACCGGCATCCATAAAGTGGAAACTCTGGTAATACGTGATGCTGGATGCTGCAAAAAGCATTCCGAGGGAGCCAAGAACCTTCAGCTCACCCTTTGTGACACTGAATGATTTACGCTGAACTATTAGCATGATGGCCAGCATCAGCACTGCCATGAAGAAACGATAAAAGAGAACGGATGCAGTGTTTACGCCTTCCTCATAAAGCGGCAAGGCACCAAACGGATTTGTGCCATAACAGACAGCCGCCAGTATGCCACAGATAATCCCCTTATGTTTCATTCCAACCATAATTGTCATTAATAAAGGCTGCAAAGATACGAATAATAAAGGGGAAATGAGTACTTTTGCCATCAGTTTTAATAGAATTTGTGAAATGGCGCCCCATCACACCATCGCAGTGGCTACAACTATCAGGAACGCCATGTCCCTAAATATCAATCTCCAAATCCTAATTATTCTCAAAACTTGCTAAAAAGATAGCGATTTTACGCTGATAATTGGTAATTTTGCCACCATATTTAAATGTATTTATGCAAAAGAGAATTTAAAAACAAATATTATGAAAAGTTTTAAGTCAACAGTAGGATTTTTATGCGCAGGCCTCATGAACACGGCACAGCTGCTGAAGCGTGCCATGGACGGTGCCCGAGAGGCTGGTGCCGAAGGCCAAGGAATAACAAACTAAAACAAAGAAGAAATAATCATGTACAGTTTGAATTATAAGGTAACGACAAGTGCCTGTGACAGCGAGGGACGGCTGAATCTCTACTCTGCCCTCCAGATGATGCAGGACTGCTCCGAAATGTGGATTGATTCAGAGCCTGGCGTAAAACAGTACTTTACGGAGCAGAACATGGCTCAGCTGTTGGCA
>Ga0256405_10008500_pt1 | contig 14670 bp, 7 predicted proteins | sample RumenRJG_02DNA_FD_189096 | JGI IMG/M metagenome (GOLD analysis project Ga0256405, IMG submission 189096) | Bovine rumen microbial communities from Lethbridge, Alberta, Canada - RJG_02 | ecosystem: Host-associated > Mammals > Digestive system > Stomach > Rumen | place: Canada: Alberta | collected... | reverse complement strand
AAAACGATTCTCCGGAGGAAGGCGCGGGCGATGCTCCGGACACAAATAGCCCTAGGACGGGAGACGCGCTTTCATTGATCGTGTTCCTGCTGTTTACGGCCAGCGCCACGATGATCGGGATCGTCTGCTGCGTCAGCCTTTGGAGAAGACGCGGGAGGACCCACTCATGAAACGGATGCAAAAGCTGATCCTGCTGCTGCTGGCCTGCTGCATAACGGTCGTACTTACCGGACCGGATGTGTCAGCGCTGACCGTCCCGAAGATCCAGCTGGACCAGTCGGTTCTGACAAAAGACAACAACAGCGACGCATTCGTCACGGGGACGGTCACGGTCGCCCGGGGACAGAAAATCAAAGCGATTGCTGCCGATGGAAGCACAGTGCTGGCGAGCTGCTTTGTCGGCAGCAGCGGAGGAAAGGAAGCGTTCCGGCTGCAGATCCCCGCGAGCGCCCTTGCGAAGAATGGGAGCACGACAGTGTTTATTCAAAGCGGAGCAGCGCAGGGTCTGACTGCATCGGAAAAGGTCCGTATGACGATACGGAGCAAGGAACCGAAAAAAGCACAGGGACTGAAGGTCTCCGGGAAAACGATCGAACTGACGAATCTGAAGACTACAGCGCAGATCAAAGCTTCCTCTGCATCCCGGGAGAAGATCCGGTTTCAGAGCAGCCGGCCGGGGATCGTTTCAGTCACGGCAAAAGGGAAATTAAAGAGGAAAAGGAACGGAAGAGTTAAGATCACGATCCGGCAGAATGGGACGACGGTCTACCTGCCGGAAGAAAAAACGATCACAGTGGTCAGCCGCAAGAGCACGAGAAAAGAGCAGATCGACGCAGCTGTTGACTGGGCGGTCAGGATCGCCAGAAACAATTCTTTCACCTATGGCAAAGGGGGCGGAGCGCATCACAACGGATGTTATTTCTGCGGGACCAATTACGGTCCGCGAAAGTATATGAAACCCAGCAGACGCTACAAGAAAACATATTGCTGCAATCCTTTCGTTCATGCGGCTTATGCCCACGGAGCGAAGCATCCGAGAATGCTCGCCGGCTGCCGCAGAGCTTCCGGTATTGGAATGCAGAAATGGACATTTTACAGATTTCACTGTTGGAAGTGCGTGGGAAAACCCGCGTACCGGAAACTGCAAAAAGGAGATGTGCTGGTGAGACATGATCATGTCGCGATGTATATCGGCAAACACCGGATGGCAGAAGCTTCCGGCGGTACATGGTCAGCGTCTTCGATCTCCGCCCATCACATGAGTAAAGGGGATTATCGGAAGTTCTCATTCGTAATGAGATACACAGGGTATTAAGGAGGAATAATTATGAACAGAAATACTGTCAGGACCGTCTGCGCAGCGGCATTGTCGCTGGTTTTAGCACTGACGATGTGCACGATGGATATATTTGCGGCCGGAGCCAGCGATTCGCCCGACGGCTCCTCATATGAAATACAGAATGCAGCGGGAGCGAATGGCGATACCGGGATCGTTACATTGGGAAAGATCCTGACATGCAGCCGTCCGGGAGATTTCCCGGCAGTCACGGATTTTGTTTACACCATCGAAGCGGTCGAGGGATGGCGCAATGCCAATATCAGCACAGCGCTCAGCGGGGAAACAGTCGCTCCTGCAGATATGCCGAAGCCCGCGGCAGCTCCCGGGAACAGGCCGATCACAGCAGAGGGTGTGATGTCGACTGTTCTGATCGGGGATTTCAGGGATGAGTCGGCGACAAACACATCCACCGGAGATGGGGAAGATACTGCGACCCGCCGCACGAGGACGACACCCGTCCATATCACTTTCACAGAGGCAGGCTATTACGTCTACAAAGTGAAAGAGACTGGATCGGTCCCGGCGAATGTTCCGGGAGTGGACTACGATGACAATGAGTACTTCATGGTGTTCTATGTGTGCAATAAAGTCGACACGGACGGGAATACGACGGAAGGGGTCTATGTACACAGCATTACTTCATATACGAACGAGTCCGGAAGTGAGACATACAAGCCGGATCTGTCGGATATCCAGAATGTGACCGACAATTCAGGAGCGGCCGCAGCCGCCAATACCGGACAGGTGAATCCGGATGGTACAGTAAGCCACCAGCTGGGAAAGGTCGGAGTTTCAGAGCCTAAGAGTCCGAACCGGCTGGAAGCGTACCGGATGTGGAACGCTTTCGTAAGCCACGACCTTGTGCTCAAAAAGAATGTCACGGGAAATCTGGGCGATCGCACCAAGCTCTTTGAGTTTACCATTTCACTGACCGGGCTGGAGAAGAATCGTGTCTATACGACACAGACGCCGGCAAAGGATACCGGCGATGCGAGTACGGTAGATATAGTCAGTGCCTCTGTTGGAACAAAAAACAGCGGATCCTCGTTCACATCAGACGGCAGCGGATCAGCAACGATCCTGGTAAAGCTGAAAGACGACGATGTCTTTGTGATCAACGGGTTGCCGCTGAGTTCCCAGTATCGGGTCAATGAGGCTGCTTCCGATCATGTCGCAAAATATGAGATCACGTCCAGCAGCTCCGGTACAGGACAGAGGGCCCCGGTGATCGCTGTGAACAGCGGCACCAATGGACAGATCTCCGACCGGGCACTGTCAACAGGAACAGAAACTGTCGACCGGTATGATGAAACGGTCACGGTCCGGTATATCAACAACAGGGATCTGGCAACGATCACAGGTGTTCCGGGGATGGACTGGATCGCATGGGCAGCGGCGGCGATATTGCTGATGATCTCGGCTGCCGGACTGATGCGAAGAAGGAGGATCTATGCAGCAGCAGATATACAGGCAATGGAAACGATGGAGAAGGATCGACCAATGGATTGACCGGACCCTCCTGATATTTCTGCTGGGAGCACTCGCGATCATACTGGCCCTGATCACCGGTCATATACAACTGGTCGCGAAGGGGTTGGGCAGCGGAGATGCTCCCGATTTTGAGAACCTGTGTGCCATCAATAAGGATACCGTCGCATGGCTTTCCATAGAGGATACTGCGATCGCCCACCCGGTAGTGCAGGGAAAAGATAACTTCGAGTATCTGGACAAGGCCTTTACCGGAGAGTTCTACGCAGGCGGAACTTTGTTTCTGGATGCGGGAAATAAAAAGGATTTTTCGGATGCGTATAACATCATTTACGGGCATCACATGGCAGGGGGCGCGATGTTCGGCGATCTGGACCGGTTTCTGGAGCCGGAGTATCTGAAGACGCATCAGAAAGGTCTTTTGCAGACTCCTGAATGGGACTGGGATCTGCAGGTGCTGAAGGCGGGAAATTACAACGCGTATGACAGCGGAGTGTTTTCCGCCGGAGCGCTTCTGCCCCTCAGTTTGAGATCGAAGAAGGGATCGAAACAGAAGATCCTGGTGCTTTCGACCTGTACTGATGAGATGAATGATGACAGGACAGTCGTTTTTTTCAGAATGGAACATCAGCGAAAACATGAGAAACAGCAAAAAAATGATGGAGCAACAGAAGCAGGTCGTTAGAAAACTTCGAAGGAGCTGTCTGATCCGGATCTCAGTATTGGTCATCGCGATAGTGATCTTTTTCACATATATAGCCGGGGTCGGGCGGATAAAGACCGACGCAATGGCACCTGCCCTGCATGCGGGAGATCTGGTCCTGTTCCTGCGGTGCGGCCGGCCTGTCTGTGGAGAAACGATACTCTACAGGACAAAAGGGAAGCAGGAGGCAGGGCAGGTGATGGCAGTCGATGTCAGAGCGGACAAAGATGAAACCGGACGTGGCTGTGATCAGAGCGAATTCATAATGATAATGAGGGATCACCGGCTGGAGGGGGAAGATCCCCGAAGATACACGACGATCCCGGAGAAATCGGTAGAAGGAACCGTTCTTGCTGTTTTGAGGAGAGGAAAGTGAAAATGACAAATCATCCGGCTAAAGCAATACTAGTGTTCATAATAATGATGACTGCGCTCTTTTCTGGTCCGTCTTCCGCGGCAGCAGCACAGTCTGGTCTGGCTGAAGCGGACATACCGGTCCGGTGTATCGGGGGAGGAGGTACAGCGCAAGTCCGTTTGATCGCGGACACACCGGAGACACCGATGCCGGCCGACGCATCCGGCGGTGTGAAAGACCTGACTCTTCGCGGCGGACAGGGAGGGTCCTTTGGAAAGATCACTTATTATCGTCCGGATATCTATCGCTACATTGTTTGCAGAAAGGACGATGAAACGACCTACCGCGTCAGTGTGATCGCAACGAATGACGGGGAAGCGAATGTGGTGGTCACAAAGGATGGCGATGCAGAAAAAAGTGAATTGATATTTCGCGACGCGGAGAATAAAGACGATCTGAAGGAAGCTGATGCCTCACCGGCGACAGGCGATCTCTTCCCATTGTCTTTGTGGGCGGGGATCTGCACAGGAGCTGCTGCCGCGCTGCTGTTTCTGGCTGCGGCAGCTCTGGGCCGGGGACGAAAGAGAGTCCTGATACGGCTGCTTCTGGTCATGATGATCATTACACTTGGATCGAATATGGCCCAGGTGTCGAGCGCCAAAACGCTGAAGGTCACTCTGCACAAGGGCGGTGTCTGCAGCCAATGCGGGAAAAAGATCGGTGGAGACAAGACCGGCTGGGGCGTCATATGCTACGGTGGTCCGGGGGCCACCAATTATCGTTGGGTATCTTTTACAGATCCGGTCACAGGGAAGAAAGGCAAGAGCGATGCGTACTGCCTGGAACCCCCAAAGCAAACCCCGGACTACAAACCGTATAGTGCTGATTATATCAACCCGAACAAAGCATCCGGCAAGTGGAAGAATATCGCTAAGATCCTCTATTTTTCCGATGACGGACCGGGCGGATCAGAGCTGAGGGCGTATCTTAAGAAAAACAGAAAAAAGTATCCTGATCCCCAGTCGGCAAAACAGAGGTTTGCCATAATGCACGAAATGCTGTCTTATGCCTTTGACAGCAGCAAGGCGTTCAAGACCACTGAAGGGCGGACACTGGACACATCCTATCAGAAGCAGGTCAAGGCGCTGTACAAGTGGTGCCTCGGCCATACAGACTTAGGTGTCGCAGATCCGGACTTTTCGATCAGCCCCGCTTCTGTTTCGGCGGTATATGATGATGCCCAGGGGTTGTTTATCTCCGGAACGCAGACAGTGACCGGAGACAGCACAAAGCAGTATTTTAAGTACAAGGTGCCGGCCAAAGCGACCATGGTCGTAAGGCATGGAGGAAAAAATAAAGGATACGCAGCCGGGATGACAGCGATCGTTCATGTGGGAGACTCGTTCTATTTCAAGTTCAACGCAAACAGAACATCAGGAATCACCAAGACAACTGTCGAGGGTGAAGAAGCACAGCTCATGCCGTACAAGATCTCCATCGATGGAAGGCAGGATATCGGTTTCTATGTTAATGACAGGTCTGCCGCAGCCAGTTTTTCCGTATTCCTGAAAACGGTGGACAGCGGGAACATCAAAATCAGGAAACAGACGGAAAGTCTGAATGGAAAAACCGCCCCGGAAAGCGACGTGCATTTTCAGATATGGAGCACAGGTTATAACACTTACGAGGAAGCGCGCGCCGCAAGCAGCGGAGCAAAGAATCTCGCGGATGAAGTCACGACCGATACCGACGGCTCTGCGATCAGCGAAAAGCTGGCTGTCGGTACATACTACGTAAAACAGACAACGACGAAAACAGGCTATCAGATGATGGATCCGAACCCGAAGACCGTCGCAGTCACAAAGAACACAACGGCTGTTCTGGACGGCGGTGTCATCACAGACCTGGAAACAGGTGTCCGGCTGCGCTATTCGAAGGTGGACGGACTCACAGGCGAGTTGATCACAGACAGCTCCGCGATCTTCGGCGTCTATTCCGACAAAGCCTGCGAGGACCTGGTCTGCACGATCACGACGGCGGATTCAGGAGAAGAGGCAGGGACCGGAACTTCTGTACCGATGGCTCCCGGAACGGTGTATGTTAAGGAGCTGACCGCACCGGATGGCTATGTGAGATCCAAAGAGGTCATGGAAGTAAAGCTGAGCTATTCCGCAGAGAATAAGGTCGAAGATGAAGAGACCGGAGAGATTTCATACATCAGAGATGAGGAGTTGGAAAACTGGCGTCCTCAGTTCCACGACGTCGTTCTTAACAAGACCGTAAAAGAGGGGGGGACATCCCTGGATTTCGCATTTGACATCAGGATATCGAATTTTGAAGCAACAGATGGGGTGACGATCACAAGGTCTCTTTCCGGCGGGGCACAGACGGATGTCCCGTTCACGCTCGAGAACGGGAAGACGTCCGTCGAGAACATCCGGATCCGGGCAGGAGGGCAGATCGTGCTGCACCATCTCCCGGTCGGAGCCAGATACACGATCACAGAACGGGGAACAGTTGGTTACAAGCCTTCTTTTAAGGCAGCACCCAAGGAATCTGTCAAAGTGTCATCCAACATGGGCGTAAAAGGGGAGCCTCTCTCTGTCACCAATGAAGTCGCGATGGAGACAGAAGAGGAGCTGCAGAGCGTCCGGATCGTATATGACTGGAAAAACACGCAGGAAACAACGCATTCTCTGGTGGTGGAGAAGAAAGCCATCGGCATTGGAAAAGACGACTCGGATGTGTTTGAATTCACAGTCAGCTTTGCAGATATCGGCGGCATGATCCCCGGATACATCATTTACACCCGGGACGGCGAGGGCGATCTGACCGAAGATGAATCCGCCGCGCCGGAAGAAACCTCTGACAGGAATGCAGAGATCAAAGTCGTTCTTTCCTCCGGGGAGGCGGTCAGATTTTTCAATATCATGCCGGATACGAAATACAGAATTAAAGAAGAAGCAAGCGATTACATCGCATCCTACCGCGTGACAGAAGAGACCGGGACCATCCCGGAACCGGAAAAAGCGAATGTTAAATCGGATACTGCGCTGGAAACAGCAGAAAACACGATGCCGGGAACAAATGCAGACGCAAAAGCTGCTTTTCTCTTTGAAAACAGCGCCGATACAGATCCGGACGGGAATTCGCTGCATGTCGAAAAACGTCTGAACGCGCAGGATGAAGGGCAGGCCTTCAGCTTTACAGCAGATCTTGCGGGACTGAAGGAAGAAAACTATTACTGCTATCTGAAAGAAGGTGGATCCACCTATACGCTTACAGCGTCTCTTTCCGGTGTGACTGTGAAAGACCAGAACTCTGCGAATATCGCAGGAGTTCCGATCAAAGTCACCCGCGCAGACGGGAAATCGAAGTATCTCAGGACGGGCGCTGATGGCGCGGCGGCTTTCTCAAGGAGCTGGATCTCAAGGGGAGGGAGCGGAGATGTAACAGTCTCCTGGATCGGGGATGACGTTTCTATTGTTTACGACGATGAAGCCGCAGGAACAGAAACGAATACGTCCGCCGCAGGAGGGTATACGTTGACCCCTTTCCGGACGGATGCAGATGGAAAAGCGACTGCTACCTTTTCACTGAAAAACCAGGAGGAAGTGTTCTTCCCGATGCTCCCGGCAGGAACGGCATATATAGTCACAGAGGCAGCAAACAATTACGAACCGTCTTATGAAGTCTATCGCAGCTTCGGAGCTGATTTGAGGAAACTGGATGAAGAAAACGGCGGGACCAGAGCTGCTCTGGCAACAGAAGAGCAGACGATCCCGTCCGGAGCTGACGTCAGGGACACGGTGTCCTTCACGAATACGGCTGATACGAAGCGGCTGAAAGTTACCAAGACCATATCGGATGGGGCGTCAGCGGAGTTTCCGTTCGCAGCAGAATTCAAAGGCCTTTCCAGAGAAAAGTACATTGCGGTCACTGGCGGCGCTGCATCCGCGAGGATATCCATCACGCAGGACGGAGCGATCACCGTCACTGTTACAGGCACTGCAGCCTTTGGAAACGACCTGTCGGGGATCCCGATCAAGTTCGCACGGGGAGATAACGCGGCGAGGACCGTGTATACAGACGCGCAGGGAAGAGTCCCGGCATCTGCGTACATTGACTGGCTGACCGGATATGCTGACAGCCATGAATACAGGATCGAGTTCCTCGGTCATGTGTATGACAGGACATGGTAGGAGGTGACGCGGAATGACTAATATGATAAACAGGCACAAACGGGCGGCTGCGATCATGATCGTGATCGTTGCTGCCTTCGTCCTCCTGTTCCAGAATACAGCAGAGTCTCTTGCTGCGACAGCCGTAGGCTCGACGCAGACCGTCAAAGTCCAGAAAGACGGACTGACAAAGAATTTCCGGGCAAATGTCGCGTATTCCGTAGCGACATCGGAAACCAGTGTAACACTCACATGCGCTGCGATCCGATTCGAATCAAGATCCGCCAGCAGTGATTACAGCTGGGAGATACACGCGAGGTCAAGATACAGAGGCGACATCAAAACAGACTATACAGGAACGAGAAACATAACGTACGCAAAGGGATACAAAGTCGGAGATCTGAAGACGCTCTTTGAGACGGATAAAAAAGTAACGAAGAACAGGACCCATGCGGCGCAGACCATCACAGTTCACGCGGATGTTGACTGGCAGGGGACCTGGAGCAGTGACAAAGTGTCTACGGCCACGATCACAGTCAATGTCCCGGCAAAGAGGAGTTTCGCTGTAACGTATAATGCGAACGGGGGAACAGGCGCTCCGGCAAGGGCCACGAAATGGTACGGAGAGACGCTGACGCTGTCGACTGCAAAGCCGGTCCGCAGCGGGTATAAATTCCTGGGATGGAACACGAATGCCGCCGGGACCGGAACGAACTACGCTCCGGGGCAGAACTATACCGCGAACGCGGCACTGACGCTGTATGCCAGATGGGAAGAAGTGCGCTATGACATGACTATGAATGAGACAGTGAACAATATCGACTTCAAGACGTTCACTGCGGACTCCTCCGGTAATGCCTATGTCGATTTTCCGATGAAAAACAACGCATTCATCCTCTTCCCGGGGCTGGACAAAGGCGCCGAATATACCGTAAAAGAAAAATCCGGCGGGAAATACACCCCGTCCTATACGGCAAGCGAGGGCGCAGACCAGATGTCAAGACCCACATCCGAAGGAACCAGGGGGAGCGGGCTCTCCACCGATGAGCAGACGCTGAAAACGGATACGGCCATCGACTACAACAACGAGAGAACGCCTCCGGAGGGTACCAATATCACATTCAAAAAGAAACTGATGGGGGACCGGATCGAAGATGCCGACCGGGAAAAGCTCTTCATTTTCAATTACATCCTGAGAGGGCTTGACCCGGAAGAAAACTACACCATCAACATGGAGCACACCACCGACGCAGACGGACAGACCCAGCCAAACATTGAACTGAACGTATCTTCGACCGGCATGGCGACCGGAACAGTCCGGATGCACGGCGATGAGTCCGCTGTTATTGAGAACCTTCCCGGGGGTGCGGAATACGCTATCGGCGAGAATCTGAACAATTTCAGCGCTGCTTCGGGGAAAACAGATTATACCATGAACTGCGAGGTGACCGACGGAGAAGAATTCACCGAACGAGACTACAAATACTGGACGCCGGAAGAACTGGCGTCAATGAAGTCATCCGGAAAGACAGCGGCGGGGACCGGGACGCTGAACACGGCATCCATCGCAGATGGATATGAAGTGGTGCAGGACGGCGCAGAGGTGGAATACACATTCAGTAATGCGAAATTCGGCTTCCGTGATTTCAGCGTAAAGAAGTTCGTCACTGAGGACGGTGAGCCTGTCACTGGGGAAAATCCCGAAACATTCGACGTATCAGTCAAGGTCTCGGGTCTGCAGACAGGTACCGAATACCAGACGAGCAAAGGCTCCGTCACCACAGATGTGAACGGCACATTCACATCAAAGATCACGCTGGGTAATACGGGTATCTTCTCGATAAACGCACTGCCCGGGACCGCGCGATTTGAGGTGACCGAGCAGGCAGGATCCTATATCCCGTCCATCGAGGTGAAGTCCGGAGAGGACGTCATCCACAAAGGCGCGGCGGACTACGGGATGCCGCTGGAGACAGCCTTTGAAAATATACAGGGAGATACTGAGGCGAGGCTGATCAACGATAAGCCGAAGCACGCTGACCTTCGCATCACAAAGGAATACGACGGACTGTGTGACAAGAATACGGCCTCCGCTGACTTCACGGTCGAGTTCACCGATCTGGATAAGAACGGGACCTACCAGGTCCATAAGAAAAACGCGGACGGGGCTGTATTCGAAACGGACACCTTCACTGCATCACAGGAGGGCGCTTACACGTACAGAAACTCTCTGAAAGACAGGCAAACACTGGAGATCCTGAGGCTTCCGACCACATCAAAGTATAAGATCACAGAAGCGGCTGCTGAGGGCGTCGTGCCGACCTTTGTCCTGACTAGCGACAAGGCGGACATCAAGCTGCAGGGAAGGGGTGCAGAGAAGGGCGAAGCACTATCGACCGGGACAGAGTTGATGACCGTTGACCGTGAGTACTCCTTCTATAACGATGTTCCGAACGAACCCCATAAAACGGTATCGGACGGAGATGGTTTCACAAAGGCTGGAGAGGGAGACGAACGGGAGCTTACAGAAAACTATGTCCCGAAGAGATCCGGAAACTGGATCTACCATATATCGGAGCATCTGGATGTGCCGGTCAGCAAGTACGTACTGTATGATGATCTGCCGCCGTACGTTCGAACGATGGTGCGTGACAGCACAGCAGCAGAGAATGATGCTCCGTTCAGGGTGTACTGGACAAGTGGATCTGTGAGACATGGCGGCACTGTGACTGATTATAATGAAGAAACAGGGGAATACTTCGTCAAAGAGGACGGAAAGACCCTGTTCAGCATCCTCTATGATGATCAGTCCGATATTCAGGCGCATCTGCGGATCACTATGGAGGATGAATCGCTGCTGCTTGCCGGAAACGGGCAGTTTGATGTCTATTTCAAGGCATTCCTTGATAAGAAGGCGACGAATAACGAACTGGTCGCGGCAGATTGTTATGACGGGGAATACTTTGTGTTCGACAACCAGGCTTCAAGGCTTGCCGGATCCTATATGTCTGACACGAATCCGGTCAAAACGCTGATCCCGGAAAACAACGGGCTCAAGGTCAGAAAGTATGTCCCGGGGATCAGCGGACTGGGATCCGGTGGAGACAAGTTCCGCTTCGAAGTGAACTTCACCGGACTGGAAGGCACAAAGACCTACACCTATGCAAAGACGAACCGGATCGATGCAGCAGTGAAAATCAATGAGGACGGCAAAGCCTATGTCTCTGCTGTCGACGCTGAAGGCAAAAGCCGCAAGGATGTCTCCGCGCAAATCATAAACGAAGCAGGAGATGTTATCGCAAACATCACAGGCAAGACCGCGGCAAAGGTCCCGCCGGGAGAATATACTGTCATCTTCAGTTACGAAAATGCGTCAGTCATGTCATCCGTTGAGATCGAAGAGAACGGGGGCGCATATACTGCTCTGTGCGATTCAGCACAGTTCTTCTCGTCTGCTGGTGAAGGGTCTTTCACGGCGGAAAGAAATGGGAAAGCGTCTGTAGTATTTGCTCTGTCTGACGGACAGACGGTGACCTTTTCGGATCTGCCGGATGAGTGCTGGTATGATGTCATCGAAGACGCGGCAGACAATTACAGGGCATCCTACACATTCGTGCAGGGGGCGCAGGCAGTCAATAAGGTGTCGGATGATACCGGGACGGTGAACAGATCGCTTTCCACCGGGAGAAACGCCTTTCATGAGGGGAGAGACGTTGCTGTCACATACACCAATATAAAAAATGATCCGAAGCTGAAGATCATCAAGAGAACTGAAAACGGCGAATATGTATCCGAAGCGCAGCTGGCTCTGTACGCCGGCAGGCAGAAGATCTCGCCGATCGAGAGGGGGACGACCTTCATTGAGGGCATCGAAAACGCAGAACCGATCCTCACATGGCAGACCAATGAAAACGGAGCATGTCCGGATAATGATGCTATGGAGATCAAGGATGGAGAATTCACGCTTCCGCCGGGTGAGTACACCCTGCTTGAGCTTCGCGCGCCAGAAGAGTCCGGCCTCGGAATTGCTCAGCCGGTCTGGTTCCGTGTCAATGAAAACGGCACATATAATGTATGGGATGCCAAAAGCAGCCTTTACGGAACAGACCGGAACACGGCTGTTGAACTTACGATGACAGACCCATATCTGACTGCGACTGATCTGATCATCAGAAAGATCGTTACGGGGGATCTGGGAGATCTGACCAAACAGTTCGAGTTCACAGTCGAGCTGTCCGGATTAAAGGCCGGGGAAGAATACCAGAAAGCATATGATCCGGAGATCAATGCCTCCGAAGTCGTCGGATACACTGCAGATGCCTCCGGGAAGGCGACGGTCAGGATCAAGCTGAGATCCGGTGAGCAAAAGGTCGTTCCTGCTATCCCGTACGGGGCGGAGTACAAAGTGACGGAGGCAGCTTCCGACCATGCTGCCCGATTCGAACTGGTTTCGGAGAAAAGCGGCGCGGTGATCATAAAGAGCACAGGTTCAAATGGAAAGGTATCAAACAAGGCGCTTGCCACAGAAAAAGAAAGAGTCGATCCGAATGAGGAAATGATGTATCTGACGTACACAAACAACAGGGATCTGGCGACTGTGACGGGCGTTCCCGGCCACATCAAGGCCCTTATCGCCGCATTCCTGATCCTTTCCGGACTGACTGTGATCCTGCTGATGAGAAGGAGGGCGCGTATGTAATATCGGAATTAGGCGATTCCGGTTGACACTGGCAGCCGGGCGAAGGTAAGATACTGGGTATGGACAGCAAATCGAACCTTTCGCAGAGTACAAATGAATATCGCAGCGGCCTCATCGCGTCCATCGGATGCATGGCGCTCTGGGGCGTGCTGCCGATCTACTGGAAGGCTCTGGTGCCCATCAGTTCCTGGGTGATCATCATCTACCGGATCCTGCTGGTCAATGTGTTTGCCATGCTTTTGGCCAGGACCAGATTCAGCTGGGCCGAGATCTTCGGCCCGATCCGCCATGACCGCAAGCTGGCCCTGAAATTCCTGGGCGCGGGAGCGGTGATCACCATCAACTGGAGCACATACATCTGGGCAGTCAACGCCGGACATGTGATCCAGGCCAGCATCGGCTACTACATCGAGCCGCTGATGGTCTGCGTCTTCGGCATGATCTTTTTCAGAGAGCGGCTGACTGTATATAAATCCATGGCTATGGCGCTGGCGGTCATCATCCTGCTGGTGCATTTCCACCAGTTCCCGGGGATCTCCATCGGCATCGCCCTGTCTTTCGCCGTGTATTCGGCGATCAAGAAGACCGTGTCCCAGCCGCCGCTGATCTCGCTGGTCTATGAGACGATCTTTTTCGCTCCGCCGGCGCTGGCAGTGATCATCTGGCTGGAAGTGAACGGACACGGAGCCCTGGGCGTCGGTCATCCCTGGCAGTACGGCCTGCTGCTTCTCTGCGGTCTGGTGACCGTTATCCCCCTGTCCATGTTTGCCTCGGCAGCGCAGAAAGTTCCCATGTTCACTCTGGGGCTGACGGAGTACATCAGTCCGACCCTGTCGCTGATCCTGGGCGTATTCTTCTTCAAAGAACCCTTCGATGGGATCCAGTTCCTGGCCATCGCCATCATCTGGGTCGGCCTCGTATTCTTCTCGGTAGGGGAACTGCGGGAACAGCGCCGGCTCAGCGGGGCCGCCGGATGATCCACCGGTCCAGACAGGCCAGGATCGCCGGCAGCAGGAAGATGACCAGGATCGTCGCGATCAGGCAGCCCACAGAAAGGATCCGGCATATCTCACGGGTCGCCGGCTCTTCAAAAGCGAAGCTGAGCAGGCCGACGGCGGCGATCAGAATGGTCGCGGAGGTAAGTATCGTCTGGAGCGAGCCGCGGAAAGAAGCGCAGATCGACTCGCCCCGCGGCATCACGGCCCGGTTCTCCACGTAATAAGTCGAGTAGATGATCGCGTAATCGATAGTCGCGCCCATCATCAGGCTCTGCACGATCAGCAGGGCCAGATAGTTCATGTCGATGTGGAGCATGTTCATGACCGCCATGGTCAGGAAGACCGCGCACTGGATGATCAGCACCAGGCACACTGAGATCGTCAGTCTGCGGAAGGTGGCAAGAACGATGATCAGGATGAACAGAGCCGTCAGCAGGGTGACCCGGTTCAGCTCCGAATGGAACGTCAGGGAGGTCTCATAAGCCATAGGCGTGGTCCCGATCAGATAGACCGGTTCGCTGAAGCGGCTGTCTGTGTATCCGGTCAGCTGATCCATGAAGGCCCGGGTCTCATCCGAATCCTCTTCCAGATCCGCCGAGATCATCATCCGGCCGTAATGCTCCCCTTTGAGTTTTTCTGTCGCCTCATCCAGATCCGCCCGCATGTCGTGGACGTCATCGATCTGTTCCTCATCCATTTCCCGCGCAAAGGCTGGCCGTCCGATCATGGAGTCATCCAGATGGGCGACCATAGTCGTCAGATCCATGCGCCAGGACTCGTCGTATTTCTTTCGCGACCCGTAAAGCTCATAAAGCATCTGCAGGTCGCCTTCGGACATATCCTCGCTGTAATCACCCAGCAGGTCCGCAAGCTCAGGATAGGTATACTTCGTGCCCCGGACCGAGCC
>Ga0256405_10008496_pt1 | contig 14681 bp, 17 predicted proteins | sample RumenRJG_02DNA_FD_189096 | JGI IMG/M metagenome (GOLD analysis project Ga0256405, IMG submission 189096) | Bovine rumen microbial communities from Lethbridge, Alberta, Canada - RJG_02 | ecosystem: Host-associated > Mammals > Digestive system > Stomach > Rumen | place: Canada: Alberta... | reverse complement strand
TTCTTCTCATCGCTTTCCCTCCTTGAATCGACGGTCGATTCAGCCTTTGAGGTATGGGCTTCCCCCAACGATCAGTTGAGGTCGCTCTGCTCCTTTAAGTAAAATCTCTTTTGTCGTTTACTATATCTTATGGTTTTGGTCTTTCGACCGCTACCAGCCGTCACTTGCCGGAGTGGCGGCTGGTTTGCTTTTTGCTTTCTTTCACGAGAATCGTAATCGTATACTGTCTGAAAAGGAATATATTAAAACCGCCAATAACCCCGTAAAATCAAGGGCTTTGGCGGTTTCATGGGCTGATTTGTAGCTTATTTGTAGCTTATTTGTCGCTTAAATCTGTAAATTGATACTGAAAGATACTTGATGATACAGAACTATACAAGCGTCATGAAAGAACTGTCATCATCGTAATCATGAATAGGGGTTACATTCAAAAGAACATTGCGCATAAGGTTTTTTGCTTCTGTTCTCTTTGCAAACACATCTTGCACCTTTTTGATTATTGCCGTTTCCTGCTCCTTGTCTTTCGGAAAAGGCAAAACAAGTTCATACACCCTCCTGCCTATTGTATCAATTATATCCTGCGTGAACTGTTTTGCCCGGATTTGTTGTTTGACAATGGGGGACGAAAGCAAAGCAAGCAGCAAATAGGGATGATGCATTCCATCTCCACACAGGTCAGCTACTACAACGAGCTCATCCAAAGCAACCCGGAGTGGGAATTCGCCGGTGTCTACGCAGACAACTTCATCTCCGGAACAGCCATCGACCGCAGGCCGGAATTCAAACGACTGCTGGATGACTGCGAGGCCGGAAAGATCGACATCGTCCTCACCAAGTCCATCAGCCGGTTTGCCAGAAATACGGTGGACCTGCTGGAAACCGTCCGGCACCTGAAGGAGCTGGGCATCGAGGTACAGTTCGAGAAGGAGCACATTAACTCCCTGTCCGACGACGGCGAGCTGATGCTGTCCCTTCTCGCTTCTTTTGCACAGGAGGAAAGCCGCAGCATTTCCGAGAACGCACGCTGGGCCATCCAGAAGCGTTTTGAAAAAGGCATCCCGAACGGCCACTTCCGGGTGTACGGATACCGCTGGGAAGACGACACGTTGGTGCCGGTCCCGGAGGAAGCCGCCATTGTAAAGCGCATCTACCAGAACTTCCTCGACGGGAAATCTCGTCTGGAGACGGAGCGCGAGTTTGCAGCCGAGGGCATCACCACACGGGACGGCTGCCGCTGGGTGGATTCCAACATCAAAAGCGTCCTCTCGAACATCACCTACACGGGCAACATGCTCCTGCAGAAAGAATTCATCGAGGACCCGATCACCAAGAAGCGCCGGAAGAACAAGGGCCAGCTCCCGCAGTACTTCGTGGAGAACACCCATGAGTGCTGCCCTTATGTCAATACAAATGCACCCCCTCAGAAAGCCCGTAAAATGGGCGTTTCTTGGGATATGTGCTTTGCACACCCCTCATCGCAGATGGCAAAAAGCCTCCTTGCAGGCGAACTGTGAATGGGTTTTTGCGATCAGGGGGGTGCATTTTTTTCGACGTTTCTGATTGAACCACGGGTTCAATGACAAGAGTCCAGGACTGTGGTATTATCAGGACGAATAAGGACAGAAGAAGGTTGGAGGCGGGATATGAGGCGCATCAGCGATTTGGAGATCGGCGATGAGGTTCAGGTCGAAACGGGATATACCAACTGGAACCGGGCAGATAACGAGTTTTACTGTACCGTGTCCGGCATCAGCGAGGATGGCATGGTCATACTCGACGCGAAGAATTCCGTCTGTTTTGACGGGCGAAACAAAATACAGCCCTTCTTCGTCGTAGACAGAAACACGATGATTGAAAGAGCAACGTCGTATAACAGGATACCGGGCTGTTATGTCCTCTGGCATATCACCGGCATGGACAGAAATGGACGTTTCATTCTGAAAACCCAAACGGAGCAGAGGTGAGATATGAGCGGAATCTGGAAACCCTTCAGTCAGCCGGAATATAAGCGGCCCTGGCAAATCATAAGGCTGGTCAAACATATTGGCCGTGATATAAAATGGAGCCATCAACGTATCTGGAGGGGCTACTGCGACTACGACCTTTTCAGCATCGACGGTTGGTTTATGAAGATCATGCCGGAAATGCTGAAGGTGTTCAAGGAAACCCGGCATGGCTCCCCTGTTGCTGTGAACTATCACTCCCATGCCGTTTTTCTGGATGAGAAAGAGCGCGATCAGGATATCCATGACGAGTGGGATAAGAAGCTGGATCGCATGATCTTTCTGCTCAGAGAGATGGATGAGACTTCCTGTTCTCAGCAGAACCCATACGAGGATGAATATTTTGAGACTGTGCAGAAACTCATGGAGCCGCCGGTTGAGTATCCTGACGGCTCAAGCACCCACAGATACCCTGACCTGAAGGAGTACCCGGAATACCGGGAGTTGCATGAGAACTATCACGCGGAGGAAAAGCGGCTGAATCAGTACCGGCTGGACTGCAAGCAGGAGTTCTTTGAGCTTTTCTCCACGCATTTTTACGACCTGTGGGACTGAGCAGGATAACCAGCAACCGACGAAGAACAATAATCGGGAGGCATTTCAATGAGCTGTCATGATATCGGACGCGGAATGGCGTCTGTGGCAAATGTCGTAATCGAACTGTACGAGGGTGGGCAGATCGGAAAGGATGCCGCCATCCGCCTTGTCCGCGCCTGCAGGAAGGGTGTACACTGGTGCGACGGCAATGAGGATGAGGCGATGGAGACAGTTGTGGAGGCGGGATACTGCGGCCTTTGCTTTGAGAAAAAGGAAGGTCTGTCCAGCGTGTACGACAATGGCATCGCCTACCCCGACAAATATGATATCTTCAAGGCTTATGATAAAACCGCCGCGCATGACTGCCTCTGCCCGGAGTGCAAGGCAAAGGTGATCGGCGAATACAGGGAAAAGAGATGAGAAGATGAGCACCAGAGGATCGTTTATCATACGCCGGGGCGATGAGGCAAAGGAGCTGTATATCAGCGCGGACGCCTACCCTGACGGCGCCGGCCGTGATGCCGTAAGGCTGATTAAGTCGCTGGATCTGGACCGGCTGTTCGATCTGTTGATGACGGAAGATGATGTATTTGAGTTTTTCCCGGAGGATGAGATCCCCGGCGGGGAGCCGCACGACTTTTCCCTGCGCCTGTGCATGGACGCAGTGCGCAGCGGAAAGCCCTATGTGTATCAACAGATGGGAAAATGGTTCATCCAGGACTCCCTGACCTGTGAGTATGGCTATGAGATCATTCTGGACGACAGGCTTTTGTTTTTCTATATCGGGGATCAGAAGAAACGGCAGCGAGGCAACCGCTACGATTGCGAGCCGACCAGAGCGGGGTATTATCCCTGCCATCTGAAGGCAATATTCGCATTCAACTATATCAGGCAGAATGAGACTGATGAAGTCGTCCGGCAAATGTACAGAGTGGAAAAAGAGAACAAGGATCAGCTCCGCAACTATGTTCCCGATCCCGCGAAAGCGGAGATCCCCGCTCCGAAAAAACAGGGCGTCCGTCAGCTGATCATTGCAAGAAAGGACTTGCAGATGTCTCCCGGAAAGCTGGCCGCCCAGGTCAGCCACGCCAGCATGGCGTTTATCGCGGATATGCTCCGCAGGGGCGGCGCGGATGAAGAACTGGACATGGACACCTGCGAGGTGGCGGCGTATCATGTCACTGTTGCATTGACGCCCGAAATCTATAACGACTGGCTCAATGGCATCTTCACCAAGACCATCTGCGAAGCCCGTAACAGAAACCATCTCATGAAAGCCGTCACGCTGGCGGAGGAGCTGGGGCTGCGTGAAGGCAGGGATTTCTTCCTGATCAGGGACAGCTGCCTTACGGAACTGGAGCCGGAGGAATATGACGAGAACGGCGTTGGCCGCACTCTGACATGCATTGGCTTCCGTCCCCTTCGGGACGAGATCGCGCACGCCATCAGCAGGAAGTATCAGCTGTACAGATAAAAAAGCTCCTGCCCGAATATCCGCTCAGGCAGGAGAAAGGTTCGGCTTATTCATGGACTGCCCCGGCAGTGGTCAAATCAGCGAGGATCAGCTGTTCACCGTTTCTGTCTTTGACCAGGCGGCATTTGACGCTGTAAATGGCGGAGCCATCGAACAGGCCGCGAACGGGAATGGCAAGCAGGCTGTCAGGGGAAACGGTGACCCCGTCCGGGCTTTCGGAAAGCAGGATTCGATGCTTCTGCGCATCCACAACACAGCGGATACGCGGGGGCCTTCCCAGGGCTCTCAGCACAGAGTCGGGGATCATGATGGAGTCCCTGCTGACCAGCACTTCCATGATGTCCCTTCGGATTTTCTTCCTTCCAGCTCTATGGCTGTCAGGGGCGCACCAGAAGGAAGGAGCCCGCATTTTTCCCGCGTCGGCGCATCGGCAATCGGGCTGTATGATGTCCGCGGGGTCCAGAAGGAGAACGGAGCACACCGCAAGCCCAATCCTCATGGAGCAGCCGGAGAGAAACCGTTCTCCCCCTTCAAGCCGCTGGTACTGGCTGAAATGCAGCCCGGCCATTTCAGCGACCTCATGCTGGGTCAGGCCGAGCTGTATACGTCGGGACATGAGAACTTCTCCCTCGTTCAGAATGGCGGTGTACTCCCCGTCTTCTGTCTTAGGGTACTTAAAAGGAATACAATCCCTCATGTCACACCTCGTTCGGAATCAGGTTTTTGAGGCTTGGCTATTTTGTTCATGACATACATCCTTCCTTCCTAACGCGCTGTTTTTGCCGCAGGCATCCACAGCTGCGCGTGACCTTCTTCGTCAGATTGTGATGGCGGACTACAACTTCCCGCCCGCATTTGCAGCGGCACAGCCACGCTCTCTCTGGCTTGCCCTTCCCGGACAGGATGGGTTCGACTTCCCGCAGCGCGGTCAGCCTGCCAAAGACCTGCCCTGTCAGGTCGATGCGCGGCTTCCCCTGCTGGAGGCATCCGCAGCTCGTGGCAGTACCCCAGTAGAGGTCATCCTGGGAAACAGTGATCTCGTTTCCACAGTCGCACCGGCAGTTCCAGTACCGCATGGAACCTCCTGTATCCGCCCTGCTCAGCACCGTAAGCAATCCGAACTTCCTGCCATGAAAACCGTGCCCGCGCAGACAGCCGCAGCTTCGGGTGTGTCCGCTTATCATGTTGTCCTCGGCTTTGATGACTTCTTTTCCGCAATCGCAGCGGCACAGCCACGCCCGCCGTTTTGAATGGTTGCCGTGAATGATGGGATCAGCCTGGGAGAGAACCACCAGCTTTCCGTACCGGTTCCCGGTCAGGTCGGGCGGATCGGTTGTGCGTCCGCGGCTTCTCCCCACGATACAGCCGCAGCTCTTTGTGCCATTGGGACTGACCAGATTCGTCTGGAGTACCGCTACGGTATTCCCGCATTCACAGACGCAATTCCATCGGCGCAGGGATTTCCCACAGGGTTCGACATAAGGCTCCGCTTCAGAGACGACAGTGAGCATCCTGAATTTCCTTCCTGTCAGATCCGCAGGCTTTCTCTTCGGAAACCTTGTGCATCCGCAGCTTAGCGTATTCCCGCGCATGAGATTGTTGTAACGGGCGAGCTTTTCGCCTCCGCAGTCGCATTGACAGGTAAACATCCGTATCCTGTGCCCTCGGGCGTCCGGAACGGATTCCTCCTCTGACACGACAGTGAGCATGCCGAACCGCTGCCCAATGATATCAGGTTTCATCGATTCACCTCGATTCCTGCTGTTCTGTCAAAGCGCCCTCCCCAGAGTGAACCGGAGAGGGCGCAGGGTAACTCGGCGTTCAGTCGCCATTGACAGCTTCCCGAAAGCTCTTCCCCGGCTTGAAGAAGGGCGCTTCACACGCGGGGACGTCCATGGCTTCGCCGGTCTGCGGATTCCTGCAGGTCCTCGCTTCCCGATGCTTGCGGGAGAAAGTGCCGAAGCCGGGCAGGGTGACGGTATCACCGCTGACGACGGCGGCGACGATCGTGTCCAGGATGGCGCTCAGCGCCTTCCCGACTGCCTCCGGGGGGATGTCCGACGCTCCTGAGACGGACAGGACAAGTTCGCTTTTTGTCATGGGTATCTGCTCCTTTTCTATAAATCTGGCATCCTTTGCCTCTGGATGCCAATGGCAATTTACCTCTGATTGGCGATATAGTCCACGATCAGGGCGAACAAAGATTTCGGCGGTTATTTGTCCGATCTGTCCCGCCGATAATTGTTGCTATGTCTGGAAAACAGAGTGATTACTACACTGAAATCCACGTAAAAGGAGCAGTGCGGTATGAGCCATGGCAAGGACGACCGGGAGGCAAGGATTCTGAGGGAGCGGCGAACTTCGCTGGGATTGACGCAGGATCAGGTGGCGACGGAAGCCGGGATCGAAATGAGGGCCTACCAGCGGTACGAGCATGGGAAGGTCAGGCTGTCCAGCGCCACCATGAAGATCGGGCTGAGGATCTGCGCGGCGCTGGAGCTGGATCCATTTGAGACTGTGTTCGAGAACGGTAAGGACATGGCTGGCGTAGAGAAAAAGGATCAGAAATGATTAGACCCGAAATCAGGAGATGATCGACCATGAGATACTATGTCACGGCGGACATCCACGGCTTCTTCACCCCGTTTCACAATGCGCTGGAAGCAGCCGGATACTATGAGGATAACGGCGAGAAGAAAATCGTCATCTGTGGCGACCTCTTTGACCGAGGCGCAGAGGCCAGGCAGACGCAGGATTTTGTGCTGGAGATGCTCAGAAGTGATCAGATCATCCTGATCCGCGGCAATCATGAAGACCTGTTCTGCGATCTGGTAACAAAGGACAGAGGGCTTCCCTACAATCATCACGTCCATAACGGCACATATCAGACGGCGCTGGATCTCACGGATTACGATATCGGCATGGCCGGGGTGCGCCATTTTGACTTTGCGGAAGCGGCAAGGAACACGCCGTACTATAGGGAGATAATCCCCGAGATGCTAAACTACTATGAGACTACGCATTATGTTTTTGTCCATGGATGGATACCCTGCTGCCCGGAGGACCGCTTTCGTTTCAGCATGTATGAGGACTGGCGAAACAGCAATCTTCCGCAATGGACAGCGGCACGTTGGGTAAACGGCATCGATGCCGCGAATGCCGGCCTGACTGTGGATGGCAAAACGGTTGTCTGCGGACACTGGCACTGTTCCTACGGGCATTCCCGGTATGAACAGAAATGCTCGGAGTTCGGACCTGACGCGGATTTCACCCCCTATCGCGCCCCAGGCATCATCGCCCTGGACGCATGCACGGCACACAGCGGAAAGGTCAATGTCATCGTATTGGAGGATTGAGCATGAAAACAATTCAGGAGCACCTGAGAGAAGCCGACAGAAAGAGGCTGTTGGACTGTCTTGCGTATCGGTTCCTTTCAGACCCTCTGCACCTTCTGGAAGCGCGTGAGTATGCGGTAGAGGAGATCATGGAGCGGTACAGCGGCCACATGAATTCATTCATTGAGCGCCTGCTTTGGCTGGATATCGACAGGTCGGACAGCCATGTGTTTTACCTGTATCCGGATTACAGAAACGGTGAAACGCTGGATCTGGTGGAGCTTGCGGAAATTGACGCGGATATCGAAGCACCCGGTTTGGATTTCACCTTTACGGATTGGCACGAGTCCCTTGGCTGCCTCGTCGCCGACACGAAGCTCACGCAGGACAACATGATCCAGCTCCTGGCTCAGTATCTTGAACAGGCGTCCTTTTTCGGGACCGAGGAAGCCTCCAAATCCCGGAGGGTGGCGGAGATTGAGAAGGAGCTGCAGGCCGGGATCGACTCCATGCGGGACGGAGAATCAAAGCCCGCCGAGGTGGTGCTCGACGAGCTGCGCAAAGCGCATGGATTACCGATTCCCGAAAAGGATTCCCGGCTGGATGAACTACGGGATAAAGCTGTATCCGCTATTCACGAATACGGCATGTACGGCAGGACACGGGAACGGAAGCGTATCCTTGCCTCATTGAAAGTGGATTGACCGGACCCCACCCAATAGCACGGCAAAGCCCGCCATGTGCATTTCATCGTGTACATGGCGGGCTTTTTTCGTCTCTATGGCTAATGATTCAAAATTTATCCTCCGAGCACCTCACCCGTGTCGTGGACATGTACGAGATTGTATGGAAACATAGGAAACGCCAAGTCTCTGTCCGGAATGACGCACATAGATCATTTCGGCAGGCGGGAGCGGATTGGAGGTGAGCAGATTGGAGGAACAGGCAGATCGTCCGCGTTTTATCTATACGGTGACTTTCCATGTCAATCCCAAAAGGCGCGTCCACTCCTTCTGGTTTTTGAATCCGGATACGGCACGCTGTTTCTACGAGTCCGTGAAGCGGTATCCGAAGGTACTGGACTACAGGATGTATCAGACGCCCATTTCGGATGCGACGGAGTACGACGGAAAACTGGAGGAGGGGCTTATTCTTCCTGTTGAGATTTAAGCTCCGATCCATAAGGCACAAATGAAAGGAAGGTGAGCGAAATGAGAGTAGCGGCATATCATCGTTTGTCTGCTCCGGATATCGAGCAGGTAACTTCATTTGAGCTGCTGAAGCGCAGTTATGAGGAGCGGATCAACCGCTGCCGCAGGTTTAAGTGCGTAGGCTGCTATATCGATGAGGGAGACAGTCGGGCAGGCTTTGAGCAACTGATGGAGGCTGTGCAGAGCGGCCAGATCGACCGCATCGAGACAGGGTCAGCCTTTGAATTCATCGAGAATGTCGATGACCTCATCTCTGCTGCGCAGAAGCTGAAGAGCCTCGATCCCCCTGTCCAGGTGCATTTTGCGAATGAGGACGTCACCACCGGAACCATCATGTGGGACCACTGCGTCGGGTTCCTCACGGGATATCTGAGCGCCATGGAGCGTGCGGCCGAGAGAAGGGAGCGCGTGATGTGCGGGACTTAAGAAAGATCGCGGAGGAACGCGCCGCGAAGCCGAAGGAAAAGCCCGTTGGAGCCAGCTTTGAAACGGAGCATCAGCGGGCAAAGAAAGCCCTGGTCAGGCAGATCGAGGCGCTGGACGGCAACAACATCCGCATGATCGCTGCCAACACCGACGAGGAAGGCGGAGAAAAGAGAATCCTCCGCGTAGCGGCATACTGCCGCGTCTCCACCGACGATATCGACCAGGCGATCTCCATCGCGCTTCAGATCAAGGAGTACAAGCAGAAGATCAAGTCCAACCCCAACTGGAAATACGTCGGGACCTACGTCGACGACGGGTTTTCAGGTACGAATACGGAACACAGGCAGGGCTTCCAAAAGCTCATGGCGGACGCCATGGACGGAAAAATCGACCTCATCATCACCAAGGCGGTGAGCCGTTTCGCCAGGAACCTCATGGACTGCATCGTGTGGGTCGAGGCGCTTCAAAACCACGATCCGCCAGTCCGTGTGTATTTCGAACAGGAGAACCTGGACACCATGGCACAAACCAGCAGCATCATCCTCATTGTGCTTGCCATGGTTGCGCAGGAGGAAAGCCACATGAAGAGTGAAGCTATCCTGCTTTCTCTGGAATGGCGCTTCTCCCGCGGCCGGTTCCTGACCCCGAGGCTTTTCGGTTATGACGTGGTTGACGTGCCGGACGGCTATGGCGGCAGGAAGAAGGTGCTTCAGATCAATGAGCCGGAGGCGCGGGTCGTCAGGTGGATGTACTACAACCTCATCAACGGCATGAGCCTTGACGAGATGGCGGAAGTGCTGACAGAGCTCGCCATTCCGACCGGCGGGCGGCGCAAGGATGGCACTCTCAATACCCACTGGACGAGCCACGGCATCGCGGCCGTTTTGCGGAACGAGAAGCATTGCGGCGATGTGCTGGCAAGGAAATACTACACGCCCAACTACAAGGACCACAAGCAGAAGAAGAACAAAGGCAAGAAGAACAAGTATTTCCAGGCAGACCATCACGAGGCGATTGTCTCCCGTGCTGTCTGGAACGCAGCGCAGAGGATTCTCAACAGCCGGCGCTACGGACATGAGGGTACCTACCTCCCGATGCGAATCATCGACAGAGGGGCGCTGACCGGTTATGTTTCCGTGAACCGCACCTGGGCGGGCTTCGACTCGGAGGATTATTACCGGGCCAGCCAGATCGCCATGGGGCTTCTGGACGAGGAACTGGAGGTTGATCTGGGAAAGGAGTACCTGCCGGAGGGCGGTCACCGCATAGGCGGGCTTGTGGACGACCATGGCATCTCGCAGATCGCCCGTGAATACACGCAGGCGGAGCAGGAGATGAAGGACGAGCTGGAGGGCAGGAGCGACGCTGACATGGAATCCCAGGAGCGCGAAGAAGCGGCGAAGACCTTCCAGGTCGTCAGCGGGGATATGTTCTCCAGGATACACGATCCCGTCGTGAGGATCGGGCGCTCCAGCATTGCCTTCAACGCCGCCTGCGCCGCGAGGATGAACTGCGAGTACGCTGAAATCCTCTTCAACCCCGTCGAGCGTATGATGGTGGTTCGTCCCTGTGCCAAAGATCACCCCAACGCCATCCCCTGGGGTTCAAAGCCTCTGGCGGCGAGCTCGCTTGTGCGGATGCTGTACGACAGTATGGGCTGGGAGGAGGACTACACCTACCGCGTCCCCTGCCAGACGATACAGGAGCCGGACGGCGACGGCGTGGTTCTCGGCTTCGACCTGGACAACTACATCGGTCGGGCAATCAACAAAAAGGAAGAGGTCATCATGGCCCGGAAGCAGGAGGAGCTTGCCGAGGAGCAGCGGGAGGACGCGAAAAGCTACTACTACCCTCCGGAGGAGGATGACGAGCCACAGGAAATCAGGGACATGGAGGAGCGATTTCAGAAAGCCCGCGAACTGAACAGGAAGATCTTCGGAGAGCCGGTTTTTCAGCATTCCACCAATATGCGCGGCTTTTCCGGTCAGAAGGATACGGGCGAATGGGATATGCTCATAGAAGCGCGACCGCTTGATGTGGACCACAGAGTGGATGACGATACGGTGGCTTCACTCTTCCAGGAAATCGTGGACAATCCTCCGGAACTGCCCAGGGACGCGCTCTCCTACGACGTGACCGATCTGGAATCCGCAGAGGTCATCGTTGAGGACGATGATAACAGCCAGTGAAGGGAGTGAAATGGAAGCCATGTACACATCCAGAAATCCGGCAAAGAGCAGGCCGCTTTCTGCCAACGTAAAGCGCCTCATGCGGCTGGCGAGAGCGTCCCCGCAAAACAGGAATGTGGTCAAGGTCGGACGCCAGTTTTCCATCCGCGACCTTGCCTACTGCAACAAGCAGGGCAGCCTCTTCATGGAGGCGGCGTCCATGGGGTTTTCCATGCAGGACTTCGCGCCGCTATATATGACCAGCCAGATCGCGGGAATCTTCGACGTATACTTCTCCACATCCAATGGCGTGGGCAGCAACGAGCTCTTTGACCTGATCCAGATCCCGATGCTCCTGAAAAGCCCGGAAACCGTGGTAGAGGCGCTGTACTGGATCGATGACATCATCGAGCGCGCGGAGGAGGGCGAGAACAAGAGCCTCCTGATCAGCCAGGCCTATGACGCCGAGACGCTGAAGCTGCCGCCAGCCCTGGCGGAACTGCCGGATGAACCTAACAGGAATGTGGACGAGCTGGCCTACGCCTACTGGCTCGGATATATTTACCGCTGTGAATGCCTCATGCACGAGGAATCCAGCCGCATGGTGTACGGGGCCTTCACCGAAGAGATCATGCGGGAAGCCTACAAAAAGCTGCTCGCCAGCCCAATGGCTGAATGCGACCTTGTAGACAGCGCGGTCGCAATCTGCGAAGAGCTTGACCGCTTCCTGGTGGAGAAGCTGTGGCCGGAGAAGAAGAGGCATGATCGCCAGAGGCAGGAAAAGGAGGTGGAACGGGCACCCAGGCTGCCTCATGGGGCAAAGCAATCAGAATAAATAGCCCGGAATTTGAACCGGGAGACAAGGAGGCTTTTCAATGGACACTATGCAGCCCTGGAACCAGATGGGCCAGGGATACCGAACGGGACAGGGGTATTTCCAGCAGCGTCCCTTCAACAGGGCGCAGCCCCCAGGTCAGGGGCAGCCGGGCACAGGGATGCCCGATACCTCTCAGCAGATGGAATGGCTCAGCGGCCTGAGCAGAGATGAAAAACTCGAAGCCAAGAGGCTGGCGCTGCAGGCGAATTTCAGCTTTGAGGGCTATCAGGTCGTCAGGCGGGAATTCATCTCCCACCAGTTCGACCCCGCCATGACCATCCGCGGGACGAGCATCACTTTCAACAACTCATGCATCAGCAGGCTGGAGGATGTCACCTACATCCACTTCCTGATCAACCCCACGGAGATGCGGCTTCTGATTCGCGCAGTGAACGAGGGTGCCAGGGACGCCATCCGCTGGTGTGTGCTCAAGGGTGATAAGCGCAAGAGCAGGCAGATCAGCTGCAGGCTCTTTACGACGAAGCTGTACGAGATGATGGGCTGGGACCCGTTGTACCGCTATAAGATGCAGGGCATGAAAATCAACTACGAGGGCGAAGATATGTACCTCTTCGACCTCAAGGCGGTTGAGTGCTTCCTGCCTCAGAAGCGCGACCCGAAAACGGGCAAGATTCCTAGACCGCAGGCAGTCCTTCCGGAGGAGTGGAACAACAGCTACGGCATGAGCGTGGATGAGCACATGGCGTCTACGCAGGTGGATCTCGAAAACGGCTATACGGATGCTGTTGTAGATTCGCCCGATAGTCCCATGCCGCCGGAGACGGAAGAGGCGCGGCAGTATGAAACGGAGGAGCAGACATGAATCAGCAAATGAGCAGAAACAATCAGCTTCTTCTGACCATGAATTTTCACGATGAAACGATGATGCTGAACGAAGGCATCCTCGACGCCCTGGGCCACCCCAGGCAGGTGCAGATCCTGCTCAATGACGAGGCGAAGCGCCTCCTGCTCCGCCCCTGTGAGGTGGACAGCAGTCAGGCGATCGTGATTCCCTCCGGGTCTGTCCTGCAGGTGGAGCTGGGCGGAAGACAGCTGCTCCGGAGAATCCGGAAGCTTGCAGGGTGGGAAACGGAGCAGCCCAGAATCTGCGTGGGAGAACCCATCCAGGAGTATCAGGCAGTCTTCTTTGACCTCACAAGGGCAATAGCGGTAGCACCGGGCGCCGCTGTTGCCCCCGCATAACCGACGCCGGGGGTGAACTGAATGAACAAAGACACCTTGCTCCAGTATTTCGACCGGCATTACATACCCCGGCGCGATATGCTTCCCCGCATACCGCTGGGAACGAATCCCGACGAATTCTGGAAGGAGATCGAAAGCCGGAGAAGGGCGAAGAGCACGACGCTTCCTATTCATGGCCCCGCAGGTTCCCCCTACTGGTTTGTCACCACCGACAGGATGGTTTCCGCCAGCGAGACAATTGTGGAAGAGCTTATGGCAAGCGACGAAAGCGTATTCCATGGACCTCCGATACTCGCGCCGCTGGAGGAGGTGTTCTACACAAGCTATGTGGAAGGCTCGCCGATGACGATGCAGGCCGCCATGGAATTCCTGCAGAGCGGTGAAGAGCCGCGGGATGTGGAAGAGCAGATGATTGTGAACAACCGCAGCGCCCTGAGCTTTGCCGCTTCCAATCTGTATCACCCGGTCGATGAGGAGTTTATCCGGATGCTTACGCTGATCCTTACACAGAACATGGATGGCGGCGGGCAGGACTACCGGACATCGGACTGGACCGAGATACCGTCCATGATGGGCGAGCCGTATGAGCTGCCCACGGCGCTCAGTGTTCCGGATCGCATGAAAGAGCTTACCGCGTATCTCGCTGATCCTCTGGTTCACAGGGAATACAAAAAGATCAGGGACTCTATCGAGGAATTTGGCTTTGCCGACCCGCTCGTGGTGAATGCCGACATGACGATCATCGGCGGCCACCAACGGCTCAACGTCGCCATCGACCTGGGATATACCGAGGTTCCCTGCGCGGTGGTCGATGTGGATAAGACCCGTGAAAAGGCGCTGAACATCGCGCTCAACAAGATCACCGGCGAATGGGACGAACAGCTGTTGGCTGACCTTCTGACCGATCTGAAGGAAGCGGACTATGACCTGGACTACACAGGCTTTGACGCGCCGGAGGTGGATGCGCTCTTTTCGAACATCTACGACAAAAAGGTCAAAGAAGATGACTTCGATGTGGACAAGGAGCTGAAGCAGCCCTGCTTCTCCCAGTCTGGAGACCTCTGGCTGCTGGGCCGGCATCGGGTCATCTGCGGTGACAGTACCGGCGAAGAGGTCTACACCCGGCTTATGGACGGCGAAAAGGCAAACCTCGTTCTGACTGATCCCCCGTACAACGTCGATGTCGAGGAGACGGCGGGCAAGATCATGAACGACAACATGGAGGACTCGGAATTCCACAAATTCCTCCTGTCGGCATACCGCTGTATGCACTCGAACCTTGCCGACGACGGCTCTATCTACGTCTGGCATGCTGACACCGAGGGCATCAACTTCCGGACTGCGTTCAAGGAAGCGGGCTTCTACCTGTCCGGCTGCTGTATCTGGGTGAAGAACGCCCTGGTGCTGGGACGCTCCCCGTATCAGTGGCGGCATGAGCCCTGCCTGT
>Ga0256405_10008495_pt1 | contig 14681 bp, 11 predicted proteins | sample RumenRJG_02DNA_FD_189096 | JGI IMG/M metagenome (GOLD analysis project Ga0256405, IMG submission 189096) | Bovine rumen microbial communities from Lethbridge, Alberta, Canada - RJG_02 | ecosystem: Host-associated > Mammals > Digestive system > Stomach > Rumen | place: Canada: Alberta... | reverse complement strand
TTCCAGCCATTTCATAATCGACACCTAACACACACCAACGAGCTGCCCAATCGACTTTCCATTGTAATTTGCAATTACCGTCTATTACTGGTAGTTCGACGGTTGAGCCATCTTCGTCTTTAAATACGATTGTACCATCATTAACTCGATATTCGTCGATTTTGACTTGCAACACCTTTCCGCTCTTCGGAGAAATCGGCAAAAATGGACTATATGTAGATGCTCTTTCTTCCCTAAGGCTCTTCAGCATAACATCGAGGATTTCTTCATGATTTTGCAATATTTTCAATAAGATATCATTATATCTTCCACTCTTATACCAATCAGTAGCACTTTGAAATTCATATTCAAACTTAAACGAATCCAAAAACTCCATAAGTTTGTTATTGTTGTGTTCTCCAAAACTATTATGGCAGCCAAAAGGATCTGGCACTGAAGTTAAAGGAAATTCCAAATATTCACGCACCATATCTTGATTTGGAATATTATCAGGAACCTTACGTAAACCGTCACGATCATCAGAAAAACAGAAGAGACGTGTTTTTATGCCGGTTAAACACTCAAAAGCATGACGTACATAGGTGGTTCTTGCGACCTCACCAAATGTTCCAATGTGAGGTAATCCAGACGGACCATACCCTGTTTCAAACAGTGCATATCCTTTTTCTTTTATCTCTTTCCTGTCGATTAATTTTTTTGCTTCCTCAAAAGGCCACGACTTTGCGTCTTTATAAATGTCACTGTTTTCAGACATATGATTCTCCAAAAATTAATGATTTTATTATAGCCATATAACATTAAAAAGTTAAGGGATTATGCTCAATTACGTTATACAATATTTTTGCAAAAAACTTTCCTGCGTTTACAAAAATTTGCCTCGACTTTTTCCAGTTAACATATTATATCACATAAATTTTTTATGATTTTAATCGATTGTTAATTGACTTAATCGTTTAAAATATGTGAATATTAGAAAATATTTGTTGGCTAAACAAAATGGAGGTCGCAGTGAAAAATCTTGTAAAATTTTTGTCTGTTAGCGCGTTATTATTGATGTCTGGGTGTGACGATAAGGATAATGTAAAAATGCCGTTACCTTTAGTCAGTGGTGCAAAAGCACACAGGATGAATGTGCCTCTCACAATAGAAGTTCCAGCGAAAATTACAGGTTCGTTCGAGATTCAAGTTAGAGCTCAAGTCAACGGTATCTTGAAGACACGTTTGTTCAAAGAAGGGCAGTATGTGCAAGAAGGCGAAAAGTTGTTCATTATAGACCAAGCTCCGTATTTAGCTGCTGTAACTCGTGCTCAGGGAAATTTGGCACAAGCAGAATCAGAAGCAAAAAGGTCTCAACGTGATTTCGAGCGCGTAAAGAAATTGTTTGAAGTTGGCGCCGTTAGTCAAAAAGAATATGATGATGTTTTGTCGGTGTACGAGAGAGCAATGGCAAATGTGAAAATGGCTCAAGGTTCATTGCATGAGGCAGAAATCAATCTTGGATATACCGAGGTAAAAGCACCTATTTCAGGTATCGTACGCAAAGAAGCACAATCAATTGGAAATTTGGTTTCTGTAGCAGGTGAGAGCGGCTTGCTTACGTCGATGGTTCAGGTTTGTCCTTTGCATGCCAATTTTTCTGTATCAGGATCAGTGTGGGCATCTTTAAACAAAGGTATGCGTGAAGGACAGATAAAAATGCCTTCTCCAAAGGATTATGTTGTAGAAGTTGTTATGGCTGATGGCTCGGTGTATCCGCGAAAAGGGCGTGTGATTTTTATCGATAGCAGTGAAGACAATTATACCTCTAGCGTTCAGTTTAAAGCTGAAATTCCAAATGATAAAGATCAACAAACTTTGCTTCCGGGGCAATTTGTTAGAATCCGTGTAATTGGCATTGAATATCAAAACGCCGTGGTTGTTCCGGCTTCTTCCGTTATTTTGAGTCAAGTTGGTTCGATGGTATATGTCGTGCGTGGTGATAAGACAGTTGCAGTAAGACCTGTAAAGGCCGAAACAATCGGGAATTACGCAGTTATTCATGAAGGATTATCAGAAGGTGAGGTAGTCATAAGTGAAGGTATTGTAAAAGCTCGTCCAGGGCAGGCTGTGAATGCAGTATTGAAACAAGAGCAAGAGTAGGGAGATTGTATAGATGTTTTCTCGCTTTTTCATTGAACGACCGATTTTTGCTTCGGTTGTATCGTTGCTGATAATATTAACTGGTATTGTTTCGATAGATAATTTGCCTATTGCTCAGTATCCAGATTTGACGCCTCCGACAATTGTTGTGCAAGCTCAATATCCGGGAGCAACTGCGGAAACATTGGCGGAAACAGTTGTGGCACCGTTGGAGCAAAAAATAAACGGTGTTGAAGATATGATTTATATGAACTCTATTTGTTCATCTACTTCAGGAGCGACAACAACCAATATTTTCTTCAAGGTTGGAACGGACCCAGATTTGGCGATGATAAACGTCAATAACCGTGTGCAGCAAGCAAATGCAATGTTGCCTGATATGGTAAAAAAATACGGTATAACCGTAATGAAGAAATCTCCTGCTATTTTGTGCGTTTTGGGTTTCTATTGTGATAACGGAAGATATGATTCTACGTTCGTTGGTAACTATGTTCTTTTGAACGTTGTGGACGCATTAAAGAGAATAGACGGCGTCGGTGAAGCCATGGTCATGTCTGGAAACGATTACTCAATGCGTATTTGGTTGAAACCAGATAAATTGGCAAAATTAAATTTAAGTACGGCAGAAATTGCCGCAGCTATCACTAATCAAAACCAACAAAGGACAGCGGGTTCGCTAGGTAAAGAACCATTACAATTGAAGATTGATCGTAGCTATGTTATCTCAGCGCAAGGACGATATACTGATGAGAAGCAATTCAGTGAAATCATTATTAGAGCCAATCCAGACGGTACAGCTTTGAGATTAAAAGACATTGCTGATATCGATCTTGGGTCTCAAAATTACAGCTTTATAGCCAGAAACTCAAAGGGATTTGAAGCTGTTCCAGTTATGATTTCATTGGCACCAGGCGCTAACGCTTTAGCAACTCATAAAGCAGTAGACGCAAAATTACAAGAACTGAAAAAAGCATTCCCAGAAGGTATTCGTTTTGATACAACATTCGAGTCTACCTCTTTCGTTAAGAAATCAATTAATGAAGTTGTTCATACCCTTTTGGAAGCTATCTTCTTGGTTTTCTTAGTGATTTTGGTTTTCTTAAAGAATTGGAGAGCGACACTTATTCCGTGTTTAGCCGTTCCTGTATCTATTATCGGTGCTTTTGCCGGTATGAAGCTGTTCGGATTCTCGATTAATACGTTGACTATGTTCGGTTTGGTATTGGCTATCGGTATTGTCGTTGACGATGCTATCGTTGTTATTGAGAACGTTGAACGTATTATGCGTACAGAGGGCTTGTCCGTACAGGATGCAACGATAAAGGCAATGGATGAAGTTACAGGTGCTCTTATTGCAATCGTGTTGGTGCTGTGTGCGGTGTTCGTTCCTGTATCGTTCATGGGTGGAATGGCTGGTACAATGTATAAACAATTCGCAATTACAATTGCTGTATCTGTTGTTCTATCTGGAATATGCGCATTGACCTTAACGCCAGCCTTGTGTGTAATTTTCTTAGGAAAGAAAAGTCGCACAGGTGAAAAATTAGCCGCCAACAAATATTTTGTAAAATTTGATGAATTGTTCGAGAAGATGACAAACATATACACAAAATTTGTTGAGTATTTTTTGCATAATAAAAAAATATCAGCAATGATTATGGGTGGCATTGTTTTGTGTATAGTTTGGTTATTCCGTGTAACACCAACAGGTCTTGTTCCAAACGAAGATCAAGGTGCGTTCATTGTTTCAGCGATGATGGATCCAGCAACATCATTGACTAAGACAGAAAAAGCAATGATTGGCGTGCAAAAGGCAATACTCAAAGACCCTGCAGTAAGAGAGTGTTTTGCTACTGTTGGGTATGATATGCTTAGCGGAACATCTACTGATAGCGGTGGAGTTATGTTCTGTATGCTGAAAGATTGGAGCAAAAGAACATCAAGTAATTTGTCGATTGATGCGACAATCCAACGTACTAATATTGCGGGATTATCTGTGCCGGGTGGTATCATGTTCGGATTCGCGTTGCCTCCAATTATCGGCATGAGTATGACAGGTGGCTTCGAAGGCTATGTCCAAAAATTAGGGGATATCGATAGTAAAGCACTTGAAGCTAAAACAAATGAATTGGTTATCGCCGCGTCAAAGCGTCCAGAATTGGCTGGAGTTCGTACAACATTCAATGCAAGTACTCCGCAAATGCAATTAGATGTTGACGATTTGAAAGCTATGGCTTTTGGTGTGTCTCTTGATGAGATTTACGGAGCAATTGGTGCAACGTTTAACACGATTTATGTCAATGATTTTTCTAAGGCTGGTCGTGGCTTTAAAGTGATTATGCAAGCACAAGGTGAGTACAGACGTGAAGCTCTTGATTTAAATGAAATTTATGTAAAATCAAAACATGGTGAGATGTTGCCAGTGTCTGCTTTTGCAAAATTAACGCCTGTTGTCGGACCTGTTTTGGTCGAAAAATTTAATATGTTCTCAGCTGCTAAAATTATGGGAAATCCTGCACCTGGATACTCATCAGGACAAGCCATAAAAGCGATGGAAGAAGTTGCAGATCGAGTTCTCGGTGGCGATTATTCATTATCATGGACCGGCTCAGCATATCAAGAAAAAGAAAACAGAGGTTCGGCAAATGATGCTGTCATCATCGGATTAGTCGTTGTGTTTCTTATTCTTGCAGCGTTGTACGAGCGTTGGACGTTACCTGTAGCAGTGCTTATGGCCGTTCCATTTGCCATATTTGGCGCTATTTTAGCAATCGCAATGCGAGGATTAGCTAACGATATTTATTTCCAAGTTGCAATGATAACATTAGTTGGGTTGTCGTCTAAAAACGCTATTCTTATCGTCGAATTTGCGGTCATGTTAAGGAAAGAAGGTAAGTCTTTAATCGAAGCTGCGTTACGTGCAGCACAATTGCGTTTTAGACCTATTGTTATGACGTCATTGGCCTTTATTTTAGGATGTGTTCCGTTGGCTATTAGCAGTGGTGCGGGAAGTGCCAGCCGTCACGCAATTGGTACCAGTGTTATTGGTGGAATGTTAGCGGCTACGGTTATTGCACCGTTGTTCGTTCCATTGTTTTATGTTCTTATTACTGGAATGAGTGAAAAATTTAGGGGGAGAAATGTTGAAGCTAAAACTTTGTAATTTACTGCCACTTTCTTTAGTAGTATTGACAGCATGTGAGATGTCGCCTCGTTATATGCGACCAAAAACAGTAATGCCAAAATTTGATACTAAAGTTGACGTTTCTAAATTTTTACAAGAGAAGTGGTGGAGCATTTTTAACAATGATATTCTGAACCAACTGGAAGAAAGAGCATTAAAAAACAATGCTAATCTTCGTCAAGCGATAGAGAATATTAAAATTGCAGAGGCTCAGGCTGATATCGCTTTTAGCAATTTTTCTCCATCTATAGGAGCAGTTGCAGGAGGCACAAGTACGCGTATTTCTTCAACCGGCAATGACTATAGAGCGGGAATGCCAACTAGAACAGCTAATAGCTATAGTGCCGGTCTGCAGGCGTCTTATGAGATTGATTTATTTGGGAAATATCAAAGTGCAAGCAACGAAGCTAAGGCAATCTTGTTATCAACAAAAGCAGCTAAACAGGTTGTGTTACTGTCTGTAACTTCACATGTTGCAAAGACGTATTTTTTGATTAGAGCACTTGAATCAAAGTTGCAAATTGCTCAACGTACATTAAAATCACGCCAAGAAACGTACGATGTTTACGACCAGAGATTTAAAAATGGATATTGTACGCAATTAGATTTTTTACGTGTAAAATCAGAGCTTTATTCTGTAAAAAGCACTGTATTAAATTTGGAAAAAGCATTGTCAATTGCTGAGACATCTCTGAGCGTCTTAATTGGATGCAATCCTCGTGAAATGTATGGCTGGAAATTGCCTGAAATAAAGGCTGTAGATCGCTTAAAGAGCGATGTGGCAATACCAGCGGGTGTGCCTTCTGATATTCTTGCACGTCGTCCTGACGTTGTTGCTGCTGAAGGGCAATTAATGGCAGCAAATGCGAAAGTCGGAGCCGCAATGTCTGCACATTTCCCAACTTTTTCATTGACTGGGTTTTTAGGCTTTGAAAGCAAGAAGCTGACAACTGTATTTAATCCTGTTTCTGAAATGCTTAATTTTGGCGGAAACATCGCCTTGCCTTTGTTTACAGGAGGGAAGATTGAGGCATCAAGAGATATGGCAAAAGCCGGATATCGCAAACAGTTGATAGCCTATAAACAGGCTGTACGTGTGGCTTTTAAGGAGACGTTAGATGCGTTAATGTCATATCATCAAGATACAGAGATTGTAGCATCTCGCAAAAATCAAGTGGATGCGTTACGTCGCAGTTATTATATAGCTAAACAACAGAAAGATGTCGGAGCAATTGGTCTTATTGATTTGTTAGATGTAGAAAGAGGATTACTCGCAACAGAGATAGAATTAGTAGAAGCTCAGTATAGTAAGATGAGTTCAATTATCGATGTTTGTAAAGCCTTTGGTGGCGGTTGGAATGAGTTGAAATTAATGGAGAATTAACTATGCAATTTGATTTTATGTTTTGGGCAAGCTCTGTTGCAGCGTGCATATCATTAACTGGAGCATATTTAAACGCAAATAAAAAATGGTATAGTTTCGTTGTCTGGGCAGCAGCTAATTTATTTTGGTTAGTTTATGATTTTTCTGTCGGAGCATATTTTCAGTCTGCATTGTTTGCTACATATTTAGCAATGAATGTATACGGGCTATATTGTTGGAAATTCTGTAAAAACAATGAGATAGATGATGTGCCATCGTCATGTACTGTATCTTGTGATGATAAAAATGCTATCATAAAAAGTTTGAAAACATCAGGCGTAGAAGTAACTGTTATCGCAAAAGCAATGAATTTATCAGAAGCAGAAATTTTGAAGATTTAAAATTTCGTTCTAACTTGTTGGATTATAGCAGATAACGACAGATAGAGTAATTTCACCATGAAAACCCTCGAAGTAGGATGTCGTCGTTGCGAGTACCAACAGAGCGTGGTGATCCTTCGTTATAAAGTCACAGTGTGTAAGACGGAGATTGACTCCGTCGCTCTTACGAGTGCACCACACCCTGCTGGGGCTCGTGATGATGAGGGTGGATAACGTCATGCATCCAAAGAATTGCGATATTGCTCGATACTTATTCTTTCGTAATTTCCAAAATTTCTTCGTTATTTTGTTCCGGGGCAGTGATGCGTAATACAGAGATTTGATGTCCAGAGCGACGCAATACCTCAAACTTAAATCCATCTAAAATATAGACTTGACCGGCATCAGGAATTTTTCTGACTTCGTACATGACGTATCCACCAACAGTTGAGACGTTGTCTTCTGGTAGTGTCCAACTGAATTGTCGATTTAAGTCTCGAATTGGAGTCATGCCATCAACTATAACAGACCCATCTGGTTGTACTTTCACGCCGTCTTGTATCTCGTTTGTGTCGTATTCATCAACGATTTCACCGACTATTTCTTCAAGAATATCTTCAAGAGTAATACATCCAAGTAAATCGCCATATTCATCCACAACTAACGCAAAATGCTCCCTTCTCTTTTTGAAGTTTTGCAATTGATCTAATAAGTGTGTTGTTTCAGGTATAAACCAAGGCTTAGACAAAAGTTCATGTATGTTTAATTTGTCAAATCTACCATCTTTTAATTGAAGAGCTCTAAAGAATGTCTTTGTTTTCAATATGCCTATAATGTTTTCCGGATCGTCCTTCCACAATGGAACTCTCGAAAACGGGCACTTTGTTAACTCGTTGGCAATTTCTTCCATCGATAACGATGCATTGATAGTACACAAATGCTTTCTGTGAACCATAGCGTGATTGACCGAAATATCACCAAGATCTAATATACTGGTTAACATACTCTTTTTTTCTGCTTCTTCTTGGTCTCCATCAGAAGAACGCATCTCGATTGCTCCACGCAATTCTTCGTCAGCCTTATCTGGATCTTCTGTTTGTTGTTCACTGGCTCCGACTAGTTTTAATGTCAGATAAGAGCATTTATCCAACAAGAAAATAATAGGATGAAGTACCTTTACCATTACTTTAATTGTTGGAGCAACAAAAAGAGCAAATTGAGTTGAAAATCTGATCGCTAACATCTTCGGAAAAATTTCGGCATATAGAATTACTAACGCACCTATTGTTGTTTGCAATACAAGTGCGATCGTTGTTGATGATATGAAATTCATTGAAAACCACATTACAGCAGACGGAATTAAGTATGCAACCAATTGATTCATAACCAAAATTGTACTAATTACGTTTGGCATGTCTTGTTGTAATCCAATGACTTTTTTAGCTTTTGCATTTCCTTTTTTTGCTAGATGAAAAATATAGGCACGAGATACGCTTGTTAATGCTGTTTCAGATCCTGATACGAAACCAGCTAATGCAATTGAACTAAGGACTGCGAATATAAAAAGGACAAAAATCATATACCTCTCGTGCAAATTTAAGAAAACAAATTACGTAACATATTATTAATAAATATATGGTACTTAATTGCATAGTATACGGATTTTACTTGAAAGGGTAAAGATATGCGAAAATTTTTTATATTTTTAGGTGCGTGTGGTTTTCTGTCGATTATTCTTTTAGCTGTGGCTTTAATTATTGGCGTTCCACCAAATACTAAGTCTATTGTAAAACCTATTAAAATCACTATGATATAATATCATAAAAGACATGGTGTGAATATGAATTTTGAGCAATTCGAAGAGCATTTAAGAAGCGAATTGAATTCATCAGAAAACACAGTTAGTTCATATAAAATCGATTTAATTGATTTTGCTCGTTTCCTTGAAAATAAAAGCGAGTGCGAAGTATCTGAAAATGATATAAAGCGATATTTGAAAGAACTGGATCATCGTGGTTTTAAAAGTTCAACTATAAAAAGAAAATTGATAGCGATAAGGCAATATTTTAAATTTTTGTATCATGAAGAATTGATATCATCTGATCCCAGCGAATTTATTCCTCAGCCTAAGCAAGTTAAAGCGTTACCAAAAATTGTAAGTGAAGATGCTGTTTCTAAAATGTTAGAAGCGACTAAAAGTTTGGGATATGAGGATGGTATACGTGCTAAATTAATTTTGTATTTATTGTATGGCAGTGGTTTGCGTGTTAGTGAGCTTATCGCATTGAAACATAACGCATTTATCGATGGACATTTTGTCAGAATTGTTGGTAAGGGAAGCAAAGAAAGAAGTGTTCCGATGGCAACAAAAACTATGGAATTATTGGAACAATGGATTGAGATTTGTCCAGATTCTGTTTGGATTTTCCCGTCAAAAAATACGCAAAAACATATCACAAGACAACGTGTATTTCAGATATTGAAATATATCGCAGGAGTGGCGGGATTGGACATAACGAAGGTTTCTCCACACGTGTTACGACATGCTTTTGCAACTCACATATTGGACCACGGGGCGGATTTGATGAGCGTAAAACGCATGTTGGGGCATAAGGATATCGCTACGACAGAAATATATACACATGTAACGCAAAGTCGTCTTAGAAATACGGTAAACTCATACCATCCACTTGCTAAACGAAAGCCTTTGAGATAATTACAATTATCTCATACATATTGAGCTTATCCACTTGATTGTTCGGATTATTTTTTTAATATACGCAAGAGAGCCCAAAAATCTTCCTTACATTTCTTCTTTATCGACCATTTTCCTAAATTCTTGTTTTTTCTGCTTGTGTCGCAGATCTTTCATACGTTTTCTTTTTGCGTCCAACAGGTTCATAATACCGTATTTCGGACGAACATTTTTATATTTATCAACTTTCTTTTTTCTCACAGTATGATCTACGACTTTTACATTATCTTTTATTTGAATACGTGGAGTTTCTATATACTTACTATTATCTGTTATTGGCTCAAACTCTTGCTCGACATATCTTTTTGCAAACATATCAGCGATATAATCCTTCATTTTTTCAATAATAGAACGCTCAGAATTAACAGTTGTAACTTCAGCTGTATTTATAGTCTTCACATTTGGATTGATTACTACTTTCATCTTATCTTCCTTATTTTCTTTCTTTTTTATCGGAACACGAGAAAAGTCTGTAGATGTAGTTTTTGGTTTTTGATTTTTTGGCGATTTTATAGGTTTAATTCCTGTAAATTCTGAAAAACGTGGCATTAAGTATTCTGCTAATTTTAATAGCATTGGAGCAACTTTGGATTCTTTTACAAAATCATATTTATTCTGATCAAATCCGAAGAGTAACGCAATTATTGGAATACAGACCAAAATACCAGCGCCTCTAGCAAATCCAAATATACAACCCAGCAATCGATCTACACTTGATAAAATAGTCGCTTTCACGCTACTCGATAATGTGTTTATTATAACCTTCATTACCAATAGCGAGACTATATAAACAATTGTAAGTGAGGCACATTTAGCCAAAAATGCATTACTTATATGTTCTTGAACAGTCGGCAAAAAATAAGGTGCCAACACCGATGCAACAAAAGAGCTACCTATCCATGAAAATGTTCCCAAAAAATCTTTTGTGAATCCGCGAAAAAAACCAACGAACAAAGAAAAAAATATGACCACAAAACAGAAATAATCTAATCCATTAAAAAATTCAGGACTATTCACGTTTTACCCCCAATTGCGACAATACATCCATTAGCGATTTTACGCCTGTTACCTTTATATCAGAAATATCTTCATCTGAATACTGATTAACTGCAGGAATAACTAAATGCTTGAAACCGAGTTTCTTTGCTTCCCTAATTCTTTCGTTACATCGAGAAACGGAGCGAATTTCACCAGTCAATCCAATTTCACCAAACGCACAAGTTTCTCTGCTTATAACTTTATTGGCACGAGCCGAAATCAAACTCAATGCAACGGCTAAATCGCATGCAGGCTCACTAATTTTTAACCCGCCAGCGACGCTTAAATAAACATCTCTATCGGAGAACGATATTTTGTATCTTGATTCAAGTACGCCTAAAATCATTGATAGGCGATTGATATCCCAACCTATAACATTACGTCTAGGTACGTTAAAATAGCTTTTAGAAACCAACGCTTGTACTTCCACTAAAATCGGACGAGAGCCTTCAATACCAGCAAACACCGCTGTTCCTGGAGTATCGCATTCTCTTTGGGTTAAAAATAATGCAGATGGATTTTCGACGCTAAACAATCCCCTCTGTCGCATTTCAAAAATACCTAATTCATCGCAAGCTCCATAGCGATTTTTTTCCGAATGTAATATGCGATATGCGTTGCCTTTTTCTCCCTCGAAATACAGTACCGTATCAACCATATGTTCAAGAACTTTTGGGCCAGCAATAATTCCATCTTTCGTAACATGACCAACTAAAAATACACATGTATTTGTGCTTTTTGCAAATTGAATTAATTGATGCGTACATGCTCGTATTTGAGACACTGTACCAGGAACTGAGCCCACTTCTTTTGACTGTAAAGTCTGTATCGAGTCGACTATCAAAAAATCAATATTCGAGTGCACTGAGGCCAAAATCGACTCAATATTATTTTCTGATGCTAATTGAATTTTGGAATTTTCAACACCCAATCTTCTGGCTCGCAAACGAATCTGATTAACTGATTCTTCTCCAGAAATATATACGCAAGAATACTTTTCAGACAATGCTGCAGATGCTTGAAGTAGCAATGTCGACTTTCCTATTCCAGGATCTCCGCCAATCAATATTACAGCACCAGGAACAGCACCGCCACCCAATACTCTATCAAATTCGGGAATATCAGTTGTTTTTCGTTCTACAACTTCATCAGTTCCAGATAGCGATACAAATTCAATAGGTTTAGCATTTGACTTATTCGTTGAAATCTGAGTTTCTTCAACTATAGTGTTCCATTGATTGCATTCTTCGCATTTACCCAACCACTTTGGATATGACGCTCCACATTCAGTGCAATAAAATAAAGTCTTACCCATAGCGATCCTCCAGTTGTAGTATAAAACTTGAATTATTTTTGTTCAACTACAATAATTGCTTGGATTTATTAACTGACATACATACCAAACGAGAGGCTACCGTTCTGTTTTTGCGGACAAAACTGATAGTGAAAATATAAAACTTGACAAATGGCAGGCAATATATTATATAATGAAGCAAAGTAGTTAACAAAATGGAAGAGCTATTATGAAAAAGACACTGGGATTATTAAGCCTATTAACGATTGTTAATGTGGTTTTAGGAAAAGACCTGTACATAAATACAGAAGACATGAAAGCAAAATGTGGTTCGGCTTTTATGGAGTTGGATTTATCTTTACACGAAGGATGTGAAATTTCTTTTGATGCTTTAAAAGATAAATTTAGGTTAAGTGATCGCGATTGCATTTACATTGAGGGTAAGAAACGAATTTCATTATATGACTTCGATTTTGGTTGTTCGTTTGAAAGCAAAAGTCCTGTAATTGTTTATACTACCTCATCAGATGTGTTGTTCAAAAATAGAGCTACCTTTTATAATAATTCTGCTATTATTTACGTATCAGACCCACAAGAACCAAACTATAATCGTAGTGAATTAGATGACATATTGTCAACATGGAAGGAGAACAACAAGGGACAGAAAAAATGTCTTTTGAATTATTGTGATTTGAGTAAGGATATAGATCTAACATCAAATTTATTTTCAATAGTTAATCATAATTACATAAGGGCAAATAATATTATTTTAAATGATTCGTCTTTAACAAATTATGGCGAAATAAATTGTGGTAACCTACAAAAAAATGGCACAAGCGAAATCGATAACCAAGGAAAACTATTTGTTGAAAATTACAAAAACAATATGTTAAATAAGTTTTCTGAAGAAAATAAAAACATTTTTAATAGCCTATCTTCTAAGGAACAGAAGTATTTTTGTGAATGGACAAATTATGGCGAAACACTCGATTATTATGAAAGACCTGCCAAATCCAGCATAGTTGAAAATTATTTGGACAAGAAAAGCATAGTAGGGTTGGCTATTGGTAATAAAGCTCCACGTCTTTTGGTTTTTATATTAAAACTAGCATACGATAGAGAGAATAAATTAACAATAAAAGATGAAAGCAAATCAATGAAGACAAATTGCAATTGGTTGGCAAAAATATACAAAGACATCTCAACACAAAACACTGAGATTACAGAAATAAACGAATTGGTTTCACAAATCAATTACAGTGGCAACAATGAGTTATTTAAAAATATACTGAATTTAAGCGATCCATCATGTTATGATGAAACTCCAATATTTAGAGTAATTAGAAATTTTTTGGATAAAAAACCGGGGACAGAAGACTTCTTCATATATATGAACATGATGAAAGTGTTGTTGATGTTGAATTGTGATGTAAATGCTAAAGATAATAGCAATTTAACTCCCTTGGCTTATATGTTAACATGCATAGTAACAAACACTGAAAAAAAAGAAGAAGTTGCAAAACTATTAATGTTCGTAATGTTGGAATTAATTGAACATGGTGCAGATATAATTTCTGACGTACAGCCTGAAGGTTACTTGCAAAAATTTACTTTGTCAGAATGGGCTTATGAGCGTGGCTGGTATAATATTGCCGAATTGATTGATTATCTAGTATTGATAAAAGACAAACAAGAACGCTTGGCTGTTGTAAAAAAATTGCTTAACGGGAAGAATTCTAAGTATCTTGACGTTAGCTTTAAGATTTTCTGGGATACTGCTGACAATACAGCACAAAGCGAAGAAACAATTATATTACCAGAGGAGGTTAAAGAAGCACTTCATGTGGCAGTAGATAATCCTACTATTTATGATATCTTAGGAGTAAATCCTTCGGTTTCAAAAATAGGTATGCTCAAAAAACTGAAAGAACTAGTTCTATATTGGCATCCTGATAAATATCAAGACGATAAGAATTTAGCATCAGAAGTAACGAATGTGTTAATTCAAATAAAAAACAAATTAAAAAATACGAACAATATGGCAGCGGAAAATGTACAAAATGTTAAGCCGTTAGCAATAGAACCATGAGTAAAACAATAGATATTAAAGACACCTCATCAAAATAAAATGTAATGACGGTGTTTTTTCACTGTTGCCATTTTCCTTGTCATCTACTGTGGTTTACGAAGCAAATCAAGAGGGAGGAATAAAAAAATTACAAAATTCTAGGATCTTTTATTTCTCCATCTCTGACGACAGCGTTCATGGTTATCAGCAAAATGCGTTTGCATGCTGTCAGTGCGACCATTTTACTCTTGCCTCTTGCAATCAACTCATTGTATTTATTGGAAATTTTCTTATTACACAAAATCGCGGACATCGTTGCCATATGCAATGCCATCCTTACGCTTTCTCGGCCTTTTCCTGTAAAACGATATCCTCGATGTTTGCCCGAATCGTTCGCACACGGAGCCAATCCGGCCAGCGACGCCACTTCTTTCTTGCTCAATTTTCCGAGCTCCGGAAG
>Ga0256405_10008494_pt1 | contig 14681 bp, 10 predicted proteins | sample RumenRJG_02DNA_FD_189096 | JGI IMG/M metagenome (GOLD analysis project Ga0256405, IMG submission 189096) | Bovine rumen microbial communities from Lethbridge, Alberta, Canada - RJG_02 | ecosystem: Host-associated > Mammals > Digestive system > Stomach > Rumen | place: Canada: Alberta... | reverse complement strand
TTCATATCGAGGATGCCATGCGGACATATACGGAGGTAATGTTATGATTATGGCACGTGGAACCGCGAATACGCGCATGCGAGCCTGCCTGCGCAAATCATCTGCCTCCTCACCCCTTCAGCAGATCGTATACCGCCATCTCTGTCACCATCTCCCGCATCGAATGCACGGTATGTCCCGTATTCTCAATCACGAATGAAAATGCTCCTCCCCCGAAGTTCATCGGATATCCCAGTCTCACCAGCACATCCTTCCTCCGGCCGATCTCCAGCAGCCATTTGGCGCAGTTATTCCCACAGGCAGACGCATTAAACACATGATTCTGGTCATGATCGATCAGAATCAGCGTCTTCACACCTCCCGACAGCCACTGCGGCGGAATCGGTCCGAGCCTGCTGCTCTGAATCAGGTTCTCCGAAATCACCTCCGACTTGTCGACATCCCGGATCATCTGCCGCGACAAATCCTCAAGCAGCCACTTTCTCTGCGCCTGGTTATTGAAATACGTGTCCGGATCATAGATATAATTTTTACCGGTATATTCACCATAAAAAATATGCAGCATGCTTCAGTCCTTCTTACTCCCCTGTACAATCTTCAATCCCGGTGGCAACTGCTTTAGTATCTTCCCAAGATTTCCCTTCGTCAGATAAAATCCGGCAAGTTTTCTTTTCTGATACGGATGATTGCCCCGCGCCGTCAGTTGAATCAGATAATCTGTATAAAACTGCTCCCAGCTCATATACTGACAGCTGTCCGCAAAATCATAGGTTCTGTCAACAATCGCATTCGGAGCATTATCAACTCCCGACGCGAGAATCAGATACTCAAATGATTCCGGAGCAAAAATTGCATGATCAGGCTGCCATTCCAGCCACTCATAGACCTTACTCATTTCCGGCCCAAATGCAGCCCCATCAACGATAGCAACCGTTTTCTGATTGGTTCCTGCTGTCTCCTGAAGGCATTTCAAGACATTGCCTTTTCCGCCTGCCGTACTGACCTGGTTCGGAAATGCCTTTGAAAAAAATTGAAACCCAGATCCACTATCCTCCGTGATGATATGCTCCGCCTCAAACACCGGATCAGGAAATGAAGTATACAGCTGATACATCTCGTTATATACCTGCTCCGCGTTCTTATACCGCGAATGGTTCGCCTCCCGAAGTCCGTAAATCTCATGGATACTATATGGAAGTTCATACAGGCTGTCGCGATTAATGATCACAAAATAGTTGTCACTCCCCATGATCGCTCTCGCAAACTCTTCTGTCTTGACAAATGAGCTTCCCTCGTCAATGAAAATGATCCTCCCGCTCATATGCGCAAGCCTTACTTCCCAGTCCTCCGCCGTCAGAACAGTGCACGGCTTCTCACAGATCAGTGTGATTCCCGAGGATTCCCCGCTTCGCCCGAAGTCAGTCAGAAGCCGCACCAGCTCAGACTTTCCCGACGCAGAATTCCCCTGCAGCACGGTAATATTCCGCTTCACGGTCAGGAAATAATGTACCGTCGCGTTATATAATTCAATGTCATACTTTCCGGTCATCCATTCTCTCCCGCATCGAAATTCAAAAGATAATCAAAAGATAGCTCTCAATAGAAAATGCCCATATTTCGGGCTTTTCTCATCTCGTTCCCACCCAATCAGCCTCATTTTCGAAGATAATCAAAAGATACTCGGAAGATATCGAAACCAATAAGCTGAGATGAATTTCATCCGAACCAAGCCCGTTGTGCTTACGTTTAATTTTTTATTCTCGCAAGTGCTTTGCCAATATCGATAAATATACATTGCTCAATTTATTTGATTTTCCTTAAACAAGAAAAACCCTTGATTTATGCGGGTTTATTGCCCTACCTTGTCTAATCCTTGTTTAAATTCTTGGCTAACATCCCGGATTTAATCAAGATCTAGACAAGGTCCAGTTTGATTTCTGCTGATTTGTGGAATCCAGCGTAATAACACCTTCTCTCTTAAGCGACTGCAACAAATTCCGCACTTTATTAGCCTTTTGATCGGGAGACAAGCCATCCGGCAGCTTATCAGACAGCAGATCAATAAAATCTTTCTTCTTTCCCTTTCCCCATTTCTTAAGATAGTTAATTATCAGGCTCTTATAATACTGATCATTAAAGCCTTTATTTTTGATGTACTGCGCCTTCTGTCCCAGATTCTCTGCAACAGTCGCAGAAATATACAGATTTGGCATCCGTCCTTCGATTAGATTCAACTTACGTAACCTTGTGGCATCAGAGCGATCAATATGCTCACCCTTTTGAACCTGATCAAGCAAATACACCAATTCTAGATCCATATCCGGATTTTGAAACAGAAGATTGGTATAGTTCTCATTCAGGATCTTTCCATACACCGTCACTTTAACAATATTGAAATCTGACAGGTCGTAATCAGGGAGTGGAAAAAGCCTCTTCCTCATAATTGAATATACCTTCCGAATGCCCGACGACGCTGTATCAATCATCTGAAACCAAACCATTGCCTGATCCAGCAAAGGATTCCGATAATATGGCGGTGCATACGCCGGTTCAAGAACGGATTTAATATTTCCAGGAAGAAATTGCCCCGCATTAGAAATCAAAATATGATCTTCGAACTCGTCCAGATAAATCCTTCTCCCCATTTTGTAATCCTGATGCGCAATGCAATTGTTCAATAGCTCTCGTAATGTCCAGGAATCGTACTGCTGCGTTTCCGTTGGAAAAAGGCTTATCTGGCTAGGCATATACCGGTAAGTCAAATTTCTAATCTTAGAATATGCCCTATCTACCGCCAAGATAAATGGGATATTGAAAATCCGATGATCTACAATGTTCCCTTTCGAATCATGCATACGCCACATAATTGCCGGAGGCTGTTCAAAGAGGTCGCTGTCCTCTTCACGACCAAGCAAAACCATTGCAGCATTAGTAAGCTGACCATCACGAATTAAATGAGTTTTCTTTAAAAACGCTTCGTTGCTTAATCTTGCATATTCATCTGCCGCGTCCGGATTGCTTAAGCTTCTCAGGTACTTTTCATAGTTCTTACGTGCCAGCTTCATAGCTTCTGGATCAATGTTTCTTACCGAGGATCCCTTAATCGTCAGTTTAGACCAGTCTATCTTTTGCTGACCTCGAATACGATCTATTTTTTCCTGCGACAGATCCGCCAAGGATTCTCCATTTCTTGCATAGTACCGGTTTCGCCAGCCAGTAGGTATGCCGATTGCTGCTGCAGGAATTTGGAACATGACCACACGCTTTCTTCCATTGACTGTATGCGGCCTGACAACAAAAATATTCATAAATGTGAGCCCAGCCGTAGTATCCTTCGCAACATCCAGCTTCACCTTTTCCAGTGCACGAGGACTGTCCTTATATTTTGTGCCTATGATCTCATGATCCTTATCTTTCACTCCAAAAATCAGCCAGCCATACTGCTTATTCCGAAGACTTGCCTCATTGCTGATAGCCGAAACATACCTGCCAAGTTTATCAGAGTCGAATTGATTTGAAGCCTCCTTAAATTCTACAACCTCGTTCTCCACGCTTGTTAAAAGCTGTTGCAGCGTTTCTTCAATTTCCTTTTCATCCAGATTGTTATCGTATAAAAGGTCCATAAGAAATATTCCCCATCAGTTCCATATTGACTAACCTTCAATGATAGTTTTTAGCCGTTAGCATCTGTATCCAAAGTTTTACTGTGCTTCTTCAAGGTCTTCCGGATTCTAATCATGTGTCTGGAAGTATCCCGGCTGATTGGATCATCAGGGAATTCTCGTTCTGCCCGATCCATGTATGTAAAGAAATTTCCTCTAAGCCCTCTTTTACCTCGTTCAGAATATTTCGCGTACAGCTTATCGGCCCCTTTAAAGCAATCATATCCGTTCTTAATCTTTTGGTGTGCTATTCCTATAGCTTTACGATGCATCCGGTAATAATATTTACTGATCGTCTTCGCCCTGACAGTCACTTCTTTTCCATCGTATTGGAATCCCAGAAAATTAACAGCGTTATGAGATGTGTCTGCATCAGTAAGAAAATTTTTACCTACATTCCGTAAGCCATTGCGATCAAAATGGAATATTTGTGTTTTCTCCGGTTCAAGCGTTACCCCAGGAATTTTCTCCGGACTTCCGTCCTTAAACAAACAATCCACCACATACTTAATCAGATCTTTCGCCTCCGAGCTTTCCGGCAACACGATAATAAAGTCATCGCTATATCTCATGTACCGTCCATAACTCTCTTTGACCCTGTCTGCAATTTTCTTATCTGCCGTCAGCATATAAATATTGGCATAACATGCACTAATTGGCGATCCCTGAGGGATTCCATAATCTTTGTCATTTCTTTTTATTTTGTACTTATACCGCTTAAACTCCTGCGTAGATAGAACTCTTTTCCTTGCATTAAGCTTCTTAATACCCGCCCTGGTATGGGGAAGGTCATTAATATCGAGCAGATCGTCCCTTTCGAACAAACTATAGCGAGTAATATTATGGAAAACTGCTTCTTGATCAGCAGGCAGTTTGTCTGTTCCCAGTAACGTCAGCAACTGCTCTCTTAAGTAGTCATGCTTCAAGTTATCAAAAAAATGCGTGAAGTCGCCGATCAGGACATACCCACTTTCTGTTTTTCTTATAAAATTAATTGCCTCCACGGCACATTGAACATTACTCTTATGCAGATCAGTCCGATATGCTACCGGCACATCCCCTATACCCATTTTCTTAATGAGGCTATTATAGCTTTCATTAAGAATCGCGCTGTAATATTGAAAAATGCAGCGATCAATGTGCGCAGAATAGCAAATATCACGTTCCTTGTTCTTGATTTTATGAGTCTTGCCAGAATACCTCGACATGTCCTTTTTATAATGGATCATCGGGTAAAAGCCGTGCTTCGCAACTTTCTCTGGATCCGAAATATACCTCTGGGCCTTCTGTATATCTGTGCGCACATCGAAATGAGCATATTTCTTTTCGCTCTTTTTGATATTCTTTTTATCATTAAACCAATCCTGAGCGTTCATATTCTCCCCAGTAATGCGATACCCACTGGCACGGATAGCAGCATTCCTCAGCCAGTGGGTACAACAAAAACTTATAAACTTGTATTCGTCTGTATGCCAGCTTATATACCAGTCTATAGCTGCTACATTAAGCGCAATACTCGATTGTGATATAATCGAGATGGAGGTGCTTGTCTTGATCACAGCGTTAACTCTCATCATCCTCTCCTTATTGGATCTGGATTCTGCGAGGCGGATCGCTCAGCTTGTGGCTGAACCGATGCTCACTGAGATGTTGACAACAATTCCTGTCCGCTGGACTGCAACAATACAAATTGGCCATTTACAGTCACTATTGCTGTCCAACGCAAATATATTTTATCGCATTCATTAAATCTTTTCAATAGATGTAATTCACACCTGTGCTCCACCAAAATTTGTGATATTCACCACACAAGTCAGTCAGCGATTATTTCTTCGGCTGGCTGCTGATCCTAACACAGAGGGCCATTTATGGAGATATTCTACACTGATCTGCGCGTCTGCCAATGAATGAGCCTTCTCCATCCCCAATCCATCACAAGCGGTACCGCAATCCCCACTGCCACATATCCGATCCACCACCATCCGGTCGTCATCAGCACCGGAAATGCCGCCAGCATGTACAGCTTCATTCCATAAGCCTCCACTGCCATGAGGCTCACCGCCTTAAAGCACAGAAAATGCAGCCCGATGATCGGCACCGCGTGGATGCTGATATACTGAATCCCATCCAGCACCCTGCTTTTCTTCAGCTCGCCGGCCATCGTTCCGATACCAAACAGCATCGTCCATCCGGCAAATGAAGCCACCAGCAAATAGCCCGGGTTCGTATACGCATTCCCTGCCAGATTGATACTTCCTCTGTGGTACAGTGCCAGCAGGACCGCCGCTGCAAGAAGCGTCACAACAGCCGGATGCAGCTTACGAAACACACCATCCAGCACATCCCATTTCCGGCAAATGTGCCCCGCATATACAAGAATATAATACGACAAGACGCGGTTCATCCCATACGCATAGATCCCCTTGCGGTAGCAGAGATAGCCGCAGACAAGAAAGCAAACCGCAATCACTGCCTGAGCCACTTCCACAAACATCTCCCGCCGCAGCATTCTCTCCAGAATGTACTGGATAACCATATACAGAACCAGTACAAAGAACAGAGCATTGAAAAACCAGAGTGCTCCCCCGAGCTCCGTCCCTCCTTGAAAGCAGAGGACCTTGATGATCTCCTTCAACATCCGGCTCAAATCATAGTGCGTGCCCAGATGTGCATACTCTCTTTCAATTCCGTCCGCCTTCAGGAACATCGGGTTATCCGTATAAATATTGAGCCGAAGAAAAATATTATTGCAGATCACAAAGAGGGTATTAAAGCAAACGTACGGGACCCAGAGCCCCCGCAATTTTTTCCCGATGTACTTCTTCATCTGTGTGCCATCACCGGCATACTTCGTATTCAGCAGCCACCCGCTGGCCATAAAGAAAATCGCCATATGGAAAAGAAGCACAAAGTCAGAGGCCGGCCCTCTGGCATGGCGATAAACCATAAGGAGAATCCCCATGCCCTTAATAAAATCTATTCTGCGGTCTCGCCCCCCCCTTCATAGAAACGTCAGTTCTCATCATCATTTATGCCTTTCTCCGTACCAGTCTCATAATAAAATTAAAGTCTCTTCTAAAGAACACGAACGTGAGCGCAACAACGAACAGCAGTGACACAAAGAATCCAAGAATATCATTGCTGATCTGTGTAATCAGGAAGAAACCTAACGTATAAATCCCCAGGAACAACAGATCCGGCACTCTGACATGCATGAACGGGAACTGCTTCATACCGACGAAATACCAGATATAATACGTGATGACCGTTGCGATCGCCACGCCGTAATAAGCCGGATAAATAAATACGAACAGTGCATTTAAGCCGATCGCGACTCCAAGAATCACAGCCAGAGTAATGATGTATTCCCTCATCAGGTTCCGGATCTTGTAGAGGTTAATGAACAGGCAGTTAATAACTGCCATGACTGGGAATACGACGAAATAGACGCCGACGACATCCAGACTCGGAATATATTTCTGAATAAAATGCTTGACAATAAAGGACGCCGCAAAATACGCGCATCCGGAAAATGATCCGAAGATCATCAGAACTTCCTTCAGCTGATCATATTCTTCATCCTTGAACTGTCCTCTCGCCATCGCCGGGAAGAGAGGCTGTGCAATCGAAGTAATAAACACAGTCATAAGAGACTGCATTGACATTCCAAATGAATAGTACGCGAATTGTGCCGTGGAGAAGAACCAGCTGACAAACTGCTTATCCGCCGATGTAAAGAGGACATTGATGTAATTGCCGATCATCACTGCCGCTCCGGTCTTTTCGATCTCCCAGTTCTTGGCAGACTTAATGGCCGCCCGCTTGACGCCATGAACCTTCTGCAGCATTTCCCGCATAATGTACAGCGCGATCAGCCAGTTGAAAATAATATAAATGATGATATATACATCACCCGGGAGGTCCCCTGTGATAATGTAATAAGCCAGCGCCGCGATCGGGATCGACGCAGCCTGGAAGGAACTCATCCGGCTGAAAAACTTAAATCTTCCCCAGGACTGAAGGAGCGATTTATAAGAGCTGATAATGCCAACCGGGAAAATGATAGCACCTACATACAGGATCATGCGGCTTTGTGAGACTGCCGCGATCCCAAGAAAGATAGCCGTAAAGATACCCAGGATCGTAAAAAGAATCGTCAGCTCCGCCTTGTACTGTCTGGTATCAATCTCATCGTATTTCTGTCCTGCATAGTAGATCATCATTCCAGACGGAAAGCCGAGATGCGTGACGGCAATATAACCGACATACAGTGTGAACGTGTGATATAACGCATACGATTCAATCGTCAGGATCTTCGGGAAGACAAAACTTCCCAGAAAGCCGACAATTGCTACAACCAGATTTGCAGATAAGACCCTGGCCATGTCCTTGATCAGTTTGTTCTGTTTACTCATAAATCCGCTCCGTCATTTCTGTCGTATCAATATTTTCCCTTGTAGATTCGCTTGACCATTCCGAGGAATGTTCTTACATCTTCGCGAACCGGCAGGTGCCGTCTGTAGGATTTCAAAACCTTTCCCGCGTACTTCGGGCAGGGCTTGTGCATAAAATGCAATGCCCGGATTCTTGCCGAAAGGGATGCTCTCCGCATATATTGAGAATTCTGAATGACCGGCAGGTATTTCTCATACTCCGGAAATTCATCAAGATGCAAATACCCATCTTTCCAGGATTTCTTCAGAATGTCATCGCCTGTCTGTGTTCTTGCAAAAATGACATTCCGGCCTTCATGCTCAGCAAAGTCAGGACGACCATCCTTTACATACCAGGCATCTCCGCAGGCGATGTCGGCCTCCTCACCGATACCGTCTATACAGTACCGGCAGTATGGCATCAGATCTCTTCCAAGAATTCTTCCCCACGACTCATCATAGGTAATACGGTGCGGATTCCCCTGCTGATCTACTGCTGTCGCAAATCCCGGCCATCCATTTCCGCGGTAATCCAGAGATTTGCACGCATCCGGAGAACACTCCAATTTGTTCAGAAGCTTCTGCTGGGCATCATTGCTCGGAAGCCCCATGCAGAAGAAGCTCATGCAGATTGGGATATACGCATTTACCTCCGGATTCATCTCCGCATAATTTCTAAATGCAGAGATATCACACGGCTTCGCAATCAGGCAGTACTTCTTGCTGTGATCCAGCCTTCCAAAACAATTCAGCGGATGACTGATCGCATATCTGGAGCCGGAGCTTTGCTCAACTTCTTCCTTCGTTGTACTGATCACAGTCTCCGTCGCATAAGCACAATCCGACGATCTGTGAACCTGTATAATCCCATCCACGATATGATGATCCAGCAGATAGCACGCGACGGTCGTCAGCACGCCTCCGCTCGAGGCCTTCTGCCTGATTTCCGGATTCTCTGACCACCCGAGATAGACATTTTCACTCTTGCCCCATATACTTTTCGTGCTGAGCCTTTTCGACTGAATACCCGAAGCCGGACATACTCCGGTTGAAAATGCCTCATCGACTGATTCCGGATGCGAGTATCCCTTCGAATCCTGCGCCAGCTTTCCCTTTTGCAGAGACTCGCACAGCCCACACCCCGTACAATATCGCTTAATACAATCGTCCATCTCCATCTCCCGAATCATCTGATCTCATCTCTACACATCACTTACCAAGAAGCCCTAAAATGACTTTCTCATACGCCTTATAGCACTCTTCATTCTTCTGAACCGCTATATGATACGACTTGTCCGTCGCAGCCTGCGTTTCCTCATAAGCTTCGATCCACGCCTCTACCTGCTTCACCGCCGACTCGGTGTCTGTCTTCTGCAGATCGACAACATACGGGTAATCGACCGTTGCAAACAGACCGGTGAACTTTCTGCTGTAAGCGACCGGCACAACGGGCGTATTGCTCGTCAGCGCACCGATCGTCGCGTGCATCCGCGATCCGATAAATAAATCCATCCCGGAAATGTACGACTTGGCATCCATCGGGTTGTCAAATTCCGGCGCAAGAATCACATTCGGATATTTTTTCTTGAGCTCCTTGTTGATATCATAATCAGCCTGGACATGACCGATCAGATGGATCTCAAAATGATGAGCGGTCAGATATTCCAAAATCCCGCTGACAAATGCATCATAATTCGTCTTTAATGAAAAGCTCTTCTGTGTATTCTCCAGCGAATTCGAGACAAGCAGGCCTGAAACATTCAAGCCGATTTTCTCAGGCGTTCTCTTTGCATTATCCTTCGATTTTCCCGATGCAAATGGAAGCCGGAATGCAAGATCGCATGTCTGCACAGGATCGACTCCTGAAATCTTTCGGACATAATCGCCGGACAGCTGATCGCGGGCAAAGACGGCCGCTGCCTTCTTAATAACAAATGCAGCCCGCTCTTCATTTTCTTTTTTCCGGAATGGACCATACGTCTGCGAGCCAAGAATCAGTCTGCCGTTAGTCTTCTCAATCAGCTCCTTGATATCCGTCAGATCATCAAAGCGCTTCTGACCATAGATATCAGTAAAACTGTCTCCCTCCGTCAGATCAATGAGGAAATCGCATTTTTTAATTGTATTCTTCATCCGGGCACTGTCACGATAGTGCTTTACCTTCCGGAGGAAATCATGATAAACTCCCTGCCTGACAGAGTCCAGGCAGCCCGGATTCATCCCCAGACGCCTGCAAAATGCCGCATCCAGCTGCCGGTCCGGCCCCCACTCAAACACATGATAGAAAAAAGAGAGCTGATTCTTCCTAGCGATTTCATTAAGCAGGCTGACGATGGAATACGTCAACGCCTGACAACCAAGATTACCATTATTAATGGGAGCTCCTACAATACCAATTTCGATGTTATTCTTCATACTTTAACCTCATATACATTACAGGCGGGATTTGTACTGTTATTCGCTGAAATCTGACGTGTGCAATAAATTCTCCGTTAAGTCTCTGCTAACTTCCTCACCATATAGTGGTTGTCTATCTTTGCTTTTGCTATAATCGCTTTCACATAACGGTTTTTCTTGAGTCCGCTGCTCATATTCCGTACTCTTCCTACAATTGCCAATCGAACGAGCGGCTGATTGCCATCCATATAAAACATAAGCCTGCGTAAAGCGGCCTCACGTGTTGCAGAATAACTTGTGAGTTCAATCAGACAACGCACCGCCTGATATTTTGTATCGAGTTCGCGACTGCTGGAAGCAAGCAACGTGTAATCAATAATCGTGCCAAGGACACCCTTGCTCAACCGATTATTCTTATCCGTCTTCAGCGCCTCTGTAAGAATCTTCAATACCTGAATTTTGGCATATTCGTCTGCCAGATCGCCTGACCACAAGCTGTCGGCCAACTTCGTACTATCACGATATCCACCAGCGATTAGCATCATCCAATAAGCTACATTCAGCTGAACAAGTCTATCTGGCGGAAAATCAGGAGTTGTCGCATTACAATAAATCACTCTCTTTCTGAGCAACGCACTGCGCAGATCGTCCATTTCTTTTTTATTATTTTCGTCTTTATACAACATAAAGAGTGTGGCTAAAACCTGACAGCAGGAAACCTTTAAACCAACCTGTTGACTTGGATTTGACAGCAGATCAAGCGCACGATCGACTATTTCTCTGATCTGCTCCCCCGTAAGCTCAACTCCGGAATTCACGATAATATTCCGAATTACCGCAAAGCTGTCCGTTCCTGAGATAATGACGCCCTTCTTAGCAGAATCATTGCTTGAATTACTGTCATTTAGATATCGCCGGATATACTTAAAAAGATCCGATTTCTTCCCATGCCTGTAATCGTCTACAGCCACTTCCAGTTCGAATCGATTTCTGACTGTATCCGGCGCTGTACTCAATCTGCTGGCAAGATCAGATCGGAGTTCTTTCTTGGCCAGAGCAATCTCAATCATTACGTCGCTTAAATGAGTGTTCTCAGAGAATCTTTCCTGTGTCAAATGCTCAAATAGATGATCCAGAAGCTTCTCAATCACAGGAGTCTCAACCTTTCCGAAATCAATTCTTCTCAGCATAAGACAAAGATGATTTCGTAAAGAATTTACAGCCCCCTTATCATTATTTTCCTCTAAGGATAATTGTTTGAGCAGTATACATGCAAAGTTAATCGGACGCTGCCAATCATCATGATCAATCAATCCCCTGAAAAAACGGAACTGACTATTCAAGTGCATAACACATCTGTCCGGATTTTTAGCCCAGCCTATCATCCGACTGTATACCCGATCAGATTCCTCCCCGAACATTGCATCATCGCAATAGCAGGAGAATTCCGCAAAAAATTCACTTTCAGCACTCTCACGCATATATCTGACAGGCATCCACTGAATGCTCTGATAGATCGACTTTGCCTCGTCCGCATTCAATAGATCCGAATCACCATGATACGTTCTCAGGGCATCTCCGATTCCATCTTTCATTTTTTGTGCATAAATTAAAGTAAGCCTTATCAATGAAACGACTGAACTATGATCATCATACTTATTTGAAATAAACCGCAGGACAACAATCATGCGCTTTATAGTCATCCGAATATGCGTAAATGAACCATCCAGAAGTGCTATCCAGAATGCAGATCCGATGTGTTCAAAAATACCATCTAGGCTTTCTCCTAATGTAACAGTAGTTGGAGATTGCAAAAAAATTTTCTCATATCTTTCGAGGATTTTTTCTTCCAAACTCTTCTCTATCCGATCAATCATCGGATAATAGACAGGTTCAGTAGCTTGATTAAGAAAGTCCTGTCCTTGGTTACTAAGAAACACTCCGCCGCTGGTATCATTTTTATCCTTTTCAAGAAGCAAATTCCGAAGATCAATTGCAATATCGCTCAGATACCACGACGGAATTCCTCTTATGTCTAAGGTAACCTTCAAAGCCTGTCGTTCATGTTGAACGGCCGATTCAAGATTCGAAGCATAATAAGATCCAATAGCCTGCAGTCTTTCTGTCAGTACCTCTTTCAATGCAGGATCTTGTCTTGTGATAACACTCGCCGTCAACTGCTGAAAGTTGTCACTGTCAAATGCAGATCTGCCAACAAGAGATTGAAGAAATATAAGCGATTCATGAATAATCTCTTTGTCACTTTTCTGTTCGTCAGTAATTCCCAGTGCACGTTCCCCAGCTTCCCATTTTTTAATAAACTCATCAATCTGAGGGTTTGCTAAAAGAGCTGAATCCTCCAGATACCCGCCAAATTCTTTCGGAGCAACATAAAGCTTTTTATCCAGGATAAATGGGTCACTCTCCTTTTCTACCTCTCCATCAAACTGATCAAAGCTCTCTGATCGATCTGTAACATCGCCATCTCCTGATTGTTTCAAATTAGAGGTATCTGAATCATTCTTTAATTCCGATAATCGATTATTCCCAGCAACAAATATGTTTTCTTGGAGTTTCTTAGTATTCGACGTATTATTGTCTGTAGGAATCGATCTCTGGTACTGTATGATTAGGTCCTGCATTATTGATACATACGCCTGCTCAGCCATTTTCTGAAACAACCCCACGTCTTCACATCGAGGATTCTCAATCGAATCAGATTTTATCCTTTCCTCCCACGCAGTTGGATTTTTATTTCTTTCATAACAGAAAAAATAATACCGTTTCAAATTATTCTTAATAGCAACATCTGCTTCATGTACAACCCCGTCGCTGACTCCATCTTGATTATCGATAAGAAAAACAGCTATATCACACCTAGCAAGAAATTGAAGAATTCCAGCACGATTTTCAATTGCCGACGCATGTTCCGTCTCATAATTATAAACATCGAATAATCCAGTTGATTCAAGTAGAAGTTGAAGTTCTCGCCGAACAAAAGTATACTTTTTCTTTTTTGGATCGATTTCCACCTGATCTCCACATAAAGATGATATGAACACACGCAATTTATGATCAGGTTGCAATGCGTTATAAATATTTGACATTGGCTTTCCTCAAAATAATCAGAATCACTTTGCTCAGCTAATACCGAAAATGTTGTTTAAAGAAAATCCCCTTCTTGGCCTGCACACAATGTGCAACGTACAAGGACTCCGAAGCTTCTTGGGACTTAACCGGTAAGAAGCTATCATAATATCCAGGAGTTGTTGCTGCGTCAGCTCTTTATCAAATCGAGTGATATTCGAGCCCAGAACAGGAATATATACATCATTGCTGCCACCATGATATTTATCAATCTCGTCCCATAAAACATCCAGGCACTTAAGATATTCATCATATGTCAGATGCCCAAGCCCATCTTTATCAAGTTTTGCAAATGCCATCAACAGAAAGTCATCCTTTGGTAGTATTCTGCCGGATTCATATCTGGCTTTATCTTGGTATTGAGAGGCATCTCTTTCCGGCTTAAGATTGTATTTTTTAACCAAACGTTTTATATCTGGCCTGCCGTATGTCTTTATGTACTGTCCGCAAACTGAACCAGGTTTGATTTCATAAGGCTCATCGCCTACATCTGTTGAGAAGCACTCATCAAAATTAATGACCTTCTTCCCATCGGAAATTGAAAGCAAGTCACCATACTCAATCTTGATCTGGAAATTAGCCCCTTCCACCATGACCGATTTGCGCTTACTATAATAAATTTTGTAACCAATCCCACAAGCAACAAAGACAACCGCGCAGAAGATTAACCTATTAAACAGTATACTAATACCCATCGGCATTCGACTTAATATATGCCACAGGTTAAATAAACTTTCCGGAAGAAGCGTAAATACTGCCGTACAAACTCCAAGTGACAAGTGGACGCCATATTGTTCAACCAGCTTTTCAAATTTGTTCATATTGGCTCTCTTTCCCCAAAGCATCCATCATCAACGACTAACATCTTGCAATTGTACCTACCATATTCGAAAGCTCTCGTGTTATCTCGTATAATGTGAACTTTTCAAAAAAGTTACACTAAACGTCCTCAGGGCTTCAAAAAGGTCATTACCTCATCGAAGCTCTTGCCGCTGTTCAGGTAGGCTTCCATGAGCATATCAGTCTCCAGCTTCCGCTTCTG
>Ga0256405_10008492_pt1 | contig 14684 bp, 10 predicted proteins | sample RumenRJG_02DNA_FD_189096 | JGI IMG/M metagenome (GOLD analysis project Ga0256405, IMG submission 189096) | Bovine rumen microbial communities from Lethbridge, Alberta, Canada - RJG_02 | ecosystem: Host-associated > Mammals > Digestive system > Stomach > Rumen | place: Canada: Alberta... | reverse complement strand
ACGCCTTCTGTCTGGAGCGTTTTAGCGATTTCAGATAATGCGATAAAAGTGTTGCCATCCTTAATGGCACTACCATTGACTAATAAAACTTTCATATCTCTAATATCTAACTGATGTTTTTGTATATATTTGAATTCAACGAATAGTGCAAATTTACAATATCTTTTCGTAAAAGCATACGAATAGAGTTAAGAAATTCAACTTTTCTTCAGAATTTCAATCATATAACCTGATGAGAAGGATAATTTAGAGTATGATAGACGTATATAGGTTGGTAAAGTGTAGTAATTTTACGAAATTTCTCTAAAAATATTTGTATTTATAGAAAATAATTGGTAATATTGTAGTGAAATTACATTAATTACGAAAATATTATCAATATGATAAGAGAATTCTGGGTAAAGAACTATCTTTCAATTCGTGATAAGCAAGGACTTAGTTTCTTGTCGAAAGGTCCGGCGTCAGAACTCGTTACAGAGGTTGCCGATGGCGTATTTCTATATAAGTTAGGAATCTTGTACGGTTCCAATGCCTCCGGAAAGTCGAATATGCTGATAGCCTTGAATGAAGTATTCCGCCTGTTGGTATTTCCGAAATCAGATGCAGCAGAAAGAATCAATGGAAGAATCCCTTTCGTTCTTACGAAGGAAGAACCAACAGAGATGCATGTCTCCTTCTATGCAGATCGTATTCGATACGACTATGATGTAAAGTTCAACGATAAATACATATTGAGCGAAACTTTGTATTACTATCCCAAGAAATCGAAGTCATTATTCTACGAGCGCACATTTGTCGACGATAACGTACAAGCAGACATCAAGTTCGGTCCAAGTCTCAAACTCTTTGTCAAGACACAAGAGAGCATCCGTGAGAACACCCTGAACAATCATAGCGTATTGTCAGTTTGTAGGAAAGCCGCATTGAAAGAAGACATAGCACCTTTCAATACCCTTTATAGTTGGATTTTGAGCAACTACCATGAAGTCGATGGTGACGTTAAGAGAGGATTTGTCGATATCCTGAAGGAAGCCTATAGTGATCCGAGGAAGCGCAAGTTCTATAATACCATGTTACAGAAGGCCGATTTAAATATTATGGAGTATAAGCCTATTGTCGAAGATCGTCTCATATCGAATGACTTCCGGGAACATATTCAGAAAGAGAATATCCCCGAAGAGATGAAAGAAGCGCTACTCAAGCCAACGACAGACTCCATCACGTTCCTGAATCATTCAGCAAAAGGAGACTTTGACATTCCGTTGAAGTGGCAATCCAAGGGCACACTGAAGTACATCCGTATTTTGGACGCATTATATGATATGATTTCAGGTTCACATGTATACCTTCTTGATGAACTTGGCGAGGATCTACATAACGACCTATTATATTATTATCTCAATGTATTTATCTTCAATTCAGACAAATCCCAATTGATTATAACGAGTCAGGAGACCACACTACTTTCACAAGATATGATCAATGAAAATAGAGGTGTGGTATGGTTTGTAGAGAAGAACAGAGAGACAGCATCGTCAGAGTATTCTCGTGGCGACTCATTCGGCTTGCACAAGAATCTGTCACTATACAATTCCTATCGTATTGGTCGTTTAGGAGCAAAACCCGAGCTAGGCAGCATCTTTATCAATTTGGAGGACTGATATGGGAAAGTTACGACAGACAGCACTCATTCTGGGTGAAGGGCCAACGGAATTTTTCTATTTCAAGTCCTTATGCGACGTGTTCAAACGTCTGACCATTAAGCCAGATTATCCTAAGCACACCAGTATCAAGGAATTAGAGTTGAAGATAGCAGACGGTATAGCAATGGGCTATAATCATATCTTTTGTATTATCGATATGGATAACAAAGATGAAGAGCCGGAGCGTTCAAAGTATAAGAAATTAAAGGCAAAATATGCAAAGCCTATCAACAAACCGAAGAAAGGCATCTATTGCCAAGTGGAGTTTTTTGAGACTCACCGCTGCACCGAACTGTTCTTCCTCTACTATTTCCGTTACACTTCTCGTCCATACGAAACACAAGAACCATTGCTCAAAGACCTCAATCAATGTGTGGAGTACCGAAAAACGATAGAGTTCTTCATCAAAACCAAAGGACTTCACGGTTACTTCGAACGCAATGGTGGCAGTCTTGAAAAAGCTATCGCAAATGCCAATCGGTCTATGGATGAGCAGCTGAAGGATGGTAGAGATTATACGTACTCGGAATTTGGGAGGCTTATGAAGGAACTAAATGGGTTGGAATGATAACATATTAGAAAAGATTTTAAAGAAGAGTTGTAAAATATGAAATCAATACTCGAACTTTCAGAAGTTAAGGCTTATAAGTATTTTATGGAGTCATCCAATTACTGTAGTCTTGACTTGCCTAAATACATAGATTTCTCGAAAGTGCTTACTTATGTGGAGGAAAAAGTCGGTAAGAAAACTTTCGAGGATATTCTTAAATGCAGGGAAAAAAAGCCATCTGAGTATGAAGGAGTGAATCATAGGCTATTAATAAAGAAGGATGCCCAGTTTACGTACCGTCCTATTGATGTTGCAAATCCGTATCTCTATTATTTGCTGGTTAGGCAGATTACAAGCAGAGGCAACTGGAAAGAGATTAAACGTGTATTCTCAACCTTTGTCTGTCCCAATATAGATGTAATCAGTATACCAAAAGTTAAGGGAGATATGGATAAATCGCACAAGGCTGCAAGCATAACTGATTGGTGGGAAAACGTAGAGCAAAAAACAATTGCTTTGAGTCTGAAATACCGCTATATGTTTGTCTCTGATATTACCAACTGCTATGGTTCCATTTATACTCATACGATAGCATGGGCATTGATGGGCAAAGACGCAGCAAAACAGAAAAAGGGAAAATCAGGTCTGCTTGGTTTCAGGGTATACTTGCGAACTTGAATTTCCAACTTAATACTAAGAAAACTTTATTAACAGAAGATGTGATTGAAAACGCATTGAAACCAGACAAACTTGCATACATGAAAAGGTATCCACTTTATCGTAAGGCTGGCAAGCGTATTTATACTACCGCATCTTCGCTTCAACAAGAACTGATTTACATACATCAGTTTGCAAAAGAGTTCCCGAATAGTGGAACATTAAAAAAGTTGCTTACGACTTTCTCTAAAAGATTGCACATACGAAAAAAAATGTGAATGATCCGGAAATACTTATAGCTATTCTAACTGAAATTGCACTGGACAGTCCGAAGTGCTATCCAATAGTGCTTCAGTTGTGTAGCGTGTTAATCGATAAGTTTTCTACAACATCTAAAAGAGAAGAAATAGTTAATGACATTTACAAGATATTCCAAATGATACCAAATATAGGGGAACTTCAGATTTGGATGCAAAGAATTACATATCAATGGGCTAGACCTATTGATTATTCGGAATCCATTTGTAAGATTGTTGCCAATGTCCCAGATGTGGTACTATGGAATAATGAATGGGTAGCAGATGAATATAAGGACGCATTCGCTCAGGATGCTTTTGATAAGATAATTAAACCACACCCGAAGATTGCCAACTTTATTATTTCTACGTGTCCATTAAAGATTTCATAAGAAAGCAAATTGATGTACTAAAGAAAAATGGGTAAACGAAGTTATTTATATGAATAACTCGGGCGGAAACTGCATCATTCCATCAGTTTCCGCCCGAAATTATATTTACGCAGAACTATTTCGTCACAATGTCGTATAGCGACTTGTAGTCCTTGGCCGTTATAGCTGATGGCTTTGAAGTGACGACGGGCACATTCGATTTCGCTTCCCTCCGAGCCACGGAGCTGACTATTCTGCAAGTCATTGCCTTTTGAGTCGGTAGTGAATTGGTCATTCAGCTTCTCAAACTTGATGCATTGAATAGTGGAAAGCACCTTGCAGTCATAGATCATTCAATGCCTTGATGGACTTCTTTACATGGTGTTAATCGTTGAATTTCTACGAATAAAATGACAAAATAATTATAAAACACACAGAATTTGTCGTATTTTGAAGTATTTAACATAGAAATTTGACAGAGCTTAAATTTATTTATTATCTTTGCAACTGAATTATAATGAAATATTAGAATCATCATGCTATTATCAGCTAAGTTCGAAAATATTTACTCGTTCAACGAGGAGACGCGCATCTTGTTCACGGCGAGCAAGAGCGATCAATTGCCGTTGCAAGTGTCACGTGCGGAAAAAAGGGATGATATATCCGTGCTCCGCATGGGATTGGTTTATGGCGCCAATGCTTCGGGTAAGTCGAACATCATAAAGTGCTTGGCTATCATCAAGGAGTTTGCACTTGATGGTTGGAGTAACCGAAAATACAATTACTTCAAGATGACAGACACTCCACAAGAGCGGTCGAGCATAGAATTGGAATTCAAAGTGGATGGACAATTCTTTGCATACGGTGTGGCATTTTCAAAGGGTGGTTTGCTGGAGGAATGGTTGTATAAGACCGGTAGCCGTACTGATGCGCTGATTTTCGAGCGCAAGCGTAGTGGCGACGTTTGGGAGAATACCATTGCACCACAGTTCGTGAAGGGCGCGGATGGTCAGTTCTTGAAGTTCTTGATTGATGGCACGCCAACGAAAGGCACTTTCCTGAGTGAATATGTCAAGCGCAACGGAAAGGGAATAGATGCGATTAAGTCTGCTCGTAAATGGTTTGAGAATCTGAACATCATCTTCCCCAATACTCATAGAACGGATTTCCCATTCCGAGTTGTGAACGACACCCAGTTCAGAACTGTGATGCGTGATTTGCTTAGCTACTTTGGCACAGGCATATCCGACCTTCGTCGCATTGAGTCGAAATCCGAAGAATTGGGTATTCCCGATGAAATCCGACAGAAGATTGAAGAAAGCCTTGACGGCAAAGATGAAAAGACTGGTGTAGTGATTCACAATGAGAGCCGCTTCATCTTTGCCGAGAAAGATGAGTCGAAGAACCTAAAGTGGTACGAATTGAAAACTATCCACAAAGCGGAAGACAGCGAGTCAGACTACATATTTGAGATGTTTGAGGAGTCCGATGGAACGTCTCGCCTTTTCGATTTCATTCCAATGCTCATTGATATGCGTGCCAACGATTCGGTTTATGTCATAGACGAAGTAGATAGAAGTCTGCATCCGATGCTGACATTAAAATTGTTGGAGATGTACAATAGTCTGCTCAAAAGTGACTCACAGATGCAGTTGATATGCACCACGCACGAGTCCAATCTGCTTTCCACTGCTCCTATCCGCCAGGATGAAGTGTGGTTTGTGGAGAAAGACAAGAAGGGGGAAAGCCATTTGTCTTCGCTCTGTGAGTACAAGCCGAGGGAGAATGTACAGAAGGGCTATCTGAATGGCCGATACGGAGCAATTCCGTTCTTTGGTGAACTGAATAATATTCATTGGGACGATGCGAAGCAGGAATAGTTTGATGCGAGAGCGTCAAGAGGCATTCCGTGACGCTCGCCTAATAGTCATAGCCTCTGAGGGCAAGGACACGGAGCGGATATATTTCAAGGCATTGGCCAAGGAATATACCAATCCCCGTGTGCATGTGCATATCTTGGAACGAAGTGAAGCCGAGCAGAACAACTCCAGTCCTGAACACGTCTTGAAGCAACTGAACGATTACAAAGAACAATATGCTTTGGAAGCCGACGATGAACTCTGGCTTGTCATTGACAAAGACCGTTGGACAGAAGCTATGCTGTCTCGTGTTGCTACAGAATGTGCACAGGATGACTATATGCACATGGCTTTGAGTAACCCATGTATCGAACTTTGGCTATTGTTACATCTGGTAGATGCCACTTCATTGTCTCCCGAAGAGCAACAACTATGGTTGGAGAATCGTCGAAATTCGAGGAGGACAGACCCATATCTAAAGATGCGATTGCGTCAAGAGATGGGTTCTTACCACGAGGCAGCATACGATGCTCAAATGCTGATTGCTCATGTCGAAGAGGCTATAGAGCGAGCAAAAGCGCTTGACAAGAATCCTACCGACCGTTGGCCGCAGACGCTCGGAACACGTGTGTATCTGTTGGCAGAAAGTGTAATGAATAGGAAGTAGAATATAGATACATAAACTCTAAATAAAATAAGGTTTCAATTTCGTTTCTTGACAATTAAATAGCGAAAATATATGCAAGGAAAAATATTATGCAAAGCACCATGTAATGAGGATTTATTCGAAGGTGGTGCTCACAAAAAACTAGCAAAAGTAATTGCTGATGAGATTCGAAATGACCCTGATTGCACTATTATAGGTATAGATGGCGGTTGGGGTTCTGGTAAGTCGAACCTTGTTGGTATGATAAAAAATGTACTTATAGATGCGGATCATTCTGATTCGTCAAGTAAGTATCATTTCTTTACTTATGATGCATGGGGGCATCAGAATGATTTACCTCGTAGAACCATATTAGAAGAATTGACTTCAGAAATAACATCTGGGGAAAAACCAATTTTGGAATCTCAAGATTGGAAAGACAGATTGGACAATCTGCTTGCAAAGAAGAGACGAACATCAACAAAGATTGTTCCTCGCTTAAATTTTGCGCTTATAGCTATTGCGTTAATGGTAGCATTGACTCCTGTAGTTGCCGCAATTTCAGACTCGATAACATGCCCAGAATGGAGAATCTTCTTTACTGCATTTATATATGCAACTTTCATTTTATTTGTGATTGTAATGCAATGGCGCAATATGCGCAAGAATAGTCAGCCAATAAATTTGGAGAATTTCTTTACTGAACTTTTCTTGCTGTACAAAGACAAAATTAAGGAGGATGAGAAATTTGAAACGATTTCAGAACGAGAGCCTTCCTCAAAACAATTCAAAAAATGGATGTTCGATATAAATAAGGATATATCCCAAAGAGGGAAAGTGCTTGTTGTGGTAATAGACAACATGGATCGTCTACCCAAGCAGAAAGTCCAAGAGCTATGGGCTGCATTACATTCGTTCTTTTCTGAGGAAAAGTATCCAAATATAAGGGTAATAGTACCTTTTGATCGAGCTCATATTCGAAATGCATTCCAATCTGAGAACATTGTAAACCCATCAACTGATAAAAAAGATATTGCTGTCTATGGCGATGATTTTATAAATAAGACGTTCTATGTAGTCTATTCTGTGCCGCCTCCAATCCTTACAGGTTGGATGCATTACTTCTGTGACAGATGGAAGGATGCCTTTGGAGAAGATTCTAAAGTAGATAACGAGGTTCTGCAAATTTATGATATGCTTACAAGAGAGCATAGCCCTCGCAAAATCATAGCCTTCATCAATCAATTTGTTACAATCCGTAACCTATGTGAGGAGTCCATTGAAGACAAGTACATTGCACTTTATATCTTTGGAAGAAAGAGTATTGTTGAAGAACCTCTAAAAGAGATTCTAACTCCAACTTATTTAGGCAGTCTTGAGTTTCTATATAAAGAAGATGAACGTATGAAAGCGTGCATTTCTTCTTTATATTATCAGTTGCCTGTGAAGAATGCTATGGATGTGATATTTACTAGGGAAGTAACATTAGAATTGGATGATGCTAAGACCGAATTACTTGACAAGTTAAAAAATACAACCAAGTATTGGGAAATCTTAAATCACTCAATCACTAGTGTAACAAACATAGAAAATGCGACATTAGCACTTAATAAGCATTTTGGTGATGAGAATTCCATCGAATCGAATCATGTTTGGGAAGCTTTGTATAGAAAGAGTAATCTGTCTGTTTTGGCTCAAGACAAATACTATCATGAGTATCACAACATACTTATGCATAATATCAGCAATAAAGAAGAATATTATGCACATCTTATTACTGTTTACCTTAGTAATATAGGAGAAGGTTTTATTTTAACAAACTATCTTGATGGAGTTGATACACTTCACGAAACTATTGGAGAAATGGAGAATGACTTTCTTCTTACACAAAAGAAGGAGGTTAGTCCTGATGTCTTCATGCAGTTGGTATTAGAACGAGAAGATGTATATTCTGAATATGGACTGTGTGTAAACGAAGACGCTTTTGATGACTATCTTGTCGGTCTTGATCAAAATGAATTAGCGAACAAGAGTTTTTATATTTTTGTTAAGGATGACCTTGCCCTTCCAAAATACACAAAGAAAATAAAAGAACTCTTTAAAAACAATGCGAATAACATACCTATCGAAACAAATCTACTAAAAAGAGTAAAAGAAATAGAGAGTCGTCCTTTCGATATTAGTGGTTATATAAATGACATGCAAATTCTGAATCTATGTAATAGTTTGACGATTAAGGACGAGATATATTCTGAGGCTATTGCAATGTTAATCGCAAGATATGAAAACAACGGCAGTTTGCAAAACTACTATAATAATCATGCAAATGGTTTTGATGAAACATTTGTAAAGAAAGTTGCAGGATGTGTTCAGTTTTACATAACCTATGGCGATCTTTTGTTAAAAGCTGGCAACTTTGGTACTTCAACCTTTGTGTCCCAGATAGTAAAAGAACTGACTATTGGAACCTATGGAACAAGTCGAATGGATATAAAGAAATCTCTATTCAACTATGATGCGATTCTCAAGAATACAAGAATAGCCCCCGATCTTTTACTGAATAAATGGAATCAATGGAATCCTGATTCGGTGAATGTGGACGATGTCAAAAATATGCCATTGTCTCTCTTTGAACAGTGTGTAAAGGTTGGCAACAATCTCTCAAAACATTGTTTGTCTTTGGCAAAAGAATATCTTGCATCAATTGACCAAACATCCTGGAGTAATAGTTTACAAAAGGAAGATTTTAATCTAAAATTGTTGAAAATTCATCATCCTGAGCAACTTCCATTCTTTATTGATGCATTCAAAGAATCATTACGCAATTATGCTACAGGAGACTCATCTGTAAAAATTCCTTCAGTTATAGTTGAAATTATTATAGAGATATTGAAAGAACAAAAATATGATTTGAAAGTCATTTTCCGTGAGATTCGTGATGTGTTCATAAATAATGCTAATATCAACAAGGACAAACTTAAATACTTTGGCAAATGGTTGTTTGAATACGGACGCTTGCAAGACAAACAAGAGTCGCTAAACAAGATATTACGTTCAGAATTCCTTGATGACAATGAGATTATTGCTCTTATATTGAAATATCCAGACTATGCAATAGCAATGGTGATAAAATCGAAAGATAATAGCGATTTTGTCAATAAACTTATAGCTTTACGAGATACCAAGTATAAGAACGATACTGAATTTGGGAAAATATGTGATGCCATTAAGTCTGAGAAAGAGGAATAAATAAAGTTACAGAATTGTTGACCATTACATATAATCAATTTCGGGCGGAAACTTGCAAAATATCGCAGTTTCCGCCCGAAATAATATTACAGAACTGAGTTATACTTTTATGGCTTAGTAATAATATCCCACAACTCATCGTAGTTCTTTACCACATCGTATGTGACGTGGCTATCTGAGATTGCGGCGAAGTGCCGACTTGCACATTCTATCTTCACGCTTTCTGCACGACGGTAGTCTTTCAGGCTATCCTTGTCGTAGCCTTTCGTCTCTGCTACAAAGTAGATATGCTTGATGTCGCTACCCTCATGGAATACCACAGCCCAGTCGGGATTGTAGTGTCCCACTGGCGTATTGATATAGAAGCCATTTGGCAGTTTCGTATAGACAGCCACCTCGTTACGAGATTCCAACTGATTAGCAAAGTCCATCTCAATGCCTTTTGAGTCTACTACTACAAGGTCGTAGAGAGACTTGTGCGATTCCATAGCGTTTACGCCTAGACGACCTTTCAGAGCTGATGCGCTGAAAATGTCGCTATCAAACTCCTGATTGAGTTTGTGATATTTCACATGCTCAATCACAGCAATAGCTTTACACTCATTGATGATGTTGCCAGCCTTGATGATAAACTCTTCAGGGTTGCTTTGGAACTGAAGGAATGTCTTCGGACTTATCTTCTGCAAGATGGTGACGATGGCACGGCGTGTCAAGCCTGTATTCTCAACGAGTTTACCGATAAGGTCGTACTTCACGCGACTGCCAATAAGTTCACGAACATTCTGAGTGTGAGTGCCACTGATTTTCATGGCTTCACCCTGTTGCAGTTTCTCCTTGTTCTTAATCTCATCGCCCAGTGTGCCCTCAACCACCTCAATACGTATTTCAGATACCACAAGGTGATGATCAAGTGCTGCAACCGCTTTCTCTATCAGTTCGTCTGTCTTGAAGTCAACTGTGTAATACGTCTGTTGGTTGATTTTCTTCCACATATCCTGGAACTGCTTTGAAGAGAATTTCTTCTGGTCAAAGTGTGCCTCCTTTGTCTGACGGGCATTCTCTGGTTTGACAGCATCAGGATTGAATACGGCATCGAGACGTTTTTCAATGTCGTTTCTGTATTCGCTGTATTCTCCGAAATCAAGAGAGCCTTGTTTTTTGTCATCGTGATACTGCTGTGTGAGTTGTCCTTGTTTCGTAACGTAGTTCTTCATGCGGAGAGTGAAGAGCAAGTCTTGTGCATCGTCGTCGTTGAGTTTCTTCTGTTCTCCACGAGCGTTTGTAACAAGCAATCCCTCGAAGAGTGATGGTGTTACCTTTATCGGGCGATCGCCAACAGCCTCTGCAATCTCAGTCTGGAGTTTGGCAGCAAAGTTCGAATACGATTCACTGGCAATAATTGTCAGTGAATTAACCTCGAACACACCACCATGCAGCACGCTCTCATCTTGTCGCTCACCATCCTTATTCACGCACAGACGCATACCACGACCCACCTCTTGGCGTTTCTTTGTGGTATTGTCGGAATCCTTTAACGTACAAATCTGGAATACATTAGGGTTGTCCCAACCTTCTTTCAGTGCGGAGTGTGAGAAAATAAAGCGTGTCGGCTCCTCGAAAGAAAGCAGACGTTCCTTGTCGCGCATAATCAGGTCGTATGCTTCTGCATCATTACTACCTTCGCGCAGTTCCTTTGCTTTCGGCTGAACGTAGTGGCCTTTTTTATCTTTAGAAAAGTAGCCATTATGCACTTGTTCAGCCGTGAAGCGTTTGAGATAGGCTATATATTCGGGATCGTCTGCAAACTCCAGTTGCAGACTGCCCACGATGTTATTATATTCTTCCTCGAAGATTTGTGCGAACTCACCTTTCGATGTTCCACCGCCAGCATTGTAGATACGGTAGTTATCCACATGGTCTATGAAGAACAATGAAAGACACTTGATGCCACGTTTGAAAAGTTGTCGTTCCTTTTCTATGTGTGAAAGGATTGTTTCGCGTATCTGAGTACGACGAACCAAGGCTGTGTTCACGGCACCTACCATGTCGTTCTCAGCCAGTTCCTGCCCATTCAGCAGACGTATCACACGACGGAATCCATCGATGCGCTCGATGCGGTAGCCGTTGCGATATTCCTCCAACTCGCCAGAGTTGGCATATATGTCGAACTTCTCATCAACAGACTTCACAACCTGTCTGATGCCAGATTTCGTTTTCTGCTCAAAGCGAATACGGGCGCGAGGGTTGCCTGAAGAAAGCTCGATTGCCTCCAAACAGAGATATCCATTTGTAGCGGTACTGCCTTTCTGCTCCACACCTTTGACAAAGATTTTCTTCACCAGTTTCTTGTTGTAGGCATCCATGGCATCCAGGCGATACACCATGTTCACGATGTCATCTGCTCTGTGCGTGGCACTATAGAGCAGCGTGAAGAGCGGGTGGAACTCCTTCAGTCGGTTGCGTGTGGCATTCTTCTTGTCAGCACCCAGCACCGACTGAGGCTCGTCGATGATAAGAATAGGATTCGTGGCAGCAATAACGTCAATAGGCTTACGAGAACGGAACGAGTCCAACTTCATGTAAATGCGTCTTGCTTCCTCACCACGAGCTGCGAAAGCCTGTGTGTTGATTATCATTACATGCAGCCCAGAGTCGCTTGCGAACTGGTCTATCTTTGTCAACTGCTTGCTGTCATAGATAAACGACTGAATACGTTTGCCGTATTCAGATGCAAAGTGTTCGCTCATAATCTCGAAACTGCGTTTTACACCCTCACGAATGGCAATGCTCGGTACCACTATGATAAACTTACTCCAGCCATAGAGTTTGTTTAACTCATACATCGTCTTGATGTAGGTGTAAGTTTTTCCCGTACCCGTTTCCATTTCGATTGTCAGGCGCAGGTCGTTAGTGTCTATCGTTTCCGATGGACGCAACTGTGCCGGCATCTGTATCGCCCGTATATTCTCCAGTAACTGCCCAGCCGGAACGGTAACAGGCTGATTGCGGAAGCCCACCACATCAAAGAAGGACTGTTCACCATCAACGGAACGCCCCATGTCATGCGTAAACTCCACCATCGCCTGATTGCGCTGCCCACGGAATACATCTGTCACGGCACGCGCAGCATCCGTCTGGAACTGCTGGTTCTTAAATTTGATTTTCAATCGACCATTCTTACGCTCGGACAAGCGAACGAGTTCGTTTGTCTCTCGCTCAACCGAATGGTTCAGTGTCAATTTCTTAGCCATAGGTTCACTTGGTTTAGATGACACGAACATTATTCTTCACCTCTTCGTCCGTCCAATCGCACTTCTGCTTGAAGAGTTCAAAGAGATTCATCTTATTGGCAGCTTCATTGAAACTGCTGTCGCGGAAGACAACACGCACGGGGGAGAGTGCAGCGATAGCGTCAATCACCTTCTCCGTGACATTGCCATCGAAGCAAGCCACGAGGTCGCCATCATTCACATTGTGTATGGTGCAGCCGTCCACTTTCTGCGAGGACAACGGCATCGACAACTCTACGCCCCAGCGGAGCATACAGTCAAAGAGCAGGTCAAGGTCTGTGCGGTCTTCTTTGATGTTGTCAAGCAAGCCAGCCAACATATCCTGAGTATAGTCCTTTGGAGCAAAAGCCACATCTTTGTAGTTGCTGCTTTCGCACTTGAATACACGGAAGCCAGTGTCAAGATCTTGTGTAGTCAATGGACTTTCCTCTTTGATTTTTTTACCTGCACGACGAATGCGCTCTTTTGCAATATCACAAATTGTATGATAACCATCTTTATATGTCGAACTATCTTCTTCAGTCTTTTCTGGCAACTGAACAAGAATGAATTTTCGGTTTCCTCCATCCTCTGCATTTAATTTCATAGTGGCATGTGCAGTCGTTGCGGAACCAGAGAAGAAATCTAATACTATAGAATCTTTATCAAGATTTCCTATTCTCAAGCTATCTATTACAGCATAAAGAGATTTGGGATAATCAAAATAGGAAGCATTAAACATCTTCTTTAATAAGTTTGCACCATATTCTGTAGAAGAATATTGTTTATCATCCCAAACAGTTAACGGCAACATACCTTCATCGTTCATTCTTGCTTTTATATAAACTGTAGGTTCACCGCTTCTATCTTTTTTGGCCATCATCTCAGATTCGCTTATTAATGCTCTATCTAATCCCCATTTCCATCGTCTTGGTCTTCCCTGCTCATCTATTGGCAAAGAAACGATTTCATCAGAATTCGGTTGTTCTAAAATTGTATATTCTTTTTGAGCATCATTCCATTCAAGTTTGGGAATTCTAAAAGAAGAACAGTCTTTCTTGACATAAATAGGGTAGTACATTGATGGAGCATCCTCTTTATAGCCACCATGTTTCCTAAAGTTTACCCATTCAAATGCACCTACGTCATCTTTTTCTTTATATCTTGCAATCTGAGCATCATTTCTTGGTAACCTTCCCAAAGTTGTATCTTCGTCAGCACCATAAAACAAGGCATATTCATGAGATATAGAAGCTCCTTTTGTTGTTGAACGTCCCGAAGGATTATTTTTGACAACAATTGTAGCAAGATGATTAGCTTCACCAAACACTTCATTCATTATTGCTGTTACATTTTCTATTTCACTATCATCAATAGTTAAGCAGATTATACCACTTTTTGTTAATAAAGAACGGCAAACTAATAATCTTGCATATATCATGGAGCACCAGTCAGAGTGAAATCTGCCATTGGCTTGAGTATTAACAAATAATTTGTTGTTATATTCATCAACAACTCCAGACTTTTTAAAAAATTCTTTTTCACTAACCGAAAAGTCATTTTTATAAATAAGGTTTTTACCAGTATTGTAAGGTGGGTCAATATAAATCATCTTCACCTTGCCCATATATGAATTTTGGAGCAGTTTCAGCACTTCGAGGTTATCGCCCTCGATATAGACGTTCTGCGTGGTGTCCCAATTAACGCTTTCTTCGGGGCAAGGGCGTAGTGTCTTGCTGATAGGTGTCGCTGCTTCCTGAATGGCAGCACGTTTGCCCACCCAAGTAAAGTCATAGACTTCAGGGGCATCCTCCACTGTCTGGTCGCCAAGCAACAGACGAAGTTTGTTGAAATCTACTACGCGGTGCACCTCACCATCTTCACCCTTCGCTTCCGTGAAGCATGAGGGAGCAATCTGGTAGAGTGCATCAAGATTGAACTGTGTGCCGTTGGGCGTCTGCATATCAATGTGTTTTGGCTGTTCCATATATTTATTTGTATTTAAAAAATTCATGTTTGCCGTTTAACTTGTAGATGAAGTCCAAAGCTGAAAAGTCATTCGTGTGTGAATACACTTGTTCTGC
>Ga0256405_10008490_pt1 | contig 14688 bp, 10 predicted proteins | sample RumenRJG_02DNA_FD_189096 | JGI IMG/M metagenome (GOLD analysis project Ga0256405, IMG submission 189096) | Bovine rumen microbial communities from Lethbridge, Alberta, Canada - RJG_02 | ecosystem: Host-associated > Mammals > Digestive system > Stomach > Rumen | place: Canada: Alberta... | reverse complement strand
ACCAAAAAAAGCAGCCGGCAAATAATATGCATCGGCTGCCCGTTTACGTTTCGTGAATGTTCGTGATCGTTTGACCAGACAGTGCCTGGCATTGTGGATATCCTTACAGATTTGTATATCCCATCAGCGCCTGATCGATTGCCTTTGCCGCCTTTCTTCCTTCCGCGATTGCCCTGACGACCAGCGACTGTCCCAGATGCATATCCCCGGCTGTGAAGATATGCTCTTTTGACGTCGCATATTTGCCCTGTTCCGTCCTGACGTTCGTCCTGGCATCTGTCTCCACGCCGAAGGCTTTCGTCACATACTGTTCGCTCCCCAGAAAGCCGGCTGCAATCAGGACCAGCTGTACAGGGACCGTTCTTTCTGACCCTTCCACGGGCACCATCGAAAAACGTCCGGTTTCCGGATCCTTCCTGCCTTTGAGGGAAATCAAAACCGCTTCCTTCAGACTGCCTTTACGGTCTTTGATGAATTCCTTCACGGTTGTCTGATAGATTCTGGGATCCTGGCCGAACTTCCAGATGGCTTCTTCCTGTCCGTAGTCTGTCTTCAGCACTCTGGGCCATTCCGGCCACGGGTTGGAGGGCTGTCTTGTTTCGGGAGGTTTCGGCATCATTTCAAGCTGGGTTACGCTCTTTGCGCCCAGGCGGATACAGCTCGCCACACAGTCATTTCCGGTATCCCCGCCGCCTATGATAATCACATCCTTATCCTTTGCGAGCTCATATGGAACCTTCTGAAAATCACTGTCCAGCAAGGTTTTTGTCACTTCAGAGAGAAAATCCACCGCAAACCGGATGCCTCCCGCATCCCTTCCCGGCACCTGAATGTCTCTTGGCTGCGACGCACCGCACGCCAGCAGTACACTGTCATATGCGCGCACCAGCTCGTCTGCCGGCATGTCCTTTCCGATATCCGTTCCCACGACGAACCGGACCCCGGCCTGTTCCATGATACGGATCCGTCTGTCGATCAGAGATTTGTCCAGCTTCATGTTCGGGATCCCGTAACGGAGCAATCCGCCGATGCGGTCCTTTCTTTCATACACCGTCACTTCATGGCCCCGCCTGTTTAACAGCTGCGCCGCGGCCAGGCCGGAGGGACCGCTGCCGACCACTGCCACTTTTTTCCCCGTTCTGACAGAGGGAGTTTCTTCCTTCACCAGACCATGCTGATAGGCATACTCGATGACCGCCTTTTCATTTTCCTTCGTGGTCACGGGCTCATCATGCACGCCGCAGGTACACGCTGCCTCGCAAAGGGCAGGGCAGACCCGGCTTGTAAACTCCGGGAAGCTGTGTGTGACGGACAGCCTGTGGTAGGCTTCTTCCATCTGTCCCCTGTAAACCAGGTCATTGATCTCCGGAACGAGGTTTTGAAGAGGACAGCCGGACATCATTCCGGAGATCATCACGCCGCTCTGGCAAAATGGAATCCCGCAGTCCATACATCTGGATGCCTGCCTCTGCTGTGCCTTCCGCTCCAGCCGTTCATGGAATTCCAGAAAATCCTTCGTACGTGTTTCTTCGTCTCTGACCGGCCCTTCTTCTCTGGCATATTCCAGATAACCATTTGTTTTGCCCATCACATCTTACCCCCGACAAATTCTCTGAAGGCCTCCACCTTTGCCTTTTCCGGATCGACCCCTGCCTCCATCTCTTTCGCGATCAGCCTGAGGATCTCCTTGTATCCTGCCGGTATGATTTTCTTAAAATGAATGGAATAGTCTTCAAAGTGGGCAAGGATTCTTTTTCCCTTCTGCGAACCGGTCTCTTCCACATGCTCTTCGAGGATCCGTTTCAGCTGAACCACGTCTTCCTTCTTTCTCAGCGTCTCCATAAGGACAAGCTGCTTATTCAGGTTTTTATACAGCGTATTCTTCTCATCCAGTACATATGCCACGCCGCCGCTCATGCCTGCGCCAAAGTTCTTTCCTGTATCTCCCAGAACTACAACCGTGCCGCCTGTCATATATTCACATCCGTGCTCTCCGACTCCTTCCACTACACAGGTTGCGCCGGAGTTGCGAATCGCGAAACGTTCTCCCGCCACGCCTGCGATAAACGCCTTTCCTGATGTCGCTCCATACAGAGCCACATTTCCGATGATAATATTTCCGCCCGGATCATATCCTGCCTCAGGCGGAACAGAGACGACCAGCTTTCCCCCGGACAGCCCCTTTCCGAAATAATCATTGCTGTCGCCGGAAAGCTTCAGCGTCAGCCCCTTCGGAAGGAAAGCTCCGAAGCTCTGCCCGCCGGAGCCGCTGCAGTTCACGGTGATACTGTCTTCCGGCAATCCCTCCGGGTGTTTTCTGGTAATCTGCGCGCCAAGAAGCGTTCCGAAGGTCCGGTCGATGCTTTTGAGGCTGCAGGACAAGACTGCCTTTGCGTCCCCGTCCAGTGCCTTCTTCACCTTCGCGGATTTCAGAAGGATGTTTTCATCCTTCGTTCCGGAAAGATGAAAATCATACAGATACTTGCTTTCGTGAGAGATCTTATCCCCGTCCATATGCAGCAGGATCCTTGACAGATCGAGCCGTTTTTGCTTGTCCGAAAGAGACTCCTTCACCTTCAGAAGATCGCTTCTCCCGACCAGTTCCTCCACCGTCCTGATTCCGAGACGTGCCATAATCTCCCGCAGCTGTCTGGCAATAAAGAGCATGAAGTTCTCTACATACTCCGGCTTTCCCGCGAATCGTTTCCGAAGCTCCGGGTTCTGGGTGGCCACGCCCATCGGACAGGTATCCGACTGGCACTGGCGCATCATCACACAGCCCAGCGTGATCAGCGGGGCGGTCGCAAATCCAAACTCTTCTGCTCCCAGCATGGCTGCGATCGCCACATCGCGCCCGCTCATCAGTTTCCCGTCGGTTTCGATTACGACGCGGTTTCTCAGCCCGTTTGCCAGAAGTGTCTGATGTGTCTCGGCAAGTCCCAGCTCCCAGGGAAGTCCTGCATTGTGTATCGAGGACAGCGGTGCAGCTCCCGTTCCCCCGTCATATCCGGAGATCAGGACTACTGCTGCGCCTGCCTTCGCCACGCCTGCCGCCACGGTTCCGACGCCTGCCTCCGACACCAGCTTCACCGAGATTCTTGCGTCTTTGTTCGCGCACTTCAGATCATAGATCAGCTGGGCCAGATCCTCGATGGAGTAGATATCATGGTGCGGGGGCGGAGAAATCAGGCTGACGCCGGGTGTGGAGTGCCTGGTCTTTGCGATCCATGGGTACACCTTTTCACCGGGGAGGTGTCCTCCTTCTCCAGGCTTTGCTCCCTGCGCCATCTTAATCTGTATTTCCTTTGCGCTCACCAGATAACGGCTTGTTACGCCGAACCGCCCGCTGGCGACCTGCTTGATCGCAGAGCTTCGGTCATGCGCAGTCCCGGCCGACAGGATTCTCTCTTCGCTCTCCCCGCCCTCTCCGCTGTTGCTTTTTCCATGCAGATGGTTCATGGCAACGGCAAGGGCCTGATGCGCCTCCTCGGAGATTGATCCGTAGGACATGGCCCCGGTCTTGAATCTTGTCACGATCCGGCTCTCCTCCTCCACCTCCTCAAGCGCAATTCCCTCCGGCGGATAATCAAACTCCAGCAGGCTCCGGAGGTATCCTGTGGATTCTGCGTCCACCATGTTCGTATATTCCTGAAACCTTTTGTAGTCGCCATTCCTGGCTGCAGCCTGCAGCATATGGATGGTCGCGGGGTTATACCTGTGCGTTTCTCCCTGACTGCGCTGCTTATGCCGGCCTGCGGGGGTGAATTCCAGATTGACAGGAAGTCCCAGCGGATCAAAGGCTCTGCTGTGTTGCTCATCTGCGGCAGAACCGATCTCCTCCAGGGTGATCCCGCCTACGCGGCTGACTGTCCCGGTGAAATACTCTCTGATCACCTCGTCGCCGATCCCGATCGCTTCAAAAATCTTACTTCCCTGATAGGACTGGATGGTAGAGATCCCCATCTTGGAAGCAATCTTCACAATTCCTGACAGTACCGCGCTGTCATAGTCCTGTGCAGCAGCATAGTAATCCTTGTCCAGGATTCCTTCCTGCGTAAGCTGCGCAATCGTTGCGTGTGCCAGGTAAGGATTCACGGCAGAAGCGCCATACCCCAGAAGCGTGGCAAAGTGATGCACCTCCCTCGGCTCACCGGTTTCCACAATCAGTGACATGGCTGTGCATTTTTTCGTATCCACCAGATGCTTATGTACCGCGGCAACCGCCAGCAGGGAGGGGATCGCGACATGGTTCTCATCTACGCCTCTGTCGGACAGAATCAGGATATTCGCGCCGTCCCGGTACGCCTTGTCGACCTCCACGAAAAGATGGTGGATGGCTCTCTTCATGGGCGTACTTTTATAAAACAGTATGGAGACCTTCGCAACCTGGAATCCATCCTTCTTCATGCTTTCAATTTTCAGAAGGTCCAGATCACTCAGGATCGGATTATTGATCTTCAGCACATGGCAGTTTTCTTTCCGCTCTTCCAGAAGATTTCCATTCTTTCCCACATACACGGTACTGGAAGTAACAATCTCTTCTCTCAGGGCATCAATCGGCGGATTGGTCACCTGGGCAAAGAGCTGCTTGAAGTAGTAGAACAGCGGCTGATACTGGTCTGAGAGGGCCGCGATCGGAGTATCTACGCCCATGGATCCGATCACTTCCGTCCCGTTCAAAGCCATGGAAAGAATGCTGTCATGGCAGTTCTCCCAGGTGTAGCCAAATGCCTTCTGCAGTCTGGCGCGTTCCTGCGGCCGGTACTGCGGCACCTTTCTGTTCGGCACCTTCAGTGCGGAAAGGGGCACCAGTTCACTGTCAAGCCATTCTCCGTAAGGAGCTGCGTGGGCGTATTTTTCTTTGAGCTCTTCATCCAGAAGGATCTTTTTCTGCCTGGTATCAACGAGGAGAAGCTTGCCCGGATGGAGCCTTTCCTTTTTCAGGATGTGTCTCTCATCAAGATCCAGAACACCTACTTCGGAGGAAAGAATGAATCTTCCGTCATCCATGACATAGTATCTGGATGGTCTCAGGCCGTTCCGGTCCAGGATTGCCCCCATGACATCTCCGTCCGAGAATACGATGGAAGCAGGACCGTCCCAGGGCTCCATCATGGTCGCGTAGTACTGATAAAAATCTCTTTCCTCCTGGGATAAGGTTTCATTGTGGGTCCATGGCTCCGGGATCATGACCGTTGCCGCAAGCGGAAGCGGCAGTCCTCCCATCATCAGGAACTCCAGCACATTATCCAGCATGGCGGAATCCGAACCGCTCTGCGAGATCACCGGGAGTACCTTTGTCATATCCTCATCCGAGAAGGCTGACGTTTGGATGGTTTCCTCCCGGGCCAGCATCTTGTCCGCGTTCCCCTTGATCGTATTGATCTCACCATTATGGACGATCAGTCGGTTAGGATGCGCCCGGTTCCAGCTGGGCATGGTATTGGTGGAAAAGCGGGAATGCACGATGGCGATGGCGGACGCATAGGCCTCATCGCACAGGTCGGTAAAAAATGTGCGCAGCTGTCCTACCAGGAACATGCCCTTGTACACGATGGTTCTGCATGACAAAGACGGAATGTAGGTATTCACATTGCTCTGCTCGAACTCTCTGCGCACGATATAAAGCATCCTGTCAAAGTCCAGGTCCTCCCGGATGCCATCCGGCCTTTTGATGAAGACCTGATAGATATTCGGCATGCATTCTCTGGCTTTGGAGCCGAGGACCTCCGGCCTGGTGTCCACCTTCCTCCACGCAAGAATCTGAAGTTCTGCCTTCCGGGCGATGATCTCAAACATGGATCTTGCCTGCCGCATGTCCAGATCATTCTGCGGGAAGAAAAACATGCCGACGCCGTACTGTCTTTCAGCGGGCATCCGGACCCCCATTTCCTGCATCTTTTTCGCAAAAAATGCATGCGGAATCTGCGTCAGGATCCCGACGCCGTCTCCTGTTTTTCCCTCTGCGTCCTTCCCGGCTCTGTGCCCGAGCCTCTCTACGATCAGCAGGGCATCGTCTACCAGCTGATGGCTCTGCCTGCCCTGCGTATCGATAATCGCCCCGATCCCGCAGTTGTCATGTTCAAAGCCGGAGTCGTACAATCCTTTCTCCTGAATCTCACGAAACGATTCCAAACCAGTTCCTCCTCCCATGACGAAGTTTTGTAAGTCGGCTCCTCCCATAACTCTGGCTCCTCAATAGACAGAAAACAGCACCTTTCCATAGCTCGGGAAAGGCCAGCATGCTTCACTTGCAAGCATCTCCGCCTCATCTACGTGCTTTCTCAGATGTTCCATCCTGGGAATGACGACATCCCTGATTGCCTGCGCAGTTTCCAGAACCGTGTTCTTCCCCTTGAGGTCTTCCAGTGCTTTTTCCAGATCCTTCACCCGTTCCAGAATATAGTCTGTAAGCTCTGAAAGCCGTTCCATCGTGGAAATCTCATAATTGCACGTCACCCTGTCGCTGACGGATCTCATCATTGACGTAGTCTTCGCCAGCTGGTACAGATAGTCCTCGATCGCAGGAAGGTAATTCTTCCTGACCATATCTACCATGGTATTTCCTTCGATGATCACGGTTTTACAGTAATTTTCGAGCATGATCTCACATCTGGAGCGAAGCTCTGTTTCGGAGAATACTCTGTGGGAAACCAGCATATCCACATTCTTTTGATCCAGAAGGTGCGGCATGGCATCCGGTGTCGTCTTCAGATTGGACAGGCCTCTGACAAGAGTCGCTTCCTGCACCCATTCTTCACTGTATCCATTCCCGTTAAACAGAATCCTCTCATGCTTCTGAATGACGCCACGGATCAGTTTATGAAGAGACTCCTCGAAGTTCTCTGCACCCTCCAGCACATCCGCATACTGCTTCAGACTTTCCGCAACCGCAGAGTTCAGCATGATGTTGCAGCAGGCAATGCTGTTGGAGGATCCCAGAGAGCGGAATTCAAATTTGTTGCCTGTAAAAGCAAATGGCGACGTGCGGTTTCTGTCCGTCGTGTCTCTGGAAAAGCGCGGCAGCGCGTGAACCCCCAGCTTGATGACCTTCTTCTCCTGACCCTGATAGGGCTCGTCCTTTTTGATGGCGTCCAGTATGGCGGTCAGTTCATCTCCCAGGAATACGGAAATGATCGCGGGCGGTGCTTCATTTGCGCCCAGCCGGTGGTCATTTCCTGCCGTTGCCACTGACAGCCTAAGCAGATCCTGGTAGTCATCCACTGCCTGGATCACAGCACACAGGAACAGAAGAAACTGCGCATTCTCGTAGGGTGTCTCCCCGGGGGACAGCAGGTTGGTACCATCCTCCGTCGCCATGGACCAGTTATTGTGTTTGCCGGATCCGTTCACGCCGGCGAAGGGTTTTTCATGCAGCAGGCAGACCATGCCATGCCGTCTTGCCACCTTCTGCATAATTTCCATGGTAAGCTGGTTCTTGTCTGTCGCCACGTTGGTTGTGGAAAAAATCGGAGCCAGCTCATGCTGTGCAGGGGCCACTTCATTGTGCTCAGTCTTCGCCAGGATGCCCAGCTTCCAGAGCTCGTGGTTCAGGTCATCCATATATTCCGCAACCCGCGGCTTGATCGCCCCGAAGTAATGATCATCCAGTTCCTGTCCTTTCGGAGGCATGGCGCCGAATAAAGTCCGGCCTGTATAGATCAGATCCGGCCGTTTTTCAAACATTTTCTGATCGATCAGAAAATACTCCTGTTCCGGTCCGACGCTCGTGCTTACATACTTCGCGTCCTTGCCAAACAGCTTCAGGATCCTCTTTGCCTGTCGGTTCAATGCCTGCATGGATCTCAGCAGAGGAGTCTTTTTATCAAGGGCGTCTCCTGCGTATGAGCAGAATGCCGTGGGAATGCAGAGCGTGTGGTCTTTGATAAATGCGTAAGAGGTAGGATCCCACGCTGTATATCCTCTTGCCTCGAAGGTTGCCCTGAGTCCGCCGGAAGGGAAGGAGGAGGCGTCCGGTTCTCCCTTGATCAGTTCTTTTCCGGAGAATTCCATGATGACTCCGCCATCCGGCGAGGGCGCGATAAAGCCGTCATGTTTCTCAGCTGTCACACCGGTCAGCGGCTGGAACCAGTGTGTAAAATGGGTTGCGCCTTTGGATACCGCCCAGTCTCTCATCTGGGCCGCAACCGCCTCCGCCACGTTTTCCTCCAGCCTGGCGTTCTCATCAATCGTCTTTCTCAGCGACTGGTAGATGTCCGCCGGAAGGCAGGACCGCATCACCCTGTCATCAAAAACCATAGAGCCGAAAAGTTCTGGTATGTTTTGCTTCTTCATATTGACCTCCTTCATTTTTCTATTTCCCGCTGTCCCCGTAATTTGACAGCACACGTGCAGATGGATCCGTTACATTGCAGCCCTCCCAGTTTCTGTTGGGCATCCAGAAATCCGCAATCATCTCAGACTGTCCCGGGTAATGCTTTTCAAAAATATCCCGGTAAAGAAGAGATTCCTTGGTAAACGGCCGGGCATGATGGTACTTTTGGATGCCTGCCGCATAGGCCTCATCGGAATAGGTCTCCTCTGCAAACTGAACGATATCATCCTTCAGGGAGTGGCCGACCGCGTCGGAAAAGGCAGCCTTCTCTCTCCACAGGATGCTCTCCGGAATGAGTCTGTCCTTCTCAAATGCCTTCCGCAGGAGGTACTTTCCCTTTCCGTAATGGTTCCGCTTCTTCTCAGGGTCGATGGACATGCAGTACTCCACAAAGTCCAGGTCTCCGAAGGGAACCCGCGCTTCCAGAGAGTTCACACTGATACACCGGTCAGCACGGAGCACATCGTACATGTGAATCTCCCGGATCCGCTTCTGTGCCTCCTTCTGGAATTCTTCCGCGGAAGGCGCAAAGTCCGTGTACTTGTATCCAAAGATTTCATCGGAAATCTCGCCGGTCAGGATCACCCGGATATCCGACTGTGAGTGAATCGCCTTGCATACAAGGTACATACCGACCGATGCCCGGATCGTCGTAATGTCATAGCTGCCGAGTGCGTGGATGACCGCATCGAGCGCATCGAGCACATCTTCCTTCGTGATGATGATTTCATGGTGGTTTGATCCGATATATTCCGCAACCTGTCTGGCGTACTTCAGGTCAATCGCATCGACATCCATCCCGATCGCCCATGTCTCCAAAGGCTTGTCCAGAATCGTTGCCGCTATCCCGCAGACCAGGGAAGAATCCAGGCCTCCCGAGAGCAGGAATCCGATCGGCGTGTCAGAATCCAGCCGTTTCCTGACTCCCTGAAACAGCAGATCATGGATATTCTCAAATGTCTGCTGCAGATCATCCTTCCGGTAAAATGGCACCTCTGACAGATCCCGGTACTTTACGAACACTCCGTCCTTGTAATAGTGGCCGGGTGGGAACGGCAGGATCTTCTTCACCAGGCAGGTCAGGTTTTTCGGCTCTGACGCAAAGACGATCTCTCCGTGTTCACTGTACCCGTAGTAGAGCGGCCGGATTCCGATGGGATCTCTTGCGGCAATGTAGGTATCTTGCTTCCGGTCATACAGAATCAAGGCAAATTCAGCATCCAGCATCCTGAACATGTCTGTCCCATATTCCATGTACATGGCAGGAAGAATCTCACAGTCCGAGTCGCTGATGAAGCTGTATCCCTTCGCAGCCAGTTCCTCCTTCATCGGCCGGAACCCGTAGATCTCGCCATTGCATACAAGCGAGATTTCCCACTCCGGGTCAGGACTCTGCGTCACAGCATTGCTCTCCTGCTCCGGCAGTGTCCGGGCAGTCCGTCTCAGTGTCCGCTTCTTTCCATACAGGAAAGGCTGCATTCCGTCCGGCGTGAGCCCCATAATGGACAGTCTGTTGAAACCCAGCCATCCATTGCCCGTATTCATCAAAACGGTTTCGTCCGGACCTCTCGACGTGGTTTCTGCCAGAGCTGCACGAATCTGTTCATATTCTCCTCTGGTTCCGCAGTAACCTAAGACCCCACACATGACGCATCACCTCTCTTCTGTGTCTTCCTATGAGCCATGTACACCTCGCGGCTTCCGTCGCATCCACCCCGTCTGCCATGCGGCCGGATGCAAGTAAACTTGCTCCGTCCTTCTGGCATCCGGTCTGCACGTGACTCGCAGCTTGCACGAAAAAAGGCGCCTCGGAATAAATCCAAGACGCCTTTGTCTTTATGTTAAGGAATGATACCGCTCAAAAAAACGATTGTCAATAGGTTTTTCAGTGGTTGGTAAAGAACGGAAATCGGTGATAGAATGGGAACGTTTGCATCAGTTTCATCAGCCTGTGTGCAGAATAGGACTACGCTATGGGAGAATTCAGATCATCCAAACAGGACAGACTTATCATCTGGGAACAGTTTCCGGTTGTGCTCGTAACGGCCATCTTCTGCTGTGTTCTCTGGGGAAGCGCTCCTGCCGTGATCAAGGTTGCCTATCGGGCATTTCAAATCGGCCCGGAAGACACCGCTTCCAGAATTGTGCTTGCAGGCACCCGATTCACGATTACCGGAATCCTGACCATCCTGATCGGTTCCCTGCTCGAGAAGAGAATTCTTGTCCCCAAAAAAGAATCTTATCCAAAGATCCTGCTTTTGGGACTGATTCAGACCTCCGGGCAGTATTACTTCTTTTTTATGGCAATGGCGCATCTTTCCGGCGTGCGGGGTTCCATCATCAATGCATGCGGCAATTTTCTCACAATCCTTTTTGCGGTCTATCTTTTCCGTTTTGAGAAAATGACGGTCCGGAAGATGACAGGGTGCCTGATCGGAATGGCAGGAGTGATCCTTATCGTCAGTGCCGGCCAGTCCGTCTTTTCCGGCGGTGCGGTAACATTGGAAGGAGAAGGGGCAATGGTTGCGGCAGACGTCTTTATTGCCCTCGGTGCATGTCTCACAAAGATATTCTCCAGAAAGGAGGATCCTGTTACTCTCTGCGGATATCAATTCACCGCCGGCGGACTTGTGCTTCTTGTAATCGGACTTATCATGGGCGGAAGCCTTACATTTTACACTCCATCCTGCGCAGGCATCCTGCTGTATCTGTCCCTCGTTTCAACCGGGGCCTATACGCTGTGGAGTATTCTGCTCAAATACAACCCCGTAAGCAGGGTTTCTGTACTGGGATTTTTCAATCCGGTCATGGGGGTCTTCCTCTCGGCGCTGATCCTGCGCGAGACCGGAGAAGCATTTTCTCTGACGGGAATCTTATCCCTGCTCCTGGTCAGCGCAGGCGTCATCATTGTCAACAGATAGTAAAAAACTGCCGCCCGGCAGGCTGTTTTTGACCATGGATGCCTTTATGATAGCGCCTTGTCAGAGAGGCCATACAGCATTTATACGAAATCAGGGGCAGTTGGCGTCAGGTTTTGGTTTATCTCAAGTATCCCGCCTGGATAGGTTCCCGGGCGGGAATGTTGTCATACATGGATGACGTTGATCTGCTTAAACTGCACGATTTTCTCATTTGTTGTCATGAAATGCATTCCTTCCGTGATGGCCTGAGCGAGAAGGATCCGGTCAAATGGGTCCCTGTGTTCCTCGCCGCTGTCTCCCCATACAAGGTGATTTGCCGCAGTGATGTGGTCCTCCTCCAATGGTGCATTGATGAATCCTGCCGCATGACACATTTCAACAAAATCATCGGTTGTGAACTCAAGATTGTTATGGCGGCTCTTTGTTTTCATGTCCACTTCAAAAACGGAAGCTGCGCTGTAATACAGGTTGTTGCCGGGGTCGAGGATCAAGTCCCTTGCTTTCCCGGAAAGGCGCCTGTCATTGGTGAGGGCCCATATCACGATATGCGTGTCCATGAGGATGTTCATTGATCACCTCCTGCGAGCATGGCATAGATTTCCTCATTGTTGGCATCGAAATCGTCAGGGGCCTTAAACTTCCCTTCCGCAATACCAATCCGGTTTGATACAGGGACATCTGGGATATAAACCATCCTGACTATGGGTTTTCCGTTTCTGGATACCGTGATGGCTTCTTCCTTTCCGGTTTCCAGAAGGCGTATCAGCTTTGAAAAATCACGTTTCGCTTCAGCTACCTGTACCTGCACTCCTCGCCCTCCATTCGTTTATGGTCATTATGACCATCTTGGTTATTATGATCATATCTCAGTACATCAGAAAGGAAGCTGCAAGTTATAATCTCCTATCGGAAGTAATACTGTCGGTTCTTTGATAACATTTTTCCTTTAAAAATCTTATAATAGTCACCTTATGACTCCGATTTTTTATCCTCTGCTCTCTTTCTTCGTCTTACCCGGTTGATATGTCTCTCAAAATCGCCGTTTTTTATCAGAAGCGCCAGTACAAGCTGATCAAAGGTGGACACAGAGCATGAGTAAAATCCCAGTTTATCGTTAAACATGCCAACCATATGCAGGGGAAGTATCATATATCCCATACGTATCGAAGGAGCAACTGTTTTGGAAAATGTATTGATATAAATGACATCGGCACCATCTGCCATGGAAAAAAGAGGTTCTTCCTGTTTTCTTGAAACAGTCAGTTCTGAATCATAATTGTCCTCTATCAATATACCGCCTCTGCTCTTAGCCCAGCGAATGTATTCGTGTTTTTTGGAGATTCCTGCAGTGACGCCGCTTGGAAAGCTGTGAAAAGGAGTAACATGCAGGATCTGAGCTTTTGTCCCTGCCAGATCTTCGGATGATATTCCGTCAGATGTAAGATTAAGGACTTCAACATCAGCCCCAAGAGTTTTATATACCTGCTGTATCTTATTGTAAGAGGGACCCTCAACAGCATACTTTCTTTCAGTTCCAAGCAGCTGAACTATAAGTCCATACAGATATTCCGCACCTGATCCGATTACAATCTGCTCCGGACTGACATAGATTCCCCTGCTCCTTGCAAGAAATGAGCATATCTCCTGCCGCAGTTCTCTGCTTCCCTGATTTGGAGATCTTTCAAATATACCTTCTTCATAATCCAGCAGGACTTTTCTCATGGTTTTAGCTACAACCGGGAAAGAAATGAGTGAATCACTGTCTGCTCTCAGTCTTTCATGCCCGTTATCCCGGTTTATTGCAATTGTATCTGTTCCGCTGCGTTCCCAGATTTTGCCATTTCTTCCGCAATCAGCAGTAACGAAGTCATCCCGGCTGTATATGACATAATAACCGCTGCGCTGCCGGCTCTCAATATATCCTTCCTCACAGAGAAGCCCTAAAGCATGCTCCGCCGTGATAACGCTTACTCCGGCTTCTTCTGCAACAGTTCTTTTGGAAGGAAGTTTATCACCATAACTGTATCCCCCTGAAATAATGTCATTTACAAAATGTCTGTACAGCTGAATATATGCCGGCTCATTTTTACCTGTGTCCAAATAGTAATTCATCTGGTCTTATCCTCTAATCCATTTTTGGCTATTTTAATATAGTCAATTTCATTTTATTCTATTCAACAAAATTCGTAAAGGTTTACTACAATGGCAGCTAATCAGGCAAGATATACAACTATCAGAATAACGACCACAGCCATTTTTATGGCTATGAATATCGCCTTGTCTTCATTTGGAATACCGGTTCCGGGGGGACATCTTTACCTGTGTGATGTAATCATCTGCCTTGCAGCTATTCTGCTTGGACCACTGGAGGCTTTTGCTGTAGGCGGCATTGGTTCTTTTCTTGGGGATCTGCTGTTTTATCCGCTTCCTATGTTCGTATCCCTTGTTACCCACGGACTGCAGGCGGTTGTTATTTCTCTGATTGCCCACAGAACATTCAGGGAACATCCGAAACTTGCTTCCGGAATCGGAGTGTCTGTTGGAGCAGTCATTATGATCGTTGGTTATACTTTAGGAAAGGGACTTATCTACAGCACCTGGGAATATGCCTTTATCAAACTGCCATATGAGATTGCCCAGGGTGTAATTGGAGCTGTGCTGTCTATGCTGCTCTGCTGGAATTTTGAAATAGGAAATCTGTTTATCCGTATGATCGGTACAGGTAATTGACCTTAGGAGGATTGACATGTTTGAAGAAATCAGTGAACAGGCATATACAGCCTGCAGTGAATTAATAGAGAGAGCCGGACTTAAGGAAGGGCAGATACTGGTGGTTGGATGTTCATCCTCTGAGGTGTGCGGCGACAGGATTGGAAGCAATTCCAATATGGATGTGGCTGCAGCTGTATTTGAAGGCATTTATAAAGCCACTTCAGAGAAGGGAATATATATTGCGGCACAGTGCTGTGAACATCTTAACCGTGCCATAATCATAGAACGCTCAGCAGTACCTGGTGCAGATATTGTAAATGTAGTTCCTTTCTCCAAGGCAGGCGGATCATTTGCCACAACTGCCTATAACAGATTTGATGATCCGGTTGCAGTGGAGGAAATCCGCGCTGATGCAGGAATAGATATCGGAGATACCTTTATCGGAATGCATCTTAAGAAAGTGGCTGTCCCGGCACGTCTTGAACATAAGGAGATTGGACAGGCCCATGTTACAGCAGCCAGAGTCCGTCCTAAATTCATCGGCGGAGTCAGAGCCCATTATGACGAGAGTATGCTGTAGGGAATCATTTCCCCGTTATCTCGTTCCCGATTTCCACTATGTCCAGTGACAATCCCGTTGATCCTCAAAACGCCAAAAAATGACAAAAACTTTGAGCGTCAACGGACGTCACTTCCGCACCAATCACTTCAGAATCCTTT
>Ga0256405_10008487_pt1 | contig 14690 bp, 5 predicted proteins | sample RumenRJG_02DNA_FD_189096 | JGI IMG/M metagenome (GOLD analysis project Ga0256405, IMG submission 189096) | Bovine rumen microbial communities from Lethbridge, Alberta, Canada - RJG_02 | ecosystem: Host-associated > Mammals > Digestive system > Stomach > Rumen | place: Canada: Alberta | collected... | reverse complement strand
TCTACCGCCTGTTGTTGAATAGCAATAAGAAGCTTGCAGCATACTATGCAACAGGCTCTGCTGAAAATGGCGACAAGATGGCAAAATGGGTGTTGGAGACAGCCGATAGAACAATCGACAATCCTAAGCCATATCCCGTTTTGAAAACTCAGGGATATTACCCTTCTATCATTAATCCCGATATTGAGCATGCTCTTGACAGCGCATCAGTAGGACGCAATCATGGTGGAAAGTTGGGTAAGACGTTGACCGTTCACATCGGTGGCGTGGGAAGCAATGCACCAGATGGAGCAAGTATTAGAATGCGAGGTGCTATACAATTACAACGCACCGATAAGGACTTCGACCGATTCAACTTCAACTATGACAAGGTTCAGTTGCCTTACTATAATGATGTGGGAACAGGTAACTATACCGAAAACAAAGTAGTTACAGGCTGGAAGATAACTGCTATCACAGCCATAGAGGGCGATCCATATACCGATGCAAACTATCCAACCACAGGTATAACAGACTTCCCTAATCATAATTATGCTGACCGCAAGAGTTCCAACAAAGATCTCTATAGCGTCAGCAAGCGCGTCTTCTCTCAGGGAGCATACTTTGATGTGCCTTACGGTGTAACCAGCATTACTATTGAGCCATATTGGGGTACCGCTGTATATGTCGCTGACCAGTATTATGATGTAGTATATAAGAATGACTATACAGGAAAACAAGGTGTAAGCCAGGTAGGTACACAGGCGGTTGATAACACGACCGAATTCAATGGCCAAAAGGTCAGAACCAGTATTACTGGTCTTGGTTCTGGAACTACGGTTTACGACAATGCGGTAGTCTTGGTAGGCAATTTCCACTTGGATGGTGTACCATCTGGAGGTACTGTTCCTTTCACCATGATGTCAGTGGACATGGACAATGACCATGAGCCAGATTACAGTCTGATTTATCACCACAAGAATCGTACAGCAATTTGTCCTATCCGTTTTGACTTCCTGAACATTCCTGGCACAGCTCAGGCACAGAAGCCTAATGGTGCAAGTCTTATATGCAACTTCACCATCTTCAAGACAAAGGGTTGGTTTGAAGTTACCAATACTTCGTCTTTCTATACCTCGCAGTTAGAGTATGAGAACCTGGCTGACGTAACAAAAACAGATGCTCCGCTTATTCTTCTTGGTGGTGTTATTGACCAATTTGTTTCTACTCAGTCATCAAAAGTAGATGGGCATACTATATATATCCACGTGGGTGGCAATGTATGGATTAACTCTTTCGGATTAGGTACCCACAGTGACGGCAGTCAGTCCACACCCCATGTTCCAGTTTCTGTAACAGGTGGTGAATATGAGGGTCTTTATCTTACAGGAACCTACAATGCAGGTGCAGCCGTAAGAACAGACAATGCAGAGTGTTACATCAGTGGTGGACACATTGTAGAGGCCGCAGGTGCATCTTTAGAGCAAATCAATGGTAGCGTGCATTGGCAAATCTATAATGCCGATATTGACGAGTTCTTTGGTGGAGGTACCAACGATGCGAAACCAATCAAGGGTGACATCACTACAGATATTTACAACAGTAACGTTGGACTTTTCTGCGGTGGTCCTAAGTTCGGCAATATGCAGGCTGACAAGAAGGTGACAACTAATGCCGAAGGATGTATCTTTGGCAAATACTTTGGTGCTGGATACGGCGGAACCTCTTTGTCAAGAAAGAAATATTATGATACTACAACAACGGACTGGCCTGGTTGGGCAGGAAAGTATGTCGATGACCGTGGTAAATATTTTGATGGTAGTACCACGAATGCACCTGGAGATTCAAAATATGGAAAGAAGGGTCCTGGTGTAGCAACCGATATGGACTATGAATTCTTCGTATGGAGTACTGGAAGTACTGGTGGTCGATTCTTTGTTAAGTTTGCTACATTCTCTTTGGCACAGTGTAACGATGTGTCATCTACACTGAAGAAGTGTACCGTAGAAACCAACTTCTATGGTGGTGGCAACCTAGGAAAAGTTGTAGGTACTGCTACTTCTGTGCTTGAAGATTGCACTGTAAATGGTAGCGTATATGGTGCTGGATACTCTGCGTCACTTCCTACTGTCGAAGTGAGAGACGGAGGCTTTGTAAATAATCCTAATTATAATAAGCAATCTGGTATGTTTGAACCTGCCGAATTATCTGGTACGACAACCTTTACTTGGCAAAATGCAGGAGCAGCCGGTAAAACACTAACCAATGGACAGTCCGGTAGCGATTTAGAAAACCACATATTATATACCAACACCGAACTCACCGGCCTTGGTGAAGTTGCAAAAACCGACCTTACCATCACCGGTACTACTACTGTGGGCGAGAGTGTCTATGGCGGTGGAGAGGAGTCTGGTGTTGGTGGTGACACCGAGGTTTCTGTCACTGGCGGTACCATTGGTACTACCGGTAAGGGTGGTGCTACGTATGGCAACGTTTTTGGCGGTGGTAAAGGTAAGGCTGATGATGCCAATGCAGGACTCGTGAAGGGTAATACCAATATCACCATCTCTGGTACTGCTGAAGCCACGAAGATTCTCCATAACGTCTATGGCGGTGGAGCGTTCGGTTCTGTGGGTACATTTACCTATGCAGATGCAGATTACCACACCGCTAACCCTGAAATACCCATAGGTTTCCCAACTGCCTGTACTCCAAAAACGGGTAACTGTAACATTACCATCACGGGCGGCACCTTTGGTAGCAATGGTAAGGAAAATGGAATGGTGTTTGGTTCGTCCCGTGGTTCTGAAGGTGACCCGGAAGCAGATGCGAATGTCGACAAGATGGCTTGGGTAGACAGTACACATGTAGTGATTGGAACCTTGAATGCAGAATCAGACGACAGTCCTTGGATCAAGGGCTCTGTCTATGGCGGTGGTGAGAACGGACACAACCTCAGCCATGGACACGTGACCGTCCATAGTGGAACGATTGGTATTGTTTCTGGCGAAAAAGTAACAATAGGAGATATTGAATATGAAGGAGCCCGCTATCCTAACCGTGGTAACGTCTATGGTTCTGGCTGCGGTACTGATACCTATACCAAGAGCGAACATACATACTTCGACTTCCATGCCGGTATCGTAATGGGAAATACTCAGATAGACATCGACGGTGGTCATATCGTTCACAATGTCTATGGCGGTGGTGCTATGGGTTCGGTGGGAACATATAAGCATGCTGATGCGGCTTATCACGAGGCACATCCCGAAGTACCTGTCGGCAAACCTATTTCTTGTCCAGACAGTACTGGTACCTGTACCGTTAACATTAGCGGAGGTAAGATTGGTGTTGCCGGAGCTAAGATGGCAGGATATGGCAAGGGCGGTCCTGATGACTACGGTCATGTGTTTGGCGCCGGTCGTGGTGAGATGCATGATCCTGACCAATATCCTAATATGGAGACATGTGCATTCTTTAACAAGACCATATTAAACATCAGCAATACAGCCTTCCTGACGGGTTCTGCATACGGTGGTAGCGAGAGTGGACACGTGCTGGGTGATACCGAAGTCAACATTTCCGGCGGACAGATTGGCTGTGGCAGAGAGGCTACAGCACCTTTTGATAATTCAGTATGGGCTGATGACTATGTCCCGACAGCATCAGTCAACCTTGATTGCGCCAGCTGGCCATTTACTGCGCCATTCGCACCATACGACCCATTTGCGAATGCAACGGGCGACTTGGATAAGTATCCTAATGGCAAATCAACGGATGGCGGCAGACTGGAGGCTTCCGACGGTCACACCTACTATGGTAATGTGTTTGGCGGCGGCTCGGGTAGTGTTCCTTATTTCGACGAAACAGAAGGTATTAGTAAATATCTGAGCACGGCAGGTAGCGTAGAGGGTAAGACTACCATCAATATCACTGACGGCCATATCATTACGAATGTCTATGGCGGTTGTGAGGCTACGAATGTGAAGGGCTCTGCTACCATCACGATGACAGGTGGTACCGTAGGTGTTCCACGTACCGTCGATCAAATCGTAGCACATCCGAACACGGGCTACATCTTCGGTGCCGGTAAGGGTGACCAGCGTATCTTCTTCAACAAGGAAACGAATGTAGACCGTACCGAAGTCAACATCGAGGGTGGCAGAGTCTATGGTTCCATCTTTGGCGGAGGTGAGGATGGTCACGTATTCCAGAATGCGATTGTAAACATCGGTAAGGCTGATACGGAAGGTCCAACGATTGGTACATGGGGTACCTCATACGTAGATGGTAATGTATTCGGTGGTGGCCGTGGCTTCGGTGGTGAGGCACTGACAGCTGGTAATATCGGTGGCTCTATCGAACTGAACATCAAGAGCGGTAAGATACTCGGCTCCGTCTATGGCGGCGGACGAATGGGTTCTGTAGGCTATGGTCTCTATCTGGTGGATGAAGAGATTACCGAAGATGGGAAAAAGATAAAGCCTTACGGAATCTTGCGCCCAGACGACAAGTACGACGGCTCTTATCCGGATCCAAGCACAGAGCCTGCTTCGACTTACTATGATAAGGGTCGTGGATACATCACCATCAACATCACTGGCGGTACCATTGGTAACGACAATGAATACATTTACAATCCGACTGCTGATCAGAAGGCTGCGATACCAAATACTACCTTCGACTATCAGAACCGTCTGCAATATACCAAGGGCGGTAATGTGTTCACGGGCGGTATGGGACGACTCTATGCGCTGGATAATACGACCTTGCTTCCGCTATGGCCAAAACTGGGTAAGTGTAAGCAGACCACGCTGAACATGACAGGCGGTACGGTGAAGAGCAGCATCTATGGCGGTGGCGAGATTGGTGCTGTGGCTGAGAATGCGACGGTGAATATCAACGGTGGTACTGTAGGTACGAAGGTCGTAGATTCGGAAGATGCTACTAAGTATTACTACTTCGGTAGCGTGTTCGGTGGCGGTAAGGGTAGCGTAGATAACATCACTTATCCTAGCACTACTCCGGAAGCCGACAAGATTCCTATCAGCGAGGCAGGAACGACAGGCGGTAATGTGGAGGTGAATCTGAATCAAGCTGTTGCATCTGATGATAGCAAAAAGGGTGCTATCGTCAACCAGGTATTCGGTTGCAACGATATGAACGGATCGCCTAAGGGCATTGTTACCGTACACGTCTATGCTACACAGAATGCAGATAAAGACAAAATCAGTGCCAAATACGATAAAGGAACTGAGAAGTTTGATGTGATGGCAGTTTATGGCGGTGGCAATCTGGCAGCTTATGAGCCGACAGATTTGTCGACAGGTAAGACTAATGTCATCATCGATGGCTGCGGACTGACCAGCGTGCGTCAGGTGTACGGTGGAGGCAACGCTGCTTCTACACCTGCTACCGACGTGGAAATCAATGGCACATACGAAATCCTTGAACTCTTCGGCGGCGGCAATGGCTTCGACAAGCTGCCTAATGGCGATCCCAACCCGGGTGCTAACGTTGGCTATAAAGATTACCATCTCGTAGAGAACAATGCCGAATTTGCCACAAAGGAGGCGCGCGTCGACGGCGATGCCTTCGCACCTTATCGCTATGGCACGGGCGAAGCTGCCGTCAACATCAAGGGCGGCACCATCCACCGCGTCTTCGGTGGCTCTAATACCAAGGGCAATGTCCGCAAGTCGGCACTGACCATGCTCGAAGAGATGCAAAACAATGGAAAGCCTGTTTGCGAATTCCACGTCGATGAGGCTTATGGTGGCGGTAAGAGCGCTCCTATGGATGCTGAGGCGAAGTTGCTTATGGCGTGTATCCCCGGACTGAATGAGGTCTATGGCGGTGCTCAGGAGGCTGATATTCACGACGACGTCACGCTGACCATCACCAATGGCACCTTCAACCGCGTCTTCGGTGGCAACAATATCAGCGGTACTATCAGCGGCGCTATCAAGGTGAACATCGAGGAGGTGGGCTGCAGGCCTATCATTATCGGCGAACTCTATGGCGGTGGCAACCTCGCCGCCTACTCCGTCTATGGCTATGATGACGACGGCACACCGAAGACCACGGGCACCAGTCGATCCAAGGATCCTGAGGTCAATGTCAAGTCGTTCACCAGCATTGGCTCCATCTTCGGCGGCGGCTTCGGTGAAGGTGCCTTGATGGTGGGTAGCCCCACGGTCAGCATCAACGAGGTGGCCGACGCAGAGAGCGAGGCGCAAAACAAGTCCTACACCGAGGAAGCCGTCACTAAATACTATTCCGACTATCCCGGCGACACGATGACCATTGCCGGCCACGAAGTCATCCTGCCTTCCCATGTCAAGGGCAAGATGGGCTCTGTCTACAATGTCTTCGGTGGTGGCAATGCCGCCAAGGTCATGGGTAACACCACTGTCAACATCGGCACGCTGACCGGCGACGACGTCTATCTCGCCATCTCCGTCAAGGCCGGTGACACGCTGCCTGCCAACTGCTACAAGATGAGCGGCAGCGAGTATGTCGCAGCGTCGGGTACGGCCGAGGAGGGCACGTCCTATTTCAAGAAATACACCGTCCTTGGCGTCGATATCCGCAACAACGTCTACGGCGGCGGCAACAATGCTGAAGTGACAGGCAATACTGATGTGGTCATCGGCAAGAAGAAAGAATAGCAAACCAAAAGCGGGAGCTCACTTGGAGCTCCCGCTTTTTCATTCTTCACTCAACACTTTTGTAAGCATTCGTTGAAATACACGTTGTAGCAGTTGTAGTTTCGTTGTACCTTTGCATCCGCAATTGTGCACACAACTACAACTGTTATTGTATCATGACGAAAGAAGAATTTGAAGTATTACAATTGGACTTGCAGCATGCGGATTCGGAAATCCGCATGAACGGATGAACGGATCGATGGCTTATAGCATGGAAACAAAACAATAGGTGACACCTCTTACACCTGGCACTTAACTGACTGAAACACAGTATACTTTCATATAGGTATTGGTCGCACCTAAGGTCGCACCAATGGTCGCACCACGTCACGGCCGCTCGTGAAAAAAAATAGGCGTTACGTTTTCACGAGCGGCTTATATTTTTTTACGAGCGGCCTATTCTTTTTGAGAAACGAATTGTAAATTTATTTTATTATTGGAAACGAATTGCCGTAATTTTTCATAATTTATTTCATAATCTTTCGTGATTTATTATGGAAATTACGGATAATTATGGAAATTCGTTTCCCTAAAAAACAAGTTCATTTCGTCATACGTTTGGTGTGACCACTGGTGCGACCACTGGTGCGACCAATACCCATATAAAAGTATACTGTGTTTCAGTCAGTTAAGTGCCAGGTGTAAGAGGTGTGGGTATATGTTTTTTTAGCAAGGGAACAAGTGTACGTTTTTAATACAAGAGAACAGGAGGACTTTTTAAACAGGAGGACAAGAGAACAACATTCTATGTCATTATCACAGAACAATTTGTACTCCTGTCCTCATGTACTCCTGTCTAAAAAGTACTCCTGTCTTTACTCGACGACGATGGGCTTGTACTTCGGTACGAGTGTCTTCATGATGCACCAGCCGATGAGGTAGGCCACGGCACAGATGCAGAAGACCACCATATAGGCTGCGGGCTTGCCCTCGAAGCCGAAGAACGTGAAGTTGGCACCCTGGGCGGCAGCCCATGTGAAGAAGTTACCCGAACCCATGTTGATGGCCATAGAACCCAGACCGCCGGTCATCGTGCCGAGACCAACGATGGTGCCGATGGTAGACTTGGGGAACATGTCGCCGATGGTCGAGAAAAGGTTGGCCGACCAAGCCTGATGTCCGGCACCGAGCAGACCGATGAGGATAGCAGGCCACCAGGCGCTATAGGCACCGAGGGGCTGTGCCAGCAGACCCAGCACGGGGAAGCAGGCGAAGATGAGCATGGCGCGCATACGGCCTAAGTAGGGGTTCATGCCACGCTTCTCGACGAAATACTTCGGCAGATAGCCACCACCGATAGAGAGCACGGTGACGATGAAGTAGAGCGTGAAGATGAGCAGGATACCCATCGTGGAGTCGGAGGTGTAGCCATACTGGTCGCTGAAGTAGGCAGGTGCCCAGAAGAGGAAGAACCACCACACGCCGTCGGTCATGAACTTACCGACGAGGAAGGCCCACGTCTGCTTGAAGGTGAAGCACTTGAAGAACGGGATGGCCTTCTCCTCCTTCACGGCGTCGCGGTCCTGGACGTCGGCGATGTCGCTGTCTTGCTCAATGTAGTTCAGCTCGGCCTGGTTGACACGCTTGTTCTGACGCGGCTTCTCGTAGAGCCACATCCACAGCCCCATCCAGACATAGCCTAAGACACCGATGATGATGAAGGCCATCTCCCAGCCCCAGGCACGGGCCAGCAGGGGGATGGTGGCGGGAGCAGCGAGGGCACCCACCGACGCACCGCTGTTGAAGATAGAGGTGGAGAAGGCACGGTCTTTCTTCGGGAAATACTCTGCCGTGGCCTTAATGGCAGCGGGGAAGTTACCGGCCTCACCGACGGCAAGAATCAGACGGCAGGAGAGGAAGAGCCAGACGGAGATGGTGGCAATGGCGACGGCAGCATCGCTACCGGCCTGCACGGCACGCAGTGCCTCGAAGGAGTCGTAGCCCTCGACATTCATGGCCACCCAGCCGCAGCCGGCATGCATGACGGCACCCGTTGACCATACGAAGATAGCAATGAGATAGCCTTTCTTCGTGCCCATCCAGTCGATGAACTTACCGGCGAAGAGGTTGGCGACGGCATAGAACAGCGAGAACATACCGGTGATGAAGCCGTAGTCGGCATCGGTCCAGTGGAAGTCGACGGCGATGAAGTCTTTCCAGGTGAGTGACAAGACCTGACGGTCCATATAGTTGACGGTGGTTGCTAAGAAGAGCAGCGCACAGATGACCCAACGGAAGTTGGACATTTTGGTTGTTTGTACGGGTGTCATAGATATTTACGATTTACAGATTTTCGATTTATTATTTGATGTCGATGACGGGAATGTTGTCCTTGTCGTTATAGTAGAGGTTCTCGCCAGCCATACCCCAGATGAAGGTGTAGTAGTAGGTGCCTGCGGCAGCGTGCATCGACCACTCGGGCGACATGATGGCCTGCTCGTTGTGCAGCCATACGTTGCGGCTCTCCTGGGGCTGACCCATGATGTGACTGATGGTCTGTCCGTCGGGCAGGTTGAAGTAGTAGTAAGCCTCGATGCGGCGACCGTGGGTGTGCGGCGGCATGGTGTTCCAGACGGCACCGGGGTTGAGCTGTGTCAGACCGAGCTGCAGCTGGCAGGGGCCTTCCTCGAGCACGTCGTTGACGATGAGCTTGTAGACGGTGCGGTTGTTGGCTTCCTCGACGGTTCCCACGGGTCCCCAGACGGCAGCCTTCAACGAACCCTTACGGCCGTCGAGGGTAATCCACTGCGTCTTGTAGTGCTGGTGGGCGGTGGCAGAGTTCAGGTAGAACTTGGCAGGCTTCTTGGCGTCCTTAGAGCGGAACTGCACCTTCTTGTTCACGTCCTTGTCCTTGCCGATGTGGCCGCGGCCGATGTAGAGGGCCTCCTTCGGCGAGAGGGCATACTCCTTGCCGTCGACGATGACGACGCCGTCGCCGGCACCGCAGTTGACGACGCCGAGCTCACGGTTGTACATGAAGTACTTCTCCTTGATGGTTTTGTCGACGTCGAGACCCAGCTCCCAGAAGTTCTCCAGCGTCAGCGTCGTGTTGACGGGCATGGCACCGCCGAAGATGAAGCGGTCGTAGTGGGAATAGGTGAGCAGGATGGAGTCTGGCGACATGACCTTCTCCATGACGAAGCGCTCACGGAGCAGCTTCGTGTCGTAGTGCTTCACGTCTTCAGGATGGCAGGCGGTCTGGAACTTCACGTGCTGAGCGCCCACGAACCGGTCGGCCTCCTGTGCATTGACCGGGGAAAGCATCAAAGCGAGCGCCCCGGCGGTTAAAAGAAATGTTTTTTTGTTCATATTTACATTGTTTTAAATTAATCTGTTATATTTTTATTGGAAACGAATATGAATAATGTGAATAATAATATCCACGAATATGAATAATAATTATTTATCAATGTATGCTTTGTAGTTATCTTGGTTTAAGAGAATGAAATCATCAGACTCTCCTAAAGTATTATATACCTCCATGGCAGCTCCGACTACATCGTACATATCAATATACTCCTGCTTTGTCATACAATATTGTATTTGTAACTAAAATTATTATTATTAGTGATTAAAATTATTCAGATTATTCACATTCGTTTCTCAATTTATTAATTCTTCTGCGCATTATTTTCCTCGGCGACGATGCGCATACGGTTCCACACCACCATAGCGATGGTGACGAGCGTCAGGGCGCCCATGCCAATCCACTTCAGGTACTTCACGCAGGCATAGATGACATAGCCGAAGAGCGACGAAGCGAAATCGAGCGCACCAGCCTGGAAGCCCTCGGGAATCTTGGCGGCAGGGTCCTGAGTCTGCGCATAGACCGTCTGGGCGGCCAGCGTGAAGGCCGGAGCCATGTCGGTGACGAACCACAGGCCGACGCCTACGGCAACGATACCGATGATCAGCGTCTTCACGACGTTACCCTTCGTGTAGGGCAGTACCATGACGAAGACGTAGAACATGCCGGCCAGTGAGGCTAACGGCAGGAACTCGTTGCCTGGCAGGGCGACGGCCATCAGCAGTGCCAAGGGTATGAGGATGAGCGAAGCCACGAGTGTGGTGGGGTGACCGATGACCAGGGCTGGCGACATGCCGATATAGGCCTTCTTGCCGGTCCACTTCTTCTGCACCACCTCCTGCGTCTTCTCGGCTATCGGCTTCAGACCGTCGATGAAGAGTTTCGTGATACGTGGGATGAGCTCCATCACGGCACCCATCGTCACACCGAGGAACATGACTTTCTTGATGTCGAGCTGTGCCACGGCACCGATCAGGGCACCGACGATGACACCCAGCACGATGGGTTCACCGAGTACGCCGAACTTCTTCTTCAGTCCCTCGGCGTCGATGTCGAGTTTTGAGAAGCCCGGAATCCTATCGAGCAGCCAGTTGATGCCAATGGCGAACGGCGTGAAACTCTGACAGAAAGGCTGCGGGATGGAGATGCCGTCCATATCGTCGTAGTAGCCCTGGAACTTCTCGGCGGTAAGGTCGGCCATCACCAGCGTGATGATGTAGCAGACGATGGCGGCGAAATAGCCCCATGCCAGGCTCTGGTCCATGACGAAGTAGGCCACGGCACCGATAAAGGCGAAGTGCCAGTAGTTCCACAGGTCGATGTTCACCGTACGGGTACACTTCGTGATGAGCAGCAGGAAGTTGACGCCGAGACAGATGGGGATAATCAGCGCACCGACAGCCGTGTTGTAAGCCACGGCAGCTGCGGCAGGCCAGCCCATGTCGAACACACCAAGCTGGAGGTCGTAGAGTTCGGAAATCTCCAACAGCGGACTGCCAAAGTTGTTCGTCAGCAAGGCGGTAACGATGCCGAGTCCCACGAAGCCGACACCCACATAAAGGCCTGACTTCAGGGCTTTTCCGAACTTCATACCGATGCAAACGCCGATAATAGTAAACAGAATGGGCATCATCACCGATGCGCCAAGACTGATAATGTAACTGAAAACTTGTTCCATTGTTTTAGTAAAAAAGTTTGTTTTTAGCGTAGAATACGGTGCAAAATTACTAAATATTTTTTAATTGCCGCCACAATTTGACAGAAATATTGTAACTTTGTGCCCTCAAACACTTTTTTTGACTCCTAATGAACATGAAGAAACGAAGATTATATGCCATTCTGCTGGTGCTTCTCACCATGACCCTCACGGCCATGGCACAGCGACGGGGCGTAGGATGCTGGCGCGGAAAAGCCGCACGACAAATAGACACCCGGGCACGCCTGCTGAGCCGGGCTTCTGCCGAAGACGACAACCCGTTCATCGGCACAAAGCACGGACTGGTCATCCTGGCGGAGTTCAGCGACAAGAAGTTCAAGGCGGCCAACGATAGGGAGAAATACAATAACATCCTCAACACCATAGGCTACGACGAAGGGAAATTCATAGGCAGCGTCACTGACTATTTCCGCGATCAGAGCAGCGGCCTGTTCAATATGGTCTTCGACGTGGTAGGCCCCTATACTCTGAAACATGGTTATAAATACTACGGCGAAAATGACAGCGATGGCAATGACTTGCGTCCTCAGGAGATGGTGACGGAGATGTGTATGGCTGCCGATGCGGAGGTGAACTTTGCCGACTACGACTGGGACGGCGACGGATTCGTCGACGAAGTCTTTGTGGTCTATGCCGGGAAAGGCGAAGCCAACGGTGGTAGCGTCAACACCATCTGGCCACACATGTGGAGCATACGCGAGGCTACAGGCACTTACGTTCTTTTAGACGGTGTACAAATTGACATTTATGCGTGCAGCAACGAGCTGGACAGCAGCGGGAACATCAACGGCATAGGTACCTTCTGCCACGAGTTCTCACACTGTCTGGGGCTTCCCGACTTCTACGACGTCTACTATAAAGGAAGTTTTGGCATGAGCGACTTCGACCTGATGTCGGGCGGCAGCTATAATGGCAGCGGATTCTGTCCCGCTGGCTACACGGCCTACGAGAAGATGGTGTGCGGCTGGCAGGACCCCATCGTCCTGTCCGACAAGGATGTGAAGGTAGAACACCTGTTGCCACTGAGCGAATATGGGGATTCTTATATCATCTATAACGAAGGGCACCCTGACGAGTTCTATATGATAGAGAACAGGCAGAAAACGAAATGGGATGCAAGCCTTCCAAGCGCCGGGCTGATGATTACCCACGTAGACTACGACGAGGAGATATGGGCCAACAACATACCCAACAGCATTCTCACCCTGCGCGAAGCCATAGACGAAGGACTCACCTGCGGCAACGACCACCAGCGCATGACCATCTTCCACGCCGACAACGACGATGATTCGAGATACTGGAGAGCGGCAGCGGGCTATTACACCAAGACGACGCTCAAAACCGACCTCTACCCCTATCTGCTGAGAGACAGTCTGACGGCTACTTCCACGCCGGCAGCCACGCTCTACAACGTCAATCTGGAAGGAACCAAACTGATGAGGGGCGCCATCTTAGATATCACGCAAAACGATGACCTGACGATGGGTTTCCGTTATCGCGCTCCCCTACCCGTCCATGACGCCATACGCGAAATCAGCAACGATAGCGACAATAGCGAGCAGTACTACAACCTGTCAGGACATAAAGTGAAGCAGCCTGTTCGTGGCATCTATATTGTCGGCGGCAAGAAAGTGGTAGTGCGCTAATCAGTCTTGATAATAGACGCGCTTCACGCGGTTGCTGACACCCGTCAACACTTCGTAGGGAATGGTATCGATGGTGTCGCTGAGCACGGTGACGGGCAGATGCTGTCCGAAGATTTCGACGCTGTCGCCTTCGTGGCAGTCGATGCCGGTGACGTCAATCATAGCGACGTCCATACAGATATTTCCCACATACTCAGCACGCTGGCCGTTGACCAGACAGTAGCCGTGGCGATTGCCGAGATGGCGGTTCAGGCCGTCGGCATAGCCGATAGGGATGGCGCCGATGACGCTGTCACGCTCCAGGATGGTGCGACGGCTGTAACCCACGGAGTCGCCCGCCTTGACATGGCGCAGCTGCAGGATGGTGGTCTTCAGCGTGCTCACGGTACTCAGCATCTCATTGTTACGCGGATTCACACCATAAAGTCCCAGACCCAGTCGGCACATGTCCATCTGCCGTTCCGGGAAATGCTCGATGCCGGCGGAGTTGTCCATATGACGCAGAATCTTATGGCTGAAGGCCGCCTGCAGACGACGGCTGCCCTCGTCGAAGAGCTGGAACTGACGGGCAGAGAAGTCGTCGAACTGGTCGCTGTCGCTGCCTACGAAGTGGCTGAACACCGAGCGCGGAATGACGGCCTGCTGGTGGCGAAGGCGGTCAATCAAAAGGTCGATTTCAGACCCACCCCCCAGCCCCTCCCTGTGAGGGAGGGGAGTAGATACTCCTTCAGCAGCTTTATCACCTACAGGGAACACTCCTTCATTTGCATTTTCGCCTGCAGGGTAATCACTCCCCTCCCTCACAGGGAGGGGCCGGGGGGTGGGTCCAACATTAAAGCCCAGTCGGTGCATACCCGTATCGAGCTTGATGTGTACGGGCCAGCCAGTGATGCCTTCCTTGCGGGCAGCACGGACCAGCGCGTCAAGCAGACGGAAGGAGTAAACCTCGGGCTCAAGGTCGTAGTCGAACATCGTCTTGAACGACGTCATCTCCGGATTCATTATCATAATGTTGGCGGTGATGCCGGCACGGCGCAGGGCGACACCCTCGTCGGCCACGGCAACAGCGAGATAGTCGACACGGTGGTCCTGCAAGGTCTTCGCCACCTCAACGGCACCCGCACCGTAGGCGTCGGCCTTCACCATACACACCATCTTCGTCTCAGGTTTCAGGAACGAGCGGTAGTAATTCAGGTTATCGACTAAGGCACCGAGGTTCACCTCGAGGATGGTCTCGTGGACCTTCTGCTCCAACAGTTCGGAGATTCGCTCAAAGCCGAAGTTTCGGGCTCCCTTGATAAGGATCACCTCGTCGCGCAACTGGTGGCAGG
>Ga0256405_10008486_pt1 | contig 14691 bp, 9 predicted proteins | sample RumenRJG_02DNA_FD_189096 | JGI IMG/M metagenome (GOLD analysis project Ga0256405, IMG submission 189096) | Bovine rumen microbial communities from Lethbridge, Alberta, Canada - RJG_02 | ecosystem: Host-associated > Mammals > Digestive system > Stomach > Rumen | place: Canada: Alberta | collected... | reverse complement strand
TCTTTTGCCTTCAGTCATTACGACTTTGTGTGGTTGCTTTTTTTCTTTTGCCATAAGTAAGGCTCCTGTGTTTATTTTACCACAGTGCCTACTTTTTAGGAATTTACAGAAAGACTTTCACAGAGTCGCGCGTCGCGTGGAGCGTCGAGTTCGAGTCGGGCAATCTCAACGACTACCACAAGACCAATACGATGTCAGTCCGCGCTGTCCGCAAGTTTGACTAGCTGTTAAGCATGTGCACCCCTATAATGGAGCACACCGCACCATTATGCTGGAGCACACTGCACCATTATAGTGGAGCACATGTCTCCATTATAATGGTAACGCGATTCCATCTTATGCTGATGCACAAAGGCGCGAGGGCGGCGCATCCGCTCCCGGCTACTTTACCGCCGCGCCGTAATGGAATCATAAGACAACCCCGGCGGGGCGGTTGCCGGCGGCTTTGAAAGCGCAATGTTGATTTTTAATTTTATGTTGCCGCCTACCCAGTTTCACCTGACGGTGAAACTGGGTAGGCGGTACCGTAGCTGCATGGGGTTAGTAACTATCGTGTGCGGGGTGTACATGCATGGGAGGTAACATCCGCAATCCCTGCGACTCCAATACTCCATGCACAATGTACTAAACCGTTACCGGTTCTGTTTCCAGAGCCTGTATGTCCTCGATGGATAGCCCGGTGTACAGGACAATTTTCTCCAGCGGCAAGCCGTCCGCCAGCATATTGCGGGCAGCATCCTGCTTGCCGCGTGCGAAACCCGCTTCCTCGCCATCAAGGTACCCCTCCCGTCGGCGGTTGCGGTCGTATTGCTCCTGATCAAATTCTGTAAGGCTCATGTTTAAAACCTCCATTTTCTGCTGCTTAAAGTATCCTTCAAGCATATTTTGTGTTATGGCGTAGTCCAGTGCCTCTTCTACGGCTTTTCTGAGCGGCTGCTTTGCCTTTAAATTCTGCTTGACCCGATTTACGTAGCTACAATAAGCATACAGCGCTTTACACTTTTTTTGAAGTCCCTCACTGTGATTTCCGCCGATGTTGATGACGCTTGCCGTCCATTCAAATCCCTCTGCACTCCCCATTGGTTCGAATGCATCCGAAAGCCGCAGCTTTGACACATCGGGCAGTTTCCTGTCTCCGTTATAGAACACAACGAAGCTCGGTGCGGGAATCTTCACCAGCCGGGAACCAAACAGGTCTTCCCCTCGTTCAGCCAGATACATCTGGTATAACTGCGCAAAGTACATCAGCCCGCGCAGCGGCATGTTCGGGTTAAAGCTGGACTGCTGCTCATAGAGATTCATCTGGCTTCCAATGAGAAACGAAATATCATTCTTCATCGTGATGTAGATGACGTTCTCAATCGTCGTCAGCGTGAGTGCGTCCGGGTCGGTGTAATTTGTGTTGTTCAGTGCATTGTATAAGTCCAGCCGCCACCGTTTGCTTTCTTCGGTGTCTCTTCCGAAAATTGCTTTGAACAGCCGGTCCTTGTACTCCCGCTTTGGCTTGGGCGGGTTCAGGCTGGCGTTTTCCAGTTCCGCTGTGACGGAATTCCCCTGCGTCTTGCGAACTGCTGCGAGTTGTTCGTTTTCATTGTTCATTTCTTCTGCCCCCTTACCATAATAGATAGAGGCGATTATGCATTTTTTGCAGAATTTGCAGAAAAAATTTGTAGAATAATAAAAAATTATATCAGGGAGCGGCGGCGGCCACCGCAGGCCTGTTCCAGAATCGCGATGAGTTCCGCGTAGCTGCGGCGTATGGTTTCCGGCGGGGAATTGAGCAGGTTCTCCAGCTCCAGGTGGAAAAGCCGGTCTTTTGCTGCCACGGGCATGTACTGCACCTGCGTGCGGGTGTAGTAATGTTCGATGCAGCCCTTGGGCAGAATAAAGACTCCGGCGGCAGCTGCCCCCGCAAGGATGACGGTAAAGAGACTTCTGATGGCGGGCAGCTTTTCCGCGGTGCCGGGCGTAAGGAATTCCCGGACGTCTTCCGGGCACTGCATGAGCCCCTGCAGCACCACCGTTTTAAAAGTGTCTATGTTTTCTGCATTCCCGTGCTTCTGCTGCAGGGCACACAGTTTTTCGGCAAGCGGCTGGAGTGCTTGCGGCACCACCGCACCCTCTTTGCACAGTTCCCGGCCGATTGTGCCCAGGCTGCGTTCCAGCCGCAGGATGAGCCGCTCCAGCGTCATGGGGCGCGCAAGTTCTTTTTCCGTAAAGAGTGCGCGGAACAGCGGTTCCTGCTTGCTGTGCTGCCGGGAAAGCCATCGTGCGGCGCGCCTGTCTGCGCAGAACACATCGCGGAGCTTGCCGCTGAACAGCGAATCAAGGTCGGTAATGATGCGGCTGTTTGTGCCCAGCAGCGCGCAGACTTTGCAGAACACGCCCAGCTCGTCCTTGCCGCCTACGTCGATGATGCCGGTTCCTGCAGCGCCGTGTTCCGTCCTGATGTACGGCAGCAGGTTTGTGAACAGCTGCTGGTCGGTGTAGCCTTCCACGAATATCTGATTGTCGGAAAAGAAAAACTGTTTGTGGTAGGAATTGAAGCGCGGCAGAAAGCGGCGGAACAGTGCAGCGTCCCTGTCGTCAAGGCTGTCGATGTGCGTGGGCTCGCGGTTTGTGTGGCAGACGATAACACCCGTCAGTTCTTCCGGGAACCGCAGGTCAATGAAAAAAGGTGAATGCGTGATGAGGAAATACATGCGCCGGGGATGGCGCTTCGAAACCCGCCGCAGCTCTTCCGCAAAAAACTGCTGGAACTGGGGATGCAGGTGCAGTTCCGGTTCGTCAAAGATAAGGCAGGTGTTTCCCGTGTTCGCGTACAGGGCAACGAGCAGCGTGATGATTTCCTTGAAGCCGTGGCATTCCACCGCGCGCAGATCGTACTCAACATTCCATGCGCGGTTGATGACCATCGGAACATAGGTTCCGCCCGGAACTGCGTGGCCGCCCGGCACAGTGTGGCCGCCCGGAACTGCGTTGCCGCCCGGAACTGCGTTGCCGCCCGGAACCGCGTTGCCGCCCGGAACCGCGTTGCCGCCCGGAACCGCGTTGCCGCCCGTTCTCTGCTGCTTGAACACGATGGATTTTCCGAACATGCCGGACAGCACCGTCTGGATTTTATTCCTGACTTCTGCATTCGTCTGCAGAACTTTGAACGCCTCGGCTTCCGCTTCCCTGCGGTCTCCTTCAGCGCGCAGGAATTTAACCGACCAGCCGTTTCCGGCAAACTGTGCGGCAATGGATTCCGCAAGCAGTGTTTTGCCGGAGCCGTTTGGCCCGACAATCAGGTTTATGTGCGCCCACGAGTCTTTCTTGAAAACTGCCTTGCCCCACAGGAACGGGAGCTTCACATTCACTGCAAGATGCACCACATCATAAAGTATAGGTCATAACGCCGCTTTTGTAAACATTTCTGCTGCAGCATGTTTTGCCGCAGCATCCGGCGGCGCGGGGACTACAGGGGCTTTATCTGCGTGCGGTACACGGAACGGAATCCGATGATGCAGCTGGTAAGCGATGCGATTTCCGCGATGACAAATGCCCACCAGATGTTGTTGATGTTTCCGGTCAGGGACAGCAGCCACGCCGCCGGGAGCAGCACGATAATCTGCCGCACAAACGACGTAATCATGCTGAAAAGTCCCCTGCCGAGCGCCTGGAACACGGAGATGAACGTGATGGAAATTGCGGCAACGGGGAAATGAAGCGCAATGATTCTGAGCGCGGGAACACCGATGGCCAGCATTTCGTCCGAGGCATTGAACATGCTGAGCAGTGTGCCCGGAAGCAGTTCGAATGCAAGCGTTCCCGCTGCCATGATGCAGAATGCCGACAGTGCGCACAGCCGTATGGAGCGCGTGATTCTGTCGCGGTGCCGCGCGCCGTAATTGAATGCGACGATAGGCACGATACCGTTGTTCAGCCCGAAGACCGGCATGAAGATAAAGCTCTGCAGCTTAAAGTACACGCCGTAGACTGCGATTGCGGTGGTAGAGAAGCGGCCCAGTATCATGTTTAGCAGGTACGTAAGGAAAGAACCGATGGAACCGAGCAGGATTGAAGGCACGCCGACCTTGTAGATGTCTGCAATGATTTTTCCGTTCGGGCGGATATTGGCCAGGCGGAAGTGAATCTCTTTGTTTTTTGTAAGGTTGAGCGTAACGGAAACAATCGTCGCGGCAATCTGCCCGATGACGGTTGCCCATGCTGCGCCCGCAATGCCCAGGCGCGGGAAGCCGAGCAGCCCGAAAATCAGCAGCGGGTCAAGGATACAGTTTGTGATGGCGCCCGTCAGCTGGGATGTCATAGAAAGCACCGTGCGTCCTGTTGCCTGCAGAAGCCGCTCAAAGGTCACTGCACCGAACAGCCCGAACGACACGATCATGCAGATTTCAAGGTAGTCAACGCCGTAATCGATGATGGCCTGATTTGTTGTCTGGCTTGCAAAGTAAGGGCGCGGAATGCAGGTGCCCAGCACGATGAACACAATGCAGGTGACCGCCGCAAGGAATATGCCGTTTGCCGCCGTGCGGTCAACAGCCTGCAGGTCTTTCTGCCCCAGCCGCATGGAAAGCAGTGAATTGATACCGACTCCCGTACCGACGGCGGTGGAAATCATCAGGTTCTGGATGGGGAAGGCGAGGGACACAGCCGTCAGTGCGTCCTCTGAAATCTGTGCAACAAAAATGCTGTCTACAATATTGTAGAGTGCCTGCACAAGCATTGAAATCATCATCGGGAGGGAAATCTGAACGAGCAGCCGCCCTACCGGCATGACGCCCATTTTGTTTTCTTTCATTGATTCTTCCATAGTATGCATATTTTACAGAATCCTTGTTCCCTGCACAAGGGGGAGGGTATGTGGATTTGTTTTTCCCCCGGCATTGCCTGGAGTCTGACTGCCGGGCTGCCAGTCTGCCGGAAGCGGACTCGCTTCCGCTTGCTGAAACCTACGCAGAAAACGGTGCACCGTTTTCTGCATAGTTTTCAGCGGGGAAGCTGGCGGACGGAATCCCGGATGATGAGGTTTCCGCTGATGACGGTCTGCCCGTGCGTGTAAGGCTGCCCGGAAATCTTTTTCAGCAGCAGTTCGACTGCGGCGCGGGCAAGGGCATCGGGTGCAATGCCGACCGTTGTGAGCGCGGGGACTGAAGTTCCGCTGGAAACAAAATTGTCAAAACCCACCACCGAAATGTCGCGGGGAACCTCGTAGCCGTTTTTGCGGAGCACCTCGATGAGCCGGACCGCGGTTTCATCACAGTTGCAGACAAAGGCGGTGGGCATGTGCTGCGGCAGCTGGATTGCTTCGTACAGCCCCTTCTGGTTGCGGTCGTTGATAATGTCGTCCACGGAAACCGGCAGCCCGTTTTCCAGCATGGCCTTCATGAATCCCATGAAGCGGTCGGTGATGCTTGTTGTTGCATTGAAATTACCGACGAAGCGGATGTCGCGGTGTCCCTGTGCGATGAGGTAACGCGTCATCTTGTACTCGCTGAAAAAGTTGTCCGTAACGACGGCGTCGGTATCTTCTTCACCCGTATAAAAATCAAGAAAGATAAAATGTTTGTGGCGGCGGGCAAAATAATGTGCGTAGCTGCTGCTGGTCTGCCCCAGCAGGATGATGCCGTCAACCTTTTTGTCCTGCACCACGCGGGGCATTACCAGGTCGGATTCATCTTTGTCGGACAGCTGCTCCATAATGGCATAGAAACCGTTTGCAAGCAGCTCGCGCGAAAGGGCATTGTACAGTGTCCAGTAGAAGGAAGTGCTCCGCTCAAAGAAGTGTTCGGGAATAATGATGCCGATGTTGCCGGTGTCATGTTCCCCGCAGCGCAGCCCCAGATGCGACTTCTTGCGGTAGCCCATTGCTGCCGCAAGTTCCTTTATTTCCCTGCGCAGTTCATCGCTCACCCCGTCTTTGTCTGCAAGAGCCTTGGAAACGGTGACGATGCTGACGTTCATCTTTTTTGCAATATCAGAAAGCCTGACCCTGTGTGAATCTGCCATGTTCCCATTTTAATGCGCTTCTGCCAAAAACTCAACAGCGTGCGGGCGGCCTGCGCAGGCAATGCTGCTATTCTGCCGCAGCCGGTGTTTCCGTGCGGAGCGCCTGCAGTGCCGCATCCAGCAGTGAGGGGAAGTACCAGGTGCAGTCTTCGCGGTTGAACAGCCCGTAGCGCCCGGTATAATCTTCGTCCTCTCCGGGGAATGGCCGGCCGTTGTCCCAGAGTACGCAGGGAATATGGTCCCGCCGCGCCGCATCAAAGAAGCAGGAGAACCACATTTCGCGGGCAGTCAGGTTGTCCTTGTTCGTTGCGCCGCATTCTGTAACGGCGACCGGAATTTTTTCCACCACAAATTTTTCGTAGAGCGCGGAAAAATACGAAGCGATGACATCCTGATAGTCCTGCGTGAGCACGCTGTCTCCGGGCGAGGCCGATGCAAACTGCTCCGGCAGGTACAGGTGTACGGAAATCGCAAGCCTGTCCGGGGCAACGTCCTTTGGCAGGAAGAATGTTCCGGAGAGCGCGGCGTCTGCAGATGCACCGTATGCGGGTACCATGACAATCCGCTTTTTGTTGTTGCCGCGGCTTGCCCTGATGATGTCAAGACAGGTCTGCTCGTATGCGCGGATAACGCCCATGCTGCTCAGGCAGTCCATGTCGTTGCGCTGGTAGTCCCATTCGAATTCCGTTCCGATAAGGCGCGGTTCGTTGAGCAGTTCAAATATCAGGTGATGGTCGTAGCCGTTGTTGAATGCAAGGGCAATCTGCGCCCACACGTTTATCAGAAAATCTTCGGAGATAAGCTTGCTGTTTACGTCGGGATAGTAGCCCTGTCCTTTCTTTGGAAGAGATGTGGATGCATTGTCGTGGTGCATGTTCAGTATGACGAACATGCCTTCTGCAATTGCCCAGTCCACGACGGTTTTTACCCGGCGCATCCATGCCGGGTCAATCGTGCATTTTGCATCGGTGATATGATTGTGCCAGCTTACCGGAATGCGGACGGTCTTTATGCCGGATGCTGCAAGCGCACGGAACATGTCCTGCGTAACCTGCGGCATGCCTCCGCTTGTCTCCGAGGAAAGTCCTTCCCCGCCCACAAGTTCCAGTGCATTGCCCAGGTTCCAGCCCAGCCCCATCTCTTCGAGTACGGCCTTTGCTTTCTTTGTGGGGAACGCAACGCTGCCGCCGTCCCGCACGGTATGTGCTGCATCAAAACTTTTCTTTGGACTTGCTGCCCCGGCCGCTGCAAGCGGCAGCAGGAACAGTACCACGCACACAAAGCCCGCGTGGAAAAAACGGGAAACGCGCCTGCAAACCATAACTACCTCCTGGATGCTTTCAGTATACCATGCGGGCCGCACCTTTGTCAGCAGTGCACGAGGATTGGGCAATCATGCCACAACCATGCCGTAACCTGTCCGCCTTGACAGTGCTGGGGGAATGCTGCATTATATGCTCTATGAAAACAAAACTGTTTCTTTTCGTATTTTTTCTGGCGGCGGTGCTTGCTCCTCTGTCTGCGGCAAGCAGTTCCTTTATCCGCATTGATGATCCCGAAGACGGAGACACCCGTTATGTCTACAACGCAGAAGACCTGACCGGCACCAAGTACACGTTCCACGGTTCAGTATCCGCTGACTGCGTTTCAATCCGCGTCATCTGGAGCCTGGGCGATGCCGCGAACATAAACGAATATCTTTACAACGGTTCCAGTCCGGTGAAGGGCATAGAGATTGATGACTTTACGCTCAAGCAGTACAAGGCCGGGCAGAAAAGTTTTGAATACAATGTTTCTGAGCGGCTTGCCAACCTGAAGTTCGGCTCCAACCATTACCTGTTCATCGCAAAGTTCAAGGACGGACGCTACAAGAGCGTGCCGCTTACACTGTATGTTTACGCGGGCGGCGCGGCAGAGAAGGGTAAGCCCGTCATCTACCTGTACCCCACAAAGAAGCAGACCGTCAAAGTTTCCGTTGCACCCGACGGCGGCGTTACGGAATCCATCCCGGAGATGGGCAAAGGCTGGAAGGTTACGGCGTATCCGGACGGCCGCATCGTAGACAGCAAAACGAAGCAGGAATATCCGTACCTGTACTGGGAAAGCCTTGATTCCAGCCCGGCAATTGACCGCTCCGAAGGTTTTGTCGTGGAGACGGAAAAACTGGATTCGTTCTTTACGGAAAAGCTTGGCATCCTTGGCCTGAACGAAAACGAAATCCGCGACTTCTGCGAATACTGGGTGCCGGAGCTGAACAAAAACGGCAAGCCCTGGCAGTTCATTACCTTCCACCCGCAGAGCCGCATCGATGCTGAGGCACCGCTTTCCGTTTCTCCGAAACCCGATTCCGTCATCCGCGTGTTCTTTGACCATGCGGGGCTTGATGCTCCGTTCGAGACTGCCGGGCAGCAGCTTGTTCCCGCCCGCCGCAGCGGTTTTGCCGTGGTGGAATGGGGCGGCAGACGTTATAAATGAGGCTCCGTGCCGTTTTTGGGGCAGTGCTGCTTACCGCCGCTGCCCTTGTTTTTTCCTGCAGCAGCATGCGCCGGGCGGCGGACAGTGCACCCGTCCGGGTTGCCTACCAGTACCCCGGCGACACGGGCATGTGGAAGCATATTTTTTCTGCTTCGGATGCGTACCTGGTGCCGCAGGCAGCCCCCGCATCGCTCATCATTCCCCACCACGACATAACGGTTTCGCAGCAGAACAGCATGTACAAGGCGGCCGCGCGCTGTGTGCAGCCGGACGTCATTGTGCTTGTCGGGCCGGACCACTACGAGCAGGGAAAGGCGTGCATTGCGCTTCCTGCGGATGATGTGGAATTTACTGCGCCGGACGGAATCCTGCCGCTGGACACTGCGCTGCTCGGCAGGATACAGGCGGATGAGCGGCTGAACGGTTTTGTCAGCGTGCAGCGCGCAATGTGGAAAGGCGACCATGCGGTTTACAGTCACACGCCTTTTCTGAAAAAATATTTTCCGGAGGCGGCCTTTCTTCCCATCCTGCTTAAGCCGCTTGCCATGGACGATGAATACAAAGCATTCGGAACGCTTGCGCAGCTGCTTGCGGAAGTGCTGCCGCAGAACTCGCTTGTCATCGCTTCGGTGGATTTTTCCCACTATCAGATTCCCCGCGTAACGGCGCTCCATGACCATGCAACGCGCGACACCATACAGAACCGCGAGCCGCCGCGCTTTATAGAAGTTGACAGCCCGGAGACGCTTACGCTGCTGGACACGTATAACCGGCTGCGCGCGGCAGTGTGTCCGGTGCTCATCGACATGACTTCGACGTATGATTTTATTCCCGACGATATGGTGGAATCAACGTCGCACCAGTACTGGGCATTTTACCCGGAAACAGCAGCCCGCGCCATTGCGCTGTTCAGGGATGGTGTTGCTGCGACCGGGCAGCGCGCGGAATGTGCTGACTATGCACGAACCCGCAACCAGACCATTCTTGTCTGCGGCTCCGGGCCGCTGCATGCCGGCATCCGCACCTCATGGACGTGGGACCGTTACAGGACGGCTGCTGACCCCGCCGAGGTGCTGCTCAGAAATCTTGCGGGGAAGGAGGCGCGTTTTCTTTCCGGCTTTGACGCGCTCATCTTTGACCCGGAGCCGGGCAGCACGTTCACGCGGACACTGCACGGCACAACACTCCGCGTTGATTCCGTCAGCTGTGCGGATGCCGAAAATTTTGCCCCGCCGCCAAAGGAACGGCAGACGGTGGCAGTGCTTGTGCTTTCCGCAGAGAGCGGCAGCAGCCATTCGCTTGCGGAATACGGGCACTTTGCTGCCTGTTACGATGTGATTGTGCTGCGCTCGGACGATGCATCCATTCCCGCCGAAGCCCTTATTGCGGAGCAGCCGGGAAGCCCCCGGACTACGGTGCAGCTTGGTACCTGCTACGACCCGGCGGGCGGCGCCGTCAGCGGGGCAGTGCTTGCGCTCAACTGGTACAACGGCCGCTTCCACGCAGAGTCATTCAGCTACGAAGCAGCGGACGGCATCATCCCCGCAATTCATCAGTTCCCGGAATAGAGCCGGCAGAAATGCTGCCGCTGTTCCGCGCCGCTGTTTTGCAGCCGGCAGTCTCTCAATGTTCCCGCACCCACACGCGCATTTCGCCCGGCGTGCGGTTGTCCCATGCATAGTACGGAATCCAGGTGAGCGTTACGTCGTCCTCCGGCAGGGCGGCTGCTTCCCGGTACAGGTCACCGGAATCCCAGCTGTCCAGCCGGACACGTTTTCCCGGGCAGGAAAGCACCGTTACTCCGCCGAGCAGATCCGCGCGCCATGTTGCCGTAAACGGCGCAGTGCGGCTCATGCTGAGCGCGTGCAGGCTGCTGCCGTTGTCCGCTTCTTCCAGACAGTAAACGATGGGGCCGCGGCTTACGCAGAGCTTTCCGATGTCTTCGCGCACGCGCGGGTTTGCCTGCAGCACACGTACGGGAAGTTCCATCTGCAGCCGGATGCAGTCGCCGCTGCGGAATGTCCGGCGGATGAAAAAGTAACCGTCCTGTTCTTCTGCGGGGCACGCGTTTCCGTTCATCATCAGGGTGCAGGACGCGGCGGAGCGGGGGCGCCGCAGCGCATAGGTGAATTCCCGTGCTTCCTTCATGCGGAACGAAACCTGCACGTCGCCTTCCCACGGCCAGCTGCTTTCCATATCCACGCCGACAGCCGTACCGTCCAGCTGTACGTCATAGGAACCGGCGATAAACAGGTGCGTGGCAAGCAGCGGCTTTCCCGCTCTGCTTCCGGCGGTGTGCACGTAGCTTCCCAGCGACGAAAGGAGCCGCGCAAAATTGGGCGGGCAGCAGGCGCAGCCGAACCACTTTTGCCGGACAGCCTTCACATGCGTGTAGGGAAAGGCGGCCTTTGTCAGCTCCGGAACTACTTCCAGCGGATTCACGTAGAAAAATGCCGTGCCGTCAAGCGAAGCCCCGCTGAGCACGCCGTTGTAGAGCGCACGTTCCATGCAGTCTGCCGCCGCCGCGTCTATGCCGCATTGCAGCATCCTGAGTGAAAGGAAGACAAGCGCAATCTGCGCACAGGTTTCGCCGTACACAAGTGCATTGGGCAGGTCGTAGTCCAGCGAAAAAGATTCGCCGTGAGCGCATTGCCCCACATTGCCCGTAACGTACATCTGGCGGCAGCTTATGTCCTTGTAGAGCGTGCGGCAGCTTTCAAGCAGCGCGGCATCTCCGGTTTCGCGCGCCACGTCTGCCATGCCCGAATACAGATAGAGCGCGCGGACGGCGTGCCCCTGTGCGGTCTTCTGGCTGCGCAGCGGCATTCCGGCCTGATAATACTGGTACTGCAGGTAGCTGTCCTTCCACGACGGACGGTTGCCGTGCAGTTTTGTTTCTTCCTCAAAGAAAAGCGGTTCCTTCCCGCGCTCGTTGATAAGATAGGCGGCAAAGTCTAGGTAGCAGCGCGCACCCGTTGCATGGAAGAGCCGCACGAGCGCCATCTCCAGAATGGGGTGCCCGGGGTAGCCGTGAATCTTTCCTTCTTCCGGCCCGATTGCTTTCATCGCGCAGTCTGCTGCACGCCGGGCAATCTGCAGGTAACGGTCCTTGCCGGTGGCCGCAGCGTAGGCAACGGCGCTTTCCACAAGATGCCCCAGACAGTAAAGTTCGTGGTTGTCCTTCAGGTTGGTAAAGCGCTTTTCTATGCCGGTGAGCACATAGTAGGTGTCAAGGTAGCCGTCTTCCATCTGCGCGGAAGCAATAAGGCTGATTGCACCGTCTGCTTGTTCTTCCAGTGCGGCATCGGGGTGCCACGAAAGCGTGTAGGCCACAGCCTCCAGCCACTTGTACAGATCGCTGTCCTGGAATACAAAGCCGCTGTGCGTTTCGTCCGGGGCAAGGCTTTCCCTTCCCTGCGCCAGAACTTTTGCCGCAAGCCTGAAATTCCGTATGCAGCGGCTTGGTTCCGCCCCCGGAACCAAATCATTCAGCGCCTGCCACTGGTAGGGAATCATCTGTGTGCGCACGGTCTCCATTTTGGGAAGCCAGAACGCATCGTGTATGCGCGTGCTGCCGGGCGGCACCACCGTCATCGTCGTATCCATGGATGTACCTCGTTTGTAGACAGCTCGAAAAACTTCAGTTTTTCAAGCTATCCTTGTATCAATTTGAGTGAATATATATCAATAAAATTATTGTACCACCATTCCGGCACTTGCGCCACAAAAATAACCACTATGCCCCCTAGACATTTTTTCGAATTTCTGCAATGCTAAAGGAGATTGCAAAGGCGCAGAACTGTAACAGAAACAGTTTGGCGCCTTTATTTTTTATAAAGATGAGACCTGTCCGGAAAACAAAATTTTCCGGATAACTCTTAAAGAGGTGACTGTATGATTGAAACGGTAACAGAGATTAACGGTGTAGTGAATGGCATCGTCTGGGGAACATTCGGCATTGTGCTTCTGCTTGCAGCCGGTATTGTCATGACGTTTGTCAACAAGGGATTCCAGTTTTTCCGCTTCGGGCACTGGATCAGCAAGACCATCGGCGCCATTTTCAAGGACGCAGATGTTACTGCGCATACTTCAAAAGAGAACCGGGCGATATCCCAGTTCCAGAGTCTCTGTACCGCAATGGCAGCCACCATCGGAACCGGAAACATTGTCGGTGTTGCAACTGCGATAATCCTTGGCGGACCGGGCGCAATATTCTGGATGTGGTTCATGGCTCTGTTCGGCATGATGACAAACTATTCAGAAAACGTCCTGGGCATTTACTTCCGCCAGAAAGGAAAGAACGGCGACTGGCGCGGCGGTGCCATGTATTACCTGAAAGACGGGCTTGGAAGCTACAAGGGCATGAAGCAGGTCGGCATGGTGCTTGCGGTTTTGTTCAGCCTGTTCTGCCTGCTTGCAAGCTTTGGTATCGGAAACATGAGCCAGGTGAATTCAATCGCCGGGAATATGGAAGCAGCGTTCGGTGTTGCCCCGTGGATTACGGGTATCGTGCTGGTAATTATTTCCGCCGTTGTCATTCTTGGCGGACTGAAGCGCGTTGCCAGCGTTGCAGAAAAACTGGTTCCGTTCATGGCGGTGCTGTACATACTCGGAACATCAATTGTTATTTTTGCGCACAGAGGAAATGTGCCAGCTGCCTTTGTTGCAATTTTCAAGGGTGCTTTTGCCATGAAAGCAGCCGGCGGCGGAATCGTCGGTTACGGTCTGATGAAGGCCATCAGCTGGGGTTTCAAGCGCGGTGCATTCAGCAACGAAGCCGGTCTTGGTTCTTCCGTGATGGTGCATTCCAGCTCGAATGTAAAGGAACCTGTCCGCCAGGGCATGTGGGGAATATTTGAAGTCTTTGCAGATACAATCATCGTCTGCAGCCTTACCGCAATTGCTGTTCTTTCTTCCGGCTGCGTTGACCTTGAAACCGGTGCCATGATTTCCGAAAATGCCGGAGCCGGGCTTGTAGGCGAAACCTTCTGCACCGTATTCGGTGACGGCGGCACAAAGTTCATTGCGATTGCAATCCTGCTGTTTGCTTTCAGTACCGTACTGGGCTGGAGCCACTATGGTGCAACTGCATGGCAGTATCTGTTCGGCGAAAAGTCACAGGTGATATACAAGATTTTGTTCGTGGGAATGATTTTCTTTGGTGCAACCATGAGCCTTTCGCTTGCGTGGGATTTGAGTGATACCTTCAACGGCCTGATGATGATTCCCAACCTTATCGGCGTGCTGTCGCTGAGCCCCCTTGTGGCGCGGATCACAAAGAATTATGTTGACAGAAATATCCACGGCAAGGATATTGAGCCCATGCTTTCCGCGCACGAAACTCCGCTGGAAGACTAAATGAGCTGAAGGGGAATGCCGCAGGCTTTCCCCTTTTTCGTGTTTGCTGGTTCTTTCCTTCTTTCATCCCCGGCGAACAAAAAGACTCTCTGCTGATTGTCTCCTGCACATAGTACCTATAAGTAAAACTGGGGAAAATCGTGTGCTAGATTCATCAAAGGCTTTTGTTCTTCCGCAGCAAAGCTGCAAAAAATCCTTTGACAGTAAGCAATGGTTATGTAACAGGACTGCTTTCAACTTGTAAGTAGACTGGTTACAACATGTAATCAGTCTACTTACAAGTTGTAAACAGTCCTGTTACAGTCTATTTGCTTGTTGCCGTAGAGCTTCTTGCTGACGTTTTTGGGGAAAGATGTCGCTTTATCCATTTTGCGGTACAGTGATATATTAAAATTCCGAACTGATTTTAACCCTTTTTCCACGGTATGTGGAAAGGCTGTTCCTCGATGTATGGAATGACCTTTCCACGGTGTGTGGAAAGGCTGTTCCGCACTGTGACTGTCCGGAGCCAATATTCAACGATTCGCTGTATTTCAACACCAGCTATCTGGACTGGTGGATAAGCGAAAAAAACTTTGCGCAGGAAGTAATTAAAAAAAATCGAGCGGGTAGACATTCTGAGTACACAGGCCATAGACAGCAAGGTTCTGGGTGTTATCCCCGTTACACCGCTGTCACATCAAAGGATTGACAAATCTGAAAAATCATCAATTGACAGTAAAGACTCTGTGAAAGTCTTTCTGTAAATTCCTAAAAAGTAGGCACTGTGGTAAAATAAACACAGGAGCCTTACTTATGGCAAAAGAAAAAAAGCAACCACACAAAGTCGTAATGACTGAAGGCAAAAGA
>Ga0256405_10008485_pt1 | contig 14692 bp, 5 predicted proteins | sample RumenRJG_02DNA_FD_189096 | JGI IMG/M metagenome (GOLD analysis project Ga0256405, IMG submission 189096) | Bovine rumen microbial communities from Lethbridge, Alberta, Canada - RJG_02 | ecosystem: Host-associated > Mammals > Digestive system > Stomach > Rumen | place: Canada: Alberta | collected... | reverse complement strand
ACGAATGCTGTTGTATCAATGCTGTTTACTAAGTGGAATGCATAACTTACGATTTCTAAGTCTGCTGATGTTGTGCCACCAGATACTGTGAATGATTCAATACCTGCTGCATGGAATGCTTCACCACAAATTGCTGTAACTGTATTTGGTATTACAACTGTCTTGAGTGCTAAGCAATCGAAGAATACACTACCTTCAATTGATGTAATCTTTGTTGCACTTAAATCAACTGCTTCAAGTTTTACACAATCCTTGAATGCTGCAACTCCAATTTCCTCGAGTGATGTTGCATATGTGAAGTCAATAACTTTGAGTTCGCTACATCCTTCGAATGCACTCTCACCGATTTCCTTAACAGCGCTTGAGAAGTGTCTTGCTACTGCATAAGCAGTATCATCATCATATGTGCTTACATGTGATACATATGCGCCTGTAGCGTTATCTCTTACTAAGTTGCTTGTTAATAGTGCACCTGCAGTATATTGATACTTGGATACATGACCAACTATTTCATAGTTCTCTGCTGTACGATTATCAATACATTGTTGTACTGTGAGTGATGTATGTGCTGCCATGTATGAGTTCATATCTGTAGCATAGAGTAAGAAGTCATCAATATCGCACCATACATTGAAGATTGTGTATGGAACATAAACTTCTGTCATTCCTTGTGTATATGCCCAGTGTAAGCATGAATCCATTACAGATGTTAATGTGTAATCATAGTATACTTCGTATGTATCTGTTTCGGTTCCAACTATCTTAGATCCTTCATAATGTCCATTGAAGTGACCTGGGATGTATACTTGATGATCTTGAATTGGTAAGTGTGCATTTTCAAGTAATACAACATTACCTGTTCTATAACACATATCAATATCGAATGTTAAGTTGTTGAGATACTTACTTGTTGTATCTGAGTTGCCTTTGTATGTGAACTTATTTGTTGTAGGAGCTGGAATATTTGCCTCACCCTCTTCATAGAGATAAATTGAATATCCTAATCCTTGTTCACCAGCATTCTCTTCAACTAATTGCTTTAATGTCTTGTAATATTCTGTCTTTGGTAAGTAAATTATACCATCAAATCCATCAATATCACTTAAGATACACTTGAACTCTTCACCAATCTTGTTGTTTTCACCATCAAGAACATCAACATAACTGTAACCAATAATTGGTGTTAACATGTAAGAGTAACTTACATCATATGTGAATGTTGTGCCTGTATATACAGCCTTTGTATCTTCCATCTTGATGTTTGTTTCAATTGTTTCTACACCAGACTTACCTTCGATGTGATATGGAACTGTAATTGTTTGAGCACCCTTTGTGTTGATATTTGTTATGTATGCGCGTGCATAATATGTAGCTTGCTCATCATAAGCTTCAATACAGTTATCTGTATTATTTGGTCCAAGATAGTATTGTGTATATCCTGCACTCTTGTTTTCACCCATTTCGAATGTGTAAACATTAACAAGCTTGTTGCAGCCTTGGAATGCATAGTTGCCAATAGATGTAATTGTGTTAGCAATATAGATATCTGTTAACTTTGTTCTATCCTTGAATGCTGAATCACCAATTGCAACTACTTTGTATTCCTTGTTGTCATATGTTAATGGATCAATTGATTCGGATCTTACAACAGATGCTGGTAATACTAATGTTGCATCATATGTATTGTTGAAAGCACTAGAAATACCTGTGATTGTTGCAACATATTCACCACCAACTACCTTGAAGTCGTATGTGAATACTTCTGGAAGTGTTCCAATGTAAACAATGTATAGAATTGTTACTGGTTCATCTAATCCTTCGTACTTAATCTTAGCTTGACGTAAACCTAAGTCTGTTGTATCAAGATAATCCATCTCTTCGTATGAGTTTGATGTCTCCATAAATACTTGGTATACGGAGAACTTGTTACTCATACTCATAGATAACAATTTGCTTGAACCATCTTGGTAGATTAACTTGAAGTAACAATCAGAATACTTCAATTGAGCATTAGAATTTGCTGCGAATAAGAATGAAGATGCTTGTTCGAATGCAACTACTTCTGCTTCAACTGTGCTGTATGCATGTGAATATTCATTGTAGATATACAATCCATTGTATGTAATTGAGATTGCAAGAGATTTGCCAGTACCCTTTGTATATGAGTAGTTGGAAATTGCAATTCTACATGTTTCTGCATGGTTGTCATCTTTAACATTTGCTTCTGCACCATCTGGAGCAACTACAAATGGAGTATTATCAAGTCTGAAGTAATCAACTTTGCCATTGTATAATGTTACCTTTACATAATATTGATCACCACTTCTTGGTAATGTCTTTTGAGATGTATAGTAAATGTCTTTTAATCCAAAGAATTGAGCTGTGCTGATTCCTGGATATACGAAGAATCTGTATTCTGAATCATATGGGATATTTTGTAGTGTAAACTTAATAGCATATTCACCATATGTATTTGTTGCAGGTATATCAGATGCTGAGAACTTGTAGTTACCCTTAACTTCACTTGTTGCCTTATTTACAATAGTAATATAGTTTTGAGCAGACTCTAGGACTAGGTCTTGGAGTGTTGAAACACCATCATTTCTTGTAACCTTTAATCCGTTTGGAATTGTTGGTTCTCCATTATTAACAATAAGTCTTAATCTTTCCCATTCAGCATAAATATCAAATGCATTTGGATCAGCTGAATTTATAATATATTTTGTTGGGATTCCAGCATTAGGGTTAATCTCAGTTGTTTCAACAACTAATTGTGTAAATCTAAATTCACTATATACTGCACACTTCTTCCAAGTGTCTTGTGCTTTAATATGTGTTTCATATGCATCATAATCAGCATAACCACTTGTTGGTAATGTGTAGTAGAATGTGAATGAGTTTGCAACTACACCAGTGCTTGATGTGAAGAATGCTTTTTCTGTGAATTGTAATGTATCTGCAACACCAGCATCAATAAAGCTTATACCCTTTAGAGATGTTGCACCAATGAATGCATAATCATCAATGCTTTCAAGTATTGCGCCATCTGGGATTAAGATATTTGTGACTTGAGATCCATTGTTCTTGCTTAATACACCCTTTGCAATAGATTTAACATTCTTTGGAATAATAACAGCTGGACTTGCAGCAGATGCTGGTCCAAAGTATTCAACTAAAATACCATTGATTACATTGAAACCATCTTGGCTGATGTATGTAGCACTTGTTACAGGATCACCCTTTGAATTGTTTGCTGTTGTTTCAACATAACTCTCTGATTTACCTGTACCAATTGTTGCCCATGTTGTATCTGCAAATGCATTTTGTCCAATGCTTATAATGTTCTTTACATTGCCAAATTCAATTGATTTGATGTTTGAATATCCTGAGAATGCGTTAGCTGCAATCTTTGTAACTACGAATCCGTTAGATGAATATTCTGGAATTACTGCTTCTGTATAAGCCTTATTTGAAGAACCTGTGTATCTATAGTAAATGTTACCTAAGATTAAGCACATGTCTTTGTTATCAATGTTTGCTTCTTCGAAGTAGTCTCTTTCTGGATTATCAATATCTGCTTGGCTATTTGGTTGTAAGTTCTTTTCTGCAGCATCTACAAATCCATCTTCTGTTGCAACATAGTAGTCTTTGTTTTCATCGAATACTGTTGCTCTAACAAAGTTAGAACCTGTTACCCATGCTGTTTGATAGAATGCACTTTCACCAACATATGAAATCTTTGTTTCATCTGTGAAGTCAACGATAATTAACTTGGAGTCTGCTTGGAATGCAAGGTTTTCAATTGTTTCAATGGAATCAAGAATTTCAATCTTAATAAGTTTTTGTAATCCAGCAAATGCGCCATTAGAAATAACTGTAATATCACCCTTTGCTTGAGCAATTGCAGCTAATTCTTCAGATGTATTCATGTTAATTTCATTAACAAGTGTAGAACCTGTGTATTGTACTAATCTATGGTTCAATACGAGATAATCATGGTCTTCTCTGTATTCTGTTAACCATGCGGTTCCCTTTAAGATATCAGAACCAATGTCTATAACATTATCTAAAGCATCAATGTTGATATGTGTTAATGATGTACAATAAGCAAATGCTCCATCACCAATAGTTGTGATTTCTGAATCATCATCAAATACTATTTCAACAACTTTTGAGTTACCATAGAATGCCTTGTAACCAATTTCTGAAATTACATAATTGATTTCAACACCAGTATCTTTATCGAATTCACCATCTCCATCAAAGTCATATTTGATTGTCTTTGGAATAGTAATAATGTTTGCAGATGTATCGGATACACCATTAACAGCAACTGTTCCATCGGACTTCAATGATAATGTGTTCTTGTATAAGTAGTCAGAGAGATATAAATCTCTGTATTCATTGTCAACAACCATCCACTTTGCATAAAGTTGTAATACAAATCCCCCAACGCTTCTTTCATAATCACCTAATACAACTTCTTTAGAAGTTCCATTGCTGTTTGCGAATGTGAATAATGCATCATCATCAAATGTTGGTGTTGTGTACCAACCCTTGAATTCATAGAAGTAGATCTTGTTGTTGCTTGAATCTAAGAATGATGCTAATCCCTTATAAATGGACTTGGATGTTTCAAGATTTGAAACACCTGTTGCAAGTAACATACCACCAGTATAAACATCTTGTGTCTTTGTGAAGTACTTATCTCCAACCTTTAAATCAGAATATGTGATTGTTGCTGGAGCACAACCAATTTGTAATCCCTTATCGGATTTAGCTAATGCACTAGATGTTGAGAAGTAGTATCTAACATTTTGATAATCGAAATAATAATCCCCTGCTGCTAATGATGTTGTCATTGCATATTGACGATTATTAAATACTAATCTCCTTGCTGCTGGTTTTTCTGTTGTTGTGATATTTATATAGGAAACTGCGCCTGCATCATTTGTATATGTTACATAAGATGCTACAGCGAAGTTAGATCTATCAACAGTTGGAATAATAAAGTCTGTTGTTGCTTCACCAGTTACAATTTCTTGTAATTGCTCTGAATCTAACAAACCATCCATTAAGTTAAACTTAATTGTGAATTTTCTTTCTTCCCACTTTGCATAAAGTGTGAAGTTATCTGAAGATGTGTATTCATTGCCTTTTAAGTCTGCAGTGAAATTCCAAACCTTAGTACATTCTCTATCTTTATACCAGCCTACAAAATCAAAGCCATTGAATGTTTCCATGGTCTTTGTTTGTGGACGAGCTACAAATCCATCCTTGATTTGTACTGCTTGATCTGCTGGTTTAACTGGTGCGGAGGTATAATCAGTTGAAGCGTTATTGACATCAAAAGAAACATTTAAGAAATTGGATGTCCATGCTGCTGTTAATTCCATATTGCTATCTACACTTATGCTGGAGCCGGAGGAATAATTGCCCCATGCAGATAATGCTTTACCAGTTGGAGGAGTTACTGGATATGTTGCGATAAAATCTGACCATGTGTATCTTGTTCCTGTTCTTACTGTTACGGAAACTGTGCCATCTGAATTTACTGAGCCAGCGAATCCAGCAATACCACCGTTAAGATTGAATTTGATTTGTGAATAGGATACTGTTTCACTTTGTTTTAAATAAAGAACAAATGATCCAGATAATTCTGCATTATATCCGTATTCATCCTTCAAATTGGATTCATATCTTACATAAACAGTATTCTTCTCTTGAGCAAGCGCATCTAAATCGGATAATACCCATTCGTTCGTAATTTCAACATTCTTGTTATCAAGTGTGAACTCTGAACTGTCATCTACCCAATATTCAATAACATCATCACCGTCTTCGTTTACAACAGATTTTGCGTAACGAACTTTTGCTTTAACCATTGAAAGGTCGAATTCATCTATGCCAATAGCTTTTGACTTAGATGGTGCTGGTGATGTGATTTCAAGAGCAAATGGATAACCATGAGACTCTTTAATCTCGTTTCTTTCTGTTGTTGATGATCCGCCACCAAACATTGTACATGATACCAATGTAATGGATGCGAGGATGAATAACACAACAACGAGCAAAATGCCTAGTTTCTTTTTCATATTTCCTCCACGCGTATAACGTATAAATTATAAACTATTAAAAGTATATACTTATACGTATACGGCATAACTATAACATATTTCAATTTCTAGTGTCAATAGACGAGGTTTTTCATTAAATATGAAAAATTAGTTCGAAAGTGCCTCTATTGCCAAGGCATATTTTGCTGATGATGGTCTGGATGTAACAACGAATCTATACGCGTACTCACTATCACACATATCAATAGAATACCCCGGAATATTTGCAATTGTATTGTAGTTCTTTAAAGAAAACTCTAACCTATTTAATCTATTTTTTAGTGGTTCTAAAGCACTCAAATCATTTTTTACTAAATATAAAATGTTTTCTTTTTGTATATCTTTTGCCTCAAAAACAAGATTTTCTTTATCCATTTTTATGTGGCCATGGCAGATAAAATTGTATCCGTTTTCTTTTTCATTTGGCATTAAAAGATCTACATCATCTTCCATGAAAAAATTATTATTTTCAACTTCTGTTTTTATGAATATTTTTTCTGAATTTGACCACTTATCTACTCTAGTTTTCTCAATTCTGTCGTTTTTCTCAACAATGCTGCCATCTCCCCTGTATTCGAATACACTTCCACAATGTGAACAGGTCATAATATTTTCCTTTGAAGTAATGGTAAATTCTTCACCACAAACAGGGCATTTATAGAGAACATTTTCGAGTCCTTCGGCATATTTTTCACCAGTGTAAATATAGCTATTTTTTATCTGATATTCGTGCTCATTAAAGGCTAATTTTTCGCTTACAATCTTATATATTGAATCATTATTTAATGATTCAACTTCTTCCTTTTTTAGGAGCATATCACAGCTCAATTCACTTGGACCTTTTCTGGTGCTATGACCCCACTTTGGAGCAAGTAAACCAAGTCCATGAATCTTGATATATCCCACAGGATATTTGAGCCATTTTAGTAGTCTTGCAATGGATGGCATAATGATTCCAGTTTGTCCATCTGATGTCTCTTTCCCCTCTGGGCAAATGATTACATTTATACCATCATCAAGGTATCTTTTTATGGTCTTAATACATGTAAAATCGGCATAAAATTGTTTCTTTAAAATAACATGATAATGCTTGAATAAATAGGCAAATTTTTTAGAAGATAACTTCATAATATCGGCCACTACAAAGTTAACTTTTTCTCTCTTAAATGGAGCCATATAATATGCAAAATCATAGTTAGACATATGATTACAAACAATAATCATTGGTCCTTCTTTTAATTGTGCTTTGAAGGATTCTGAGACCTCTTCTTTGGCCTTGAAGTGTCTTCTAATACATTTAGATATAAACTTTAAGGAAGCATATAAAAAAGCATTCCAAGGCATATGAGATACCTTATCTTGTTCTTGCATCTTTTATCCCTTTTTCTGTTCCATAGAACACATCTTTATTATCTATTTCGAGGTGTTCATTCTCATCTTTTAATTCTTCACTAAACTTAGTATAGAATGTATTTGCAGTATCTTTATTTTTAAAATGATAGATGGTAACAACGTCTTCACCCTTTATTGGTTCCATTCCAAGCATTGCCCATTTTACATCATCTATAGACAAACCATATTCTCTTAATTGTGATCCAAGTGTGCCAAATTCTTTGACAGTTTGCTCGTCAATTTCTGCATAAAAAACGGTGTATCCTTTATTCTCTAATCTGTGTTTATATGTTTGTGCATCACAAGCAATTAATAATGTTAGTAACATTATTAAAACGAAAATAATTGATATGATTTTTACTGCTTTTTTACTCATATTATCCACGAGCATCCTTTACACCTTGTTCAGTCCCAGCCATTACTAATTTGCCAGAACGATATGTGCTAAAATTAGATTCTTTGGATTCTTGTTCTGCTGCCTTTGCATCATCTTCATTCTTAAATAGAGCAACTGTAACACCATCTCCATTATGTGTTGCATATAAGCCCCATTCCATCTCTCTTGTAACCAAAGAAACATCTATGTTTGTAACTGTATAGCCTTTACCTTCAAGTCTTGATCTATAATCCGAGCTATTTGTACTTACACTACCAATACATGCTACAGAACATATACAAACTATTACCAATAAAGCGACTATAGCAATAATACCTGTTAGTTTTTTCATTAATTAAGGCTCCTAAAATTTAGTTATATATATTATATAAACATTCTATGTTTATTTCAACAAAACTACACTATAGAAAAAAGAACCCGATTTACATCGAGTTCCTTTTCTTACTAATTTTTAGAATTGCTTATTTTGCATCCTTTACGCCTTGTGTTGTTCCGTAAATACAAATCTTGCCTCTACGTACAAAATCCATACCTGAAACTTGTGTTTCTTTTGCATCAGCTTCAGCTTTCTTTGCATCATCTAAGCTCTTTGCTTTTACAACTGTTACATAGTCACCAAGAAGACCGCCTTTGTTTGCTGTGACTGACCATTCATAGTCGTCATTGTCTCCACCAGTTGTTGTAACAACTGTGTAGCCTTTCTTTTCAAGTTTGCTCTTGTAAGAATCAGCGTTACATGCTACTAGGAAAACTCCTAATAAAGCAATTATAGCAATAACTGCTACGATACTAACTACAACTTTTTTGTTCATAAGTATACCTCTCCTAAAATTTTAGTGTATATCTATTTTATACATCATAGACAAAAAATGTCAATATTATAAACTTTTTTATAAATAAAAAAGGACTCGATTTCTCGAATCCTTCTTTTGGAAACCGGCATCGCGATACTCTCCCGGGCCGCTACCAGCCAAGTACCATCTCCACTGCGAGTCTTAACTTCTGAGTTCGGTATGAGATCAGGTGGATCCCTCGCGCTAAAGACACCGGTAATGGTTGAATCCTCGTTTCCGAACATTCACAATTGCATAGCGAAGATAAATGTTTCTAAATTAAAATTTAGGGTCATCATATTTATTTGATTGAAGCCCTCGGCCTATTAGTACCAGTCAGCTGAATGTATTGCTACACTTACACACCTGGCCTATCAACCTTGTTGTCTACAAGGGGCCTTACTCAGATTGCTCTTTAGGGATATCTTATCTTGAGGCTGGTTTCACGCTTAGATGCTTTCAGCATTTATCCAATCCGCACACCGCTACCCTGCTATGCCGTTGGCACGACAACAGGTGCACAGTAGGTGCGTCCATCCTGGTCCTCTCGTACTAGGGACAGCGCCTCTCAAATATCCTACGCCCACGATGGATAGGGACCAAACTGTCTCACGACGTTTTGAACCCAGCTCGCGTGCCACTTTAATCGGCGAACAGCCGAACCCTTGGGACCGACTACAGCCCCAGGATGTGACGAGCCGACATCGAGGTGCCAAACCTCCCCGTCGATGTGAACTCTTGGGGGAGATAAGCCTGTTATCCCCGAGGTAACTTTTATCCGTTAATCGACGGCAATTCCATATTCTACCGCCGGGTCACTAGAACCTACTTTCGTATCTGCTCGACCTGTCAGTCTTGCAGTCAAGCTTCCTTCTACTCTTATACTCTATGGATGGTTACCAACCATCCTGAGGAAACCTTTGTACGCCTCCGTTACATTTTAGGAGGCGACCGCCCCAGTCAAACTGCCCATCTGAAACTGTCCTCTATCCGGATAACGGTCTAGAGTTAGAACCTCAATAATTTCAGGGTGGTATCCAAAGGTTGACTCCACAAAAACCGGAGTTTTTGCTTCCCAGTCTCCCACCTATCCTGTGCAAAAATTATCGAAATTCAATATCAAACTACAGTAAAGCTCTACGGGGTCTTTCCGTCCAGTCGCGGGTAATACGCATCTTCACGTATACTACAATTTCGCCGGGTCCACTGTCGAGACAGCGCCCAAATCGTTACGCCATTCGTGCGGGTCGGAACTTACCCGACAAGGAATTTCGCTACCTTAGGACCGTTATAGTTACGGCCGCCGTTCACTGGGGCTTAAGTTCAATGCTTCGCTTGCGCTAACAAATCCCCTTAACCTTCCAGCACTGGGCAGGCGTCACCCCCCATACATCATCTTGCGATTTCGCGGAGAGCTGTGTTTTTGGTAAACAGTCGCTTGGGCCTCTTCACTGCGGCCTGCCGAAGCAGGCACCCCTTCTTCCGAAGTTACGGGGTAATTTTGCAGAGTTCCTTAACAATGGTTATCCCGTCCGTCTTAGGATTTTCTCCTCGCCCACCTGTGTCGGTTTGCGGTACGGGCACTAAAAGCACATATTTAGCGACTTTTCTCGTCAGTGTGAATTCATCAGCTTCGTTACTAATTTTCACTCCCCGTCATCACCTAGCCTAATGTTGTGTGTACTTCACTGCACAACAGCCTCATGATTTAGCCACAGAAATCCATCTCCGTGGTCTGACTATCCTCCTGCGTCATCGCATCATTTAAACGAACTTTAGTGGTACTGGAATATCTACCAGTTGTCCATCACCTACGCCTTTCGGCCTCGGCTTAGGTCCCGACTTACCCTGGGAGGACGAACCTTCCCCAGGAAACCTTAGGCATTCGACGGCAAAGATTCTCACTTTGCTCGCGCTACTTATGCCGGCATTCTCTCTTGTATAAAGTCCACCGCCCCTTACGATACGGCTTCTGCCCTTATACATTGCTCCTCTACCGATTGTATAAATACAATCCCTAAACTTCGGTGACAGGTTTTAGCCCCGTTAATTTTCGGCGCGTTCCCACTCGACCAGTGAGCTATTACGCACTCTTTAAATGAGTGGCTGCTTCTGAGCCAACATCCTGGTTGTTTATGCATTAACACATCCTTTATCACTTAACCTGTACTTGGGGACCTTAGTTGTAGATCTGGGCTGTTTCCCTTTTGACAATGAGACTTATCTCACACTGTCTGACTCCTGCACATCGATTATCCGACATTCAGATTTTGATAAAATTTGGTAAGCCGCGAAGCTCCCGCGTTCAATCAGTGATTTACCTTCGGTAATCTAATGCAAGGCTAGCCCTAAAGCTATTTCGAGGAGAACCAGCTATCTCCGAACTCGATTGGAATTTCTCCGCTACCCACAGCTCATCACCGGTCTTTTCAACGAACGTGTGTTCGGTCCTCCACAGCGTTTTACCGCTGCTTCAACCTGTCCATGGGTAGGTCGTCCGGTTTCGGGTCTATGTAATGCAACTATATCGCTCTATTCAAACTCGCTTTCGCTTCGGCTCCGCAACTGAATTGCTTAACCTCGCTACACAACATAACTCGCCGGCCCGTTCTACAAAAAGTACGACGCCACACCTTAAGTGGTGCTACGTCTGCTTGTAAGCATATGGTTTCAGGTTCTCTTTCACTCCCCTCCCGGGGTTCTTTTCACCTTTCCCTCACGGTACTATGCGCTATCGGTCACCAAATCGTATTTAGCCTTATGAGATGGTCCTCACATATTCCCACTAGATTGCACGTGTCCTGTGGTACTCTGGATACCCGCCATCTGATTCTAATTTCGTCTACGAGGCTTTTACTCTATATTGCATCGCTTTCCAACGATCTTCGACTATCAGAATTTTGAATTACGCAGGTCCTAAACCCCTTCGAGATTGCTCTCTCCGGTTTGGGCTCTTTCCCTTTCGCTCACCACTACTTAGGAAATCGTTTATTTACTTTCTTTTCCTCCGGGTAATTAGATGTTTCAGTTCCCCGGGTTCCCTTCAACTACCCTATATATTCAGGTAGAGATAATAGATGTTCGATCTATTGAGTTTCCTCATTCGGAGATCCACGGATCGAAGCTCATTTACAGCTCCCCGTGGCTTATCGCAGTTAGTCACGTCCTTCATCGGCGTTTGGTGCCAAGGCATCCACCATATGCCCTTATTAGCTTTAATCATATACGTCTAACCTAATAATGACATTAATAATGTCTTGTTAATTCTTTTAATTTTACTCAGCAAAAAATATCTTTCGTGAATTGATTTGTATTACTCTTAACATTTAGATATTTGTTTTTATCTTCTCGACTTACAATTCGTCCTGAGCACGAACTGTAAGCTGCTATGCAATTGTCAATGTACGGTGTCCGAAGACTTGTACCTCATTGAACTTTTGGAAAACTTTTTAATGGAATCTGTTCAAATTGTTGCACTATTTATGGTAAGTTGTGCTTCTTTCGATTTTCGTCCTCTCGGACGACAACAATTTCTTGTTGCCTCACTAAGCCTTTATTTCAGGCTCCTTAAAAGGAGGTGATCCAGCCGCACCTTCTGGTACTGCTGCCTTGTTACGACTTAACCCCAGTTATCAGTTTTACCTTGGGCGGTTGCCTCCTTGCGGTTAGCACGCCGACTTTGGGTACCCCTGACTCCCATGGCTTGACGGGCGGTGTGTACAAGGCCCGGGAACGCATTCACCCCGACATGCTGATTCGGGATTACTAGCAACTCCGACTTCATGTGGGCGGGTTGCAGCCCACAATCTGAACTGAGATCGTCTTTTTGGGATTGGCTCATCCTCACGGGTTTGCATCTCTTTGTAACGACCATTGTAGCACGTGTGTAGCCCAAGATATAAGGGGCATGATGATTTGACGTCATCCCCGCCTTCCTCCGTGTTGTCCACGGCAGTCTGACTAGAGTTCCTAACTTAATATTGGCAACTAATCACAAGGGTTGCGCTCGTTATAGGACTTAACCTAACATCTCACGACACGAGCTGACGACAACCATGCACCACCTGTCTTCGTGTCCCGAAGGAACTCCGTGTTTCCACAGATAGCACTCGATGTCAAATCTTGGTAAGGTTTTTCGCGTTGCGTCGAATTAAACCACATGCTCCGCTGCTTGTGCGGGCCCCCGTCAATTCCTTTGAGTTTCAACCTTGCGGCCGTACTCCCCAGGCGGGATACTTAACGCATTTGCTACGACACAGAAGGAGTGATACCCCCTGCGTCTAGTATCCATCGTTTACAGCGTGGACTACCAGGGTATCTAATCCTGTTTGCTCCCCACGCTTTCGTGCCTCAGCGTCAGTTATAGTCCAGATAGCCGCCTTCGCCACTGATGTTCCTCCGTATATCTACGCATTCCACCGCTACACACGGAATTCCGCTATCCCCTCCTACACTCAAGTTCGGTAGTTTTAGAAGCAGCACCTGAGTTAAGCTCTAGGTATTACACTTCTAACTTGCCAAACCGCCTACACACCCTTTATGCCCAGTCATTCCGGACAACGCTCGCCCCCTACGTATTACCGCGGCTGCTGGCACGTAGTTAGCCGGGGCTTATCCTTAGATACCGTCATTATCGTCTCTAAGTTTAGAGCTTTACAATCGTAAGATTTTCATCACTCACGCGGCATTGCTGGTTCAGAGTTGCCTCCATTGACCAATATTCCCCACTGCTGCCTTCCGTAGAAGTCTGGGCCGTGTTTCAGTCCCAATGTGGCCGATCAGCCTCTCAGCTCGGCTACCCATCGCTGTCTTGGTGGGCTGTTATCTCACCAACTAACTAATAGGATATGAGCTCATCCTTGTCCGCCGGAGCTTTCACCGCAGTACCATGCGATACCGTGGTCATATTCGGTATTAGCATAAGTTTCCCTATGTTATCCCGATGACAAGGGCAGATTGCTCATACATTACTCACCCGTCCGCCACTAATCTTTCATCCCGAAGGAATCAGATCCGTTCGACTTGCATGTGTTAAGCATGCCGCCAGCGTTCGTCCTGAGCCAGGATCAAACTCTTGAGTTTAATCTTGACTAATGCAATCAAAGGTTTTGACGCATTTGAATTTCAGATTTAATTCACATTAAAATCGCTTTCCAAATTGTTCAATTTTCAAGGTACATGCTGCCCCAATTTTTTGGTGCAGCTCTCACATAATACTATAAGCCAAAATTTTTGTCAAATAGAATTTGAGCTTTTTTAACATTATTTTTAGCTTATAATATGTGCGTTTTTCAGGCCGATTATTTTTATCAACCAGCGGCAATTATATCAACTTGTTTTTTTTGTGTAAAGCGTTTAAATAAACTTTTTTTAAAAATTTGTATCTTGTGCCTTTTTTAGACAAAAAAACACATTATATTGTATATATTTTATTGTATATGCGCGCACGCATGCGTATGTATATGCCTGTCACGAATTTTTCATTAAAAATAAAAAATTTTTGGTAATTTTAGCTTTTATGAGTTTTTTATTGGAAAAATAGCTGTTTTTAAGAATTGAGAACTTTGGAGATTACGCCACCGCCAAGACAGTATCTATCCTTGTACAAAACACAGTATTGACCTTCCACAATTGCCCTCTGCTTTTCGTCGAAAACAACCCTAACGTTGTCCCCTTCTACATAGGCTGTTGCTTCTTGTAATGGTTGGCGATGTCTAATCCTTGCAAGGCATCTAAATTCGGTCTCTGCTGGTTTAGATGGAATGAAGTTAAATCCTTCAGTTACTAAAGTATTTTTATATAAAATTTCTTCCTCTCCTTGAGATACAATAAGGAGATTCTTTTCAACATCTTTTTGAAGAACAAACCATCTTTCATCATTACCATTTTTAACGCCACCAATACCTAGTCCACGTCTTTGTCCAATGGTATAGAAATAAACACCATTGTGCTTT
>Ga0256405_10008484_pt1 | contig 14693 bp, 6 predicted proteins | sample RumenRJG_02DNA_FD_189096 | JGI IMG/M metagenome (GOLD analysis project Ga0256405, IMG submission 189096) | Bovine rumen microbial communities from Lethbridge, Alberta, Canada - RJG_02 | ecosystem: Host-associated > Mammals > Digestive system > Stomach > Rumen | place: Canada: Alberta | collected... | reverse complement strand
CCGTCTACAATACGGGAAACGGCGGATACAAGGTAACGTACAACCCGATCCGAAAGAGCGGCATCACAAAGGAGAACATGGAGCGGCTCAAGGAAGTCTACCCGGAAATCTACGCCGAGTATGTGACCGTACAGACGAGCAGACGCTTCAATATCAAGCAGACGAAGCCGGAAGCGGCATAGTCAAAGCTATGGAGGTGTTACAACATGGGCATTGTCGCAGCATTTGACAAAATGCTGTTTTCCAATCCCGCCAGCAAATACTGCGTCATGCGGGTCAAGACCGCTGACATGATGATTCCGCAGGAAGCGCGGTCACAGTACCGATTCCGGGACAATCTCATTCGGTTTGTCGCGGTAGGCTACGACCTGCCGCAGACCGACAGCATCCAGATCGATCTGGACGGCAAGTGGGTCAACGGCAAATATGGCGTTCAGCTTCAGGTGGAGCATTGGCGTGAGGTGATCCCGCCAACGATTGAGGGCATAAAAGGCTATCTGTCCTCCGGTCTGCTCAAGGGCATCGGTCCGAAAACGGCGGCTGTTATGTATGGTTGCCAGAGGGTTTCGTGATGCGTGTAATCAAATTTTATGAAAAAAGATACAACCGGCGCGTACAACGAAAATGCTGTACGCGCCGGCTTGTCATATGGGCTATTCTCATCATCAGGATACGGATATTCCAGATTCATCATCCCCGGCGAGGACTTGGGCCAAGCCCGAGGAAGCTAGATGTAATGGGGAACATGAGGTTAGTTTGCGTTCAATTGGAGTATGCCGAGGAATAATCCCCATTCATCGCCTTATTCCGACAAGCCGCTCAAGTTCTTTACTATTTCACCTGGATAATAGCAAACACGTTGTAAAAAACTTGTCGAATTATGTCGAAAAGCAAAAACAAATGTCGAGGCAGGGGGAAATGTAAAGCAAAAAGCAGCGTCTGAAACCGTTAAGATTTCAAACGCTGCTTTTTGCTTTCATTATTACCGTGCCTTTTGGGTCCGTCACTACGCGACTTGTGAATACTCTATAATACAGGGCATAGTCTTTTTTTACTGGCAAAAAGTAAGCGTAAACTCCAGCGGCGTCATGTAGTAGCAGAGCCTCGGCGGTTGCCGAGGCTCTGTGCATCTCAGATATTCACTTTGCAGCAATCCGGTGCGTTTTCCGGCAACAGCGGGATCACCCAATCGGGTTTCCGTCTGTCAAGATCTGGCGCAGTGCGGAAAATATACAAAAGATAGGCGTACGGGTCTAAGCGGTTTTCCTTTGCCGTCTCAATCAGGCTGAAAATCACGGCGCTGCCCTGCGCGCCTTCCGGCGTGTTCGCAAACAGGAAGTTCTTGCGGTCAATGACAAACGGTTTTATGCTGCGCTCTGCGCGGTTGTTCGTGTACTCCAGCCGCCCGTCCAGCAGATAACGTTCCAGATACGACCGCTGTTCACGCAGATAATAGAGCGCCTTTCCCAGCGCGGACTTGGGAGCAACGTTCTTTCTCGCATCAGCCCATGCGTATAAGGCGTCAAGAATGGGTTTTTCTTTCTCCTGACGCTGTTTATACCGCTCTTCTGGCGTAAGCTCTTCGAGCTTTTTCTCCCAGGCGGCTATCCTCGCAAAGTATTGCAACGCCTCTGCCGGACTGGAGCCCCGGCGCTGTTCCATCGGCAGCACCTTCAGCGCATCCGCGAATTTGCGCCGCGCATGGGCGAGACAGCCCACCACCGTAATGCGCTCCGGCAGTTTGTGGTAGCCCGGATAGCCGTCCGCGTGCAGATAACCGTGGAAGTCCCCGAGAAATTCCTCCGCGTTCTCAATCTTGCGGTTCGGCTTGTAATCATAGAGCACGATGGGATGTTCCGCATCGCCGCTCGTCCGGTACAGCCACATATAGCTCTTCGCCTGCGCTTTCTTGCCCGGTTCCCGGAGCACCTGCAGCGTCGTCTCGTCGGCATGCAGTACATCTCTGCAAGTCAAACGTCGGCGCAGTTCTTCGTAGATCGGTTCCAGATAGTCCTTTGCGCAGCGCAGCATCCAGTTGGACATCGTCTGCCGGGACAGCCAGAGCCCCTGGCGGATGAAATCACGCTCCATCCGGTAGATCGGACTGCCCATTACGTACTTCTGCGTCATCAGAAAAGCTACCGCCTCCGGCGATGCGAAGCTGCCGGAGATCAGCGCCTTGTCCTTCGGCGCTTCGGCAATGGGGACTTCGGTATTCTCCTGCTTGCATTTCGGGCAGGCATAGGTATAGTACCAGTCCTCATGGATCGAGATTTCCGGCTTCCTAATCACGAGAGTCCGGCGTACCTCTTTGCCAATCTCAACCATCGTCTCGCCGCATTCCGGGCAAATCAGATCATCGCCTTCCAGACGGTGCTCCACCACCTCGACGGGCGTATCCTCGGGCACGATATCGTCTCGCTGCTTTAAACCGATAACCGAATAATCGTTTATATCTACAATTTTTGCTGCCTTCGCCTCAATACTTATCGCTGGTATCAGCCCCACGACCATACACAGTGTCAGCAGCATTGATAATACGCGCTTGCCCATCTTCTTCATTGACCTTCTCCTCCTATTGCATTTCTATATAAAAACGTTACGATTTGCGCTCGAATACAGGAATCGCTGGGGCTAAAGGTATTTGCTCCGGTGCCGCCGGTGATTTTATGCTCCACCGCCCACTGCACCGCATTGGCGTAGTACGCATCCTTTGCAAGATCGTTGAAAGGGCTTGTCCCCTCGGCTTTCTGCGAACCGCTCGCCCTCCAGAGGAACGTTACCGTCTGCGCCCGACTGACGGTCGCGTCCGGGCTGAACGTGTCCGCTCCCGTGCCATTGGTGATTCCCTCCGCCACCGCCCAAAGAACTGCCTTGTAGTAATAGCTATCCGCCTTCACGTCCGAAAACGGATTGCTCAGCACCGTCGGCTCAGGCGAACCCGCCGCACGCCAAAGGAATGTTACCGTCTGTGCGCGGCTGCACACACCGTTCGGGCCAAAGCTACGCTCACTTACTCCGTTGGTGACGCCGTTCTTCACTGCCCACTGCACCGCGTCATAGTAATAGGCGTTTTGCGGAACGTCTGTGAACTCCACGAGTGTCGGCTCCTGTGTCGACTGCGGTGTTTCATCTTTAGCGGCAGATGTCTGTGGTGATTCCGCATCTCTCGATTCGCCGTTGCTTTCGCTCGCAGAGGAAACTGTTGTTCCTGTCCCGCCTGCTACCGTTACACTTCCGCTGTTGCAGGTGACAGGCACCAACTGTTCCGCCGTGTTGATGGTGTTCTCTGTGACGCAGGTAATGTTGACAGGATAGCTGCCGGACGCAGACGGACTTGCCTTGAGCTTCAATGAGAATAGCTTGCCGCCCGACGAAACATTACGAACAGAGTACCAAGAGACCGTCAACCCGCCTCCGCCATCTTTCTGGCGAGCAAGAAAGGTTCCGGTGGCAAATGCCTCACCCACCTGCGCCGTCCCATCATCGGTATCTAGTGAAAGCGCTGAAGCATCCCACGAGATTTCAAACATCCACGCAGCAAGCCCGGGATTGCCCGTCAGGTTTACGCTTATCTCAGCTATTTCACTGGGGGCTATACTTAAGTCTGATATGGAAACAGTTGGCATCCCTGATGCCTGTGCTTTTTCTGTACTAAAAAGAAGCGCACAGGCTAAAAGCAATGGTATCCACTTTACCCTCACATCCATCTCTCCTTTATTAAAACTCGCCATACATTTTATCGCTGCAATGAGATATCTTCTAACAAATGAGCATCAACGCTATTTTGTTGCATGTCCCTAATGCTGTTCAACATTTCTCCGCAACCTTATTCATTGCACTTGAGCGTATAGCACCGCCCCCACAGGAGCATAGCTCTCCGTTAAAAAGAACACCTTCACCTCGTCGGCTTCCCTGCAGCCGTTTATGATTGCCTGCACAGATGTCTTCACTTCCTTCAGCTCAATCTCCTGCAAATCCACTGCAACCATGCGGCCGTCACGATAGGCCACAGCCACCATACAGCAGCGCATCGGCGTTGGGGTATAGACATCCACCCCTATAGCCAGTGAACCGATGATGCGTTCAACGTTGCGCAATTGCGCTGAGAAGTGAATTGGCGCGGGCTTTTCGTTGAATCGCAGCGCCGTCAGCGTCAGCGCGGGGGGTGTGTCACTTCCATCCTGCGTTACCCATGCAACAGGTTCTGTTAGATCCAACGGGGTCCTTGAAACCACCGCAACATACAGGATACCATCCTTATAGTTCGCAATCGTTTGCCCGTCTACTTCTCGAAATGCAACGCGGAGGCTTCCCTCCAGCGCATCTGAGGTATACTCCGCCCAGATCGTGCGGACGCCCTCAAATGCGCCGAAGGTGAGCGCGCAGGCGTTCTCGTGCTCCGCCAATACTGGCGGAGCAAGCGAGAACACTAACAATAGCGCGCTAATCATCGAAACTAACCTTTTCATTGCGCCGCCTTCCAGCTTCCATCCACATCACCAACGAGGATTGCAATGAAACTCACCGTGTTCGTAGAATCCGACAGCGTCAAATTCTTTGTCGCAGGCACAAAGCGCCATGCTCCCGCGCCATAGCCATCCTCCAGCTGCACCAGCTTGCGGAGGATCATCACGGCGTCCATCTCTGTGACCTTGCCGTCATTGTTGACATCGGCGGCAAGCTGCTGGTATTCGTTCAGCGTCACATCGCCCACCAGACCTTGCAGAAGCATCAGCACATCCAGAAGATTCACCGCATCGTCATAACCGGTCTTGGAGGCGGTAACATCCACGGTCTTGCGATTGATCTTCTCCAGCGTGACGCTGCCTGTTGCGTCCGTCGTACCGCTGATATTTCCGGCGCTTACCGCCACACCGGACACCGGCACATTGCCCTGATAGTAGGTCACGCTGGCGGTCAGGTCGTAGCTCGGCGTAATCGCCACAGGCACCGTAACCGGCGTGGAAATGACGCTCGTGTCGTTCAGACGCGCCGCTCTTAGTGAAAGCTGCGCTGTGGTTGCCGCGTCCAACGCTCTGGGCGTCAGCGACACTGTAGCGACAGGCGCAGAGTTGCTGACCGTGACGCCCTGCGCGTGGATCATGGAAATAGTCAGCACGCCGCTGCGCCAACTGGATTGAATCTGTCCGTCGAAGCTGTCTGCCGCCGCAGCGGTTACATTGGTAAACAGCGCCTCAGGCACCTCGATCTCCGCACGCAGCGAGTACATCGGGCCGCTCATCACCGCATAGAGCGGGAGCTCCAGCTTTACGCCCGGAACACCCGTACCGGCGTTCAGCTGCACATAGCTGGCGCTGTCCTGACAGGTCACAGCGGAAGGCAGCGTCACCGTGTCACCGTCCTTGGTCACGCTGACGGAGTACGCGCCGATGGTCATCTGCGGCATGGCAAAGCTGATCTGCGTGCCGTCCGCGTTGACTGTGTACTGCTCAATCGCGACGCCGCCGACCTTGACGGTCATGCCCTCGGCAAAGTTTGTTCCGTAGACGGTCATCGTCTCGGGCGCTGCGCCCACATTCACCGTGTTCGGATACACCGTGAGCAGCGTCACCTTGCTCTCCGTGGAGATCACATAGGGGATTGCCGCGCTGCCCGCAGTTGCCGTATTGCCGGCGGCGTCACGCGCCTCGATGTAGTAGTCGACGCCCGCGCTCGTCACCGCCGAGGTGGGAATGGTGGCGGAATAGCGCTTGGCGGTGGCGTTGTAGGTCATCGGCACGCCGATGTACGCGCCGCCGTTATCCTTCACGCGGTAGTAGAGCGTGACAGCGCTCACGGCAATGTTGTCGCTCGCCTCAGTCGAGACGGTCAGCGCCTGACCCGCCTTCGCCGTCACAACCGGCGTGTGGGTCACGGTGGGCTTCACGTCGTCCAGCGGCGCAGCGCTGACGGTGTTGGATCTCGCGTCCGCGATCTCCGTGCCGTCGGTGTCCACCATGGTGAAGTAGTAGTAATAGGTCTCGCCGGAGGCAACGTTGGTATCCACATAACTGAGGTCGGTGAGCACCGTATCGTTCAGCTTGGTAAAGCCTGTGGTTTCTTGCGTGGAGCGATAGAGGTTGTAGCCAGCCAACAGCTCATAGTCGTTCTGCGCCCAGTTGAGCGTCACTTTGCCCGCGCCGCCTGTGGCATTGAGCACAGCGGACTGGGCGGAAGCAGCGTTGACAATGAACTGGAATCGCTGCTGATCGGTGCCGCAGACGAGCCAGTGGTCGCTCTCCGCGCGACCGCCCTTGGCGCGGAAGATCATGTTGCCGCCGGTGGAGACAGCGGAGACCTTCGTTGTGCCAACCCATTCACGGGCATTTTTCCAATCACCGGAGACCATATAATCGGTGAAAGGCGCTTCGCCGCCGTAGGTGATGGAGGGCTGGACGGCGGTATCCATATCGCGGTTGTAGCTGACGTGGACGTCCACGTTCTGCCCCGGCGCAACATCATCAACGAGTGTGCTGCCGTTGTGCTCGGTGACCTCGATCTTGGTAACGAAGGGATAGATCATCGAGAGGTCGTCGTTCAGCGTGAGGATCGGCGTCTCGACGATATCCGCCAACGAGCCAGGGTAATCGTCGTCGTCGTCGTTGATCATTTTGCCGATGAGGGTCGGATTCTCCGTGCCCCAGTAATTGCCGTGGAGGGGATAGTATAAATATGAGTTATAGTCAGGAGCAGTAAACCGCGTCCACACTTCTGCATTTGTTTCAAGAATTGGATTCAGAACGGCTGAATGATATAAATTGCCTGCATGACGTTCTGCATTCCATGCAATTACGTCAAAAGATTTAATCGAACTAACAATTGCATCATCGTCGCAGTTCTTTGGAAATTCAAGTATTGCTTCATACCCATTTATTGCATCCGAAGGCCGGATTTTTACAGTCAACCCATCCTCTTCATAACTATTTTTTTTCACGGAAATAACTGCATGTCCTCGCAATTGAGGTGAAGGATTGAAACCTTCCGGCTGAAATGCTGAGTCAGACCCCCATTTCCAACCGCCTAACGTCTCATCAAATGAGTAGTCTACATGATAAACGGAGCCATTTTGTTGCGCCGCTATATTACTATCGCTGATATGTTGCCTAAAGCTCCTTATAAAACCATTCCACTCATCAGCATCTTCAATGCTTAGCATAGCGCCGCCAGCTTGCTCTGCAATCGCTTTTGCAAGTTCAATAGCTTCATAATCAGTATTCATACCAGGCCTAACAAGTATATATTTACTCTCTGCACCATCATATGAAAAAGTGACAGGATTAAAAAAGCGAATACACGAATACTTGCCATCATATGATTTTGAATCAATTCCTGTATTGATGTTTTTCCCCGCGAGGATAATTGTCGAATCAATCTTTACTGTGTTCGAATTCCAGCGGGTAATCTTTGTCCTGCAGTTTTCAAACAAGCAGCAAGATGCGAAGTTATTATAGATATTTACAACCCCGCCATATGGATTTGCAATATTTTTAAGCGTTGTAAAGGTTATCTCCGCTATATTCATGTAAATATAGTGCTCTTCCCCAATGCTACCTCCTGACAAGCGTCTAGAAAAAGTTCGGTCATAATTCTGTACCGCATTACTGTGATCAAGTATATCAACGGGATTACTTATTATCCCTCCCGTTGTACTTATATAAACCCCCAAATAAGGATTCATTATAGTACAATACTTCAGTGTTTCCACACCTAATCCATATATCTGTACTGCATACTGCTCAAACCCCGCGCCGGGGAACAGCTCAATCGGCGCGTCCTCCGTGCCGATCATGTTCAGCGTGCCACTGTTGCTGATGTACACCATGGTTTTCTCGCCGTAGGCGTCCTCATAATCCGACGACCAGAACTGGATCTGCGTCCCCGGCTGGACGTTCAGCGTTGCGCCCTCGTCAATCAGCAGCGCGTTCTCAATAATCCAATACTTGTCCGCCGTCAGGGTCGTGTCCTCGCTGATGTGACCCCTGATCGCCGCGCCGCGCTGCACGCGGAAGGTGAACGTCGGCTTCGGCGGACCGATGGTATACGTCTCCGTGTCGTTGGCGTCCAGCCCGTTGCTCGTGGTTACGGTCAGGTTGATCTGAATCTGCGTGTCGTTGGGCGTATTTTCCGCCAGCCTGAAGCGAATTGGGTTTAATACGTCCGTCAACAAACTGTCATCCCACTCGAAGCCATTGTTCACCGTCTGGAACGTGCCCGCCGCGTCCAGCGTCACCTCGTCGTTGACGAAGGAGACATAGGGGTTGGGAGTGCCATTAGTGATCGCATCCGCCCGCACCGTGATCGTTCCACTCTTGCCCCACTGGTTGCGAACCGCAACGCCGAGGTCGATGGTCTCGCCCGCGTCGATGATGCGGTCGCCGTCGTTCTCGGTTCCGGCGCGTTTGTTGTCCAGCGCGAAGACCTGCGCCATCCGCAGGTTGGGCTTGGGCAGGTTTTCAAGGCTCTCCGCCAGATCCAGCTTGGCGTAGGAGTGCGGTGCGCCCAGCTTGTCCACATAGTTTACCCGCTGGGTCGTGGCGGAAACCAGCTGACCCATGATGAAGCGGGAGTTATACTCGTTCTTGTCCGGGTACGCGGCGCGAATCACCGCGGCAGCTGCCGCCACGGCGGGCGCGGCCATAGAGGTACCGCTCCACTCGGCATAGCGATTGCCGGGCAGCGTGGAGTAGATGTTCACGCCGGGTGCGGCCACCTCATACTCACAGTTGGCGTTGTCGCAGTAATCCCAGTTGGAGAAACCGGCAAGATTGCCGGCCTCATCCGTCGCCATAACGCCGATGACGAAGTTGTAGCCAGCGGGATAGAAGTCCTGCTTGCGCATAAACTCGTCCGGTGCGTCGGTGGTGGGCAGGCCGTTGTTGCCCGCCGCCGCAATCAGCACACAGGTTGAGAAGGCGTCCTCCAGCGCGGTCTCGACCAAGTTGGACTTGCCGGTACCGCCGAAGGACATATTGATGACGTCCGCGCCGTGCGCCACGGCGTACTGGATTGCCTCGGCAATGTCCGCCGAAGCAAGCGTACCGGTGGTCTGACCCGCCTTGATCGCCATGATCTTGGAGCCGTAGGCCGCGCCGACACCGCCCTCGCCGTTGTTCGCCATGGCGATAATACCCGCGACGTGGGTGCCGTGACCGTTGTAGTCCATAGGGTTGCCGGCAATTTTGCCGTCCTGCCGCGGGTTAGCAGTGGCGTCGATGCCGTAGTAGTCGTCGATGTAGCCGTTGCCGTCGTCGTCCACGCCGTTATCCGGGATTTCGCCGCTGTTTACCCACATGACAGAGGCAAGATCCTGATGCGTGTAGTCCACACCGGTGTCGATGACCGCCACCACCACGTCTTTACCGGGAGCGGGGAGCTCCTCCTGCGCTTCATCTTGCTCTATGAGGTGAGCAAAATAGTCATCGTAGCTTTCGTATTCAGCCGGCAACTTCGGGAAATCTTTATCCCAGTTTTCATGACCGGGCAGGCCGATCCACCACAGCCACCAGCGCATCCACCAGCCCAAGTGCAGGCCGCGGTCGTGTCCCGGCTTGAGAATCCACGACTTCTCGACCTCGCCTGCGGACGCCTGACCCGCGACTTCGGTGGTGTAGATATAGTTTGGCTCCGCGTCCACGATGCCGTCGATCTCGCGAAGCGCCTCCACGGTCTCCTGCACCTCGCCGGTAATGCTGGCACGGTACCAGACCGTCGAGCCGGAGCTGCCCAGCAGCGGCGCACCGTTCACCGAGCCTTTTCGCGCGGTGTAAACGGGCGTTTCCTCTGTGATACCCAGTGCGGCGAGCGCACGACCGGATGCCGCATTCAGCATACCGCTCTTGCGCGCGTACAGCACCTCGCCGGGGACGAACTCACCGGTAATGGCCTCGTCTTCTTCCGTGTTTGGATTATAGGCGTGGCCCGTGTCCTCCGCAGTCAGCAGATCCTTTGCCTCCGTGGGCGTGTAAGCGTTCGCGTCGGTGACGGTAAAGTCACCCAGCGCGGCCTCCCACTCCGCCAGCGCGGCATCGTCCGATTGCGGCGTCTCGGGCGGGGTCTCCACGTCCTCTTCCGCCGCCAGCGCCGCCACGCTGAACGTGTTCAGCAGCAGACAGACGGATAGCAACAGGCTGATCCATTTCTTTTTCATAGTCTTGACCTCCCCAAATATTTTTATAATTGAATCAATTCACGCAGTCAGCGTACCGTCTTCATTTGTGCGTCATTTATCGGGTTAAAGCATTCTTCATCAAGGACAAACAGCTTTGCCGTATCAGCGTTTCGATAAACGCTGTCGCTGACGCCGACGTGCGCTTCACCACCGGATATGGTCGCCGTACCGGTGTAGAGCATCTTTCCGCTGTCATCATAGACGGCAATCATCACGGTTCTACCGTCGAGATCGTCCTCGCAGTGGAAGCTGATGATGTTGCCTTCGTTGGAGCGGTACAGAACCATGTCAAAGGTTACGGTTTTGCCCTGATACTCAACGGTGACGGTCTTTACGCCGGAGGAGGACTTATCATAGTTCACGGTGTAATCGTCGATTTGCAGCTCCTTGCCCTGATAATTGCCGACCACATAGAGGCCCTGCATATTGACCCGTCCAAGCACCTGAACGGTCTGTTCCGGCAGGCTGTAAATGCGGATACCCTGCAAGGTTTTGTTGTTCATGTACCATGCAGTCAGGCTGTTGTTCAGGGCGTAGTTATATGCGGCAGAGCCGATATAGCAGCACAGCGTGAGGTTGGGGCAGTTTTGGATGGCGCTGCCACTTATGCTCGTTACTGTATTCGGCACATAGAGATTCACAAGGTTCTCACAGCCGGAGAACGCCTGATAGCCGATGCTCGATGCGCTGGCCGCCACATTGTAATAGGGCCACTTGCGGCAAGAGGGATACTGCACGAGGGCGGTCTTTGTGTAATCATACAGGACGCCCCAGTTATCCGTGCTGTAGTTCCGGTTTCCGGACGCCACCGCAAAGCGCTCCAATCCCGCCCCGCTGAACGCGCTGGAGTCGATATAGGTCAGGCTCGCGGGCAGCGTTACCGAGGTGATGGCGGTACAGCCGTAGAATGAGTTGCTGCCAACAGATTCGATGCCCTCAGGCAATACCAGCTCGCCGATCTCGCAGGTATGGTTCGCAAAGATGATTTTTTGCAACGATGCGCAGCCGAAGAAACAACGACTGGGAATTTCCGTCGGTGTATTTGCAATGCTGAGTTCCTCAATTGTATAACAGGCCGAAAAAGCGTTGTAGTATAACTCCCCGCCGCTTATTGTTACTCTTTTCAAAGCGCCATACTCATACTTTTGCTTCACGCTGTTCCAAACTCTAGAGTCAATTGGACTGCTCCCGTAATAGCCGGAGCCGAATACCGTTCTGAAATAGTCCTGCGAATCCGACCGCGTGCCGATAAACGGCAGCGTGATCTCCCCCAGATTCGTCAGGCCACAAAACGCGCCGCTGTAAATCGCGGTCACACTGCTGCCAACCGTCAGGGAGGTCAGGTGTTCATTGTCATAGAACGCATTCTGGCCGATGGTTTTGACCGTCTGCGGCACAGTAAAGCTCGCGTCAGGCTTACCGCCAGGATAGACATAGAGATATAAGCCTTCAATATCATACAAAATTCCGTCTGATGCAGAATAGAACTCGTTGTCTTCCGAAACCGTGATGGACTCCAGCGCGGGGCATGCCATGAATGCCGAGGGGATAATGGAGGTCACACCCGCACCGATAGAAACGCTGGTAACATGCTTGTTTTGGCTAAATGCGTTCGGCCCGATGCCGATGACCCGGTAAGTCGTGCCGTTCTTTGTCACCACATCCGGGATCACGACCGCGCCCTTCTGTGCACCGTAGTAGCCGGCATTGTTGGAGTTGCTGCTGCCGTTGCCAACCGTGGCGGTTTTCGCGGTCTCGTTCAGCGTAAACAGAACGCCCTGCGCATTGCGGTTCTCCGAATCCAGCGCGGAATAGTCCGCTGACGCTTCTACACAGGCGGCATAATAGCCGTTCCACTTGGGAGATGACCATCCCGTCGTGCCGTTGTGGTAGTAAATGACGATGCTATTGCTTTCACCGATGTAGCCAAACACTTCAGACCCCAATGTCGGTGCGTTGCCGAGAAACTCCGCATATGTCAGGCCACATTCAGAAAATGCGTACGACTCAATCGATTCCAAACCATCCGGAAACTCAACATGGTCAAGGCTACTGCACCCGTAAAAAGCGTTGCGACCGATGGTTTGCAAACTATCCGGAAACGAAACGCTGCGCAGCCCCTCATAATACTGAAAAGCATAGGCTGGAATTTTGGTCGTGCCATCCGGGATAACGAGATTCTCAACTAGATCCTCACCAAAGTATAGCTTTTCAGCATTTGTGATGCCTGTATAATCGATAAACTCGACCCTCAACCATTCGGAGACGGTGCCCACGAAGTACACAGATTGAAGATTGCAGCCGGAAAAAGCACGCGCACCTACATAACTTAAGGACATTGGCAGGCTGATACTCGACAGAGAAGAACAGTTTTGAAATGCATAACTACCGATTCGGCTGATGCTGCTGGGAAGTACAATCGATTCTACAAGGCGGCATTCAAAGAATGCGTAGTCTCCGATTGTAGTTAAACCTTCGTCAATAACTATAGTCTCAATAATACTGCGGTAGTTGTACCAAGGGGCATAAGTAGCATGGCCCCTATAGTTATCCATCGCCCCCGTGCCGCTGATGGCGAGTTCGTTGTTCTCATACAGCGTCCAGACCAGATTGGAGCCGCAGGTTCCGTGGTCGGTCACGTTCCGATAAAACGCAAACTCCGCCGTCACGACATAGTCGGTGTCCGCCTCGGCGATGAAGCTGTTGCCCTCGATCGCCGTCCCGTTGACCTTGATGCAGTCCAGCTTGTAGCCGGGCGCCGGCGTCGCCGTGACAGTGATGACGTCGCCCGCTACGCAGTAGGAATCACTGACCGTTACCGTGCCATTCTCCACACCCTCAACCGTCACCGCGTGGATATCGTCGTCGCCGGAGGCAAGGAACGTGCGCTCAGCGTCGATCAGCGCGTCGTTGCCGGTGTTCCACGCGATGCTGGACCACTTGCTCTGGTCACCGATGAAGAACACCTTCCGAAGCCCGCCGCAGTTGGCAAAGGCGTTGGTGCCGACGTTCGTTACACTGTCATACATCCGCACGGAGGCAACGCTGCTACCGTAAAAGGCGTTGGCGCCGATTTCCTTCACACGATAGGAGAGCGTCACGCTGTTGAGATTGACGTATTGGAACGCATACGCCGGTATACTCGTCACGTCGTCTGGAATGGTCAGGTTGCTCAGCTTTTCTCCTTGGATATAGAGGTTGCAGGGCTTGGCCATGGGGAGCGGACTCCCATTGCTTCCACCGTTAAAGCTGATGTTGAGCCATTGTGCGAGTGTTCCGTTGAAGTAAATATCTGTTATGGATGTGCCGTAGAACATCCAACCGGCGCCAATTTTCGTAATCGTGCTGGGCAGCGTGATGCTCTTCAGCGAAGAGCAATATTCGAACAAATCGTATACAGCAAAGTTTTCTACGCCCTCTGGGATAACGATTGATTTTAGGCTTGCACAATCATAAAAAGCATAGTTTCCGAACGTTCTGACGCTATCCGGCAAGTCAATCGATTCCAGCGCAGAACAATCGCTAAACGCATATACGGGTATTTCACTCACGCCCTCCGGCACCGCAATCGTCTTCAAGGCATTGCAGCCGTAGAAGCAATAGCCGCCCATCGTTTCCAGCGAATCCGGCAGTGAAACCGACGCTGCGCCGGTGAGCTGGTAGAACGCATAGCTGCCCAGTCCCGTGACGCCATCCTCAACCACGATGCTGTTGATTTGACTGCGATAGGGATACCACGGCGCGTTGACGGTTTCTTTATCTTGCCAAGGTTTGCATGGACATTGTGGCGAAGCACATCCCCGCGGATCGGGACGGCGTCCGCATCGCGGAACTGGACGAGCAGGGCTTCCGGGAAAAGCTCTGGGGGCATGAGCCCATCACGGATTTCTGGCGCATCGGCCCGCGCATCGCCAATCGGCTTGCGGCAAAGCGCATCTACACGATGGGCGACATGGCGCGGGCGACGCTGATCGACGAGGACTGGTTCTATCGGGAGTTCGGCGTGGACGGTGAGCTGATGATTGATCACGCCTGGGGTCTGGAAAGCTGCACGATGGCGGATATCAAGGCGTTTCGGCCCACCAGCAACTCCATGAGCAGCGGGCAGGTGCTGTTCAAGCCGTATCCCTATCAGGAGGCCGAGACCGTCGTTCGGGAGATGGCTGAGCTGCTGGTCTACGATATGATGGCGCATATGTCAGTCACCAACTCCGTGTCCGTGGACATCGGTTTTGACAGCGCCGGGATGGAGGAAGTCAACTACCGTGGCAGAACCTACGTCAATCATCTGGGCAAGGTAGCCCCTTACCCCGTCCACGGTTCCGAAAAGCTGCTGATCTACACCGACTCCGTTTCCATGATCACCGAAGCCGCCCTCGGCATTTTCCGCCGCATCATGCCGCCAAAGCTGTACGCGCGTCAGATCCACATCACCTTCTCCGGCGTCCTTCATGACGCGGCGGCGCTCCATGAGTTCAATCTGCTGATCGACCATGCCGCGTTGGAGCGGGAAAAGAGAAAG
>Ga0256405_10008483_pt1 | contig 14694 bp, 12 predicted proteins | sample RumenRJG_02DNA_FD_189096 | JGI IMG/M metagenome (GOLD analysis project Ga0256405, IMG submission 189096) | Bovine rumen microbial communities from Lethbridge, Alberta, Canada - RJG_02 | ecosystem: Host-associated > Mammals > Digestive system > Stomach > Rumen | place: Canada: Alberta... | reverse complement strand
GTGGAGGAAACATTGCAGGAAATGCAAGGCAAGAACTTGAAGAAGTAACCGGCAAATCAGTCATCAGTAAAAAGAATTCTAAAAATCCTGAATTATTGGATGAATAATTAATTCATCTACTTTTTTTGTTTTTTAATAAATACAAACGTTCGTATAAAACAAAACTATATATAAAATAATGATTAAAATAATAACAATTCATGAATTAATGAATTGAAATTATGGAGATTTAAAAATGAAAGCAAATGCTCAAAAAATAGCTGATGGAGTATACTGGATCGGTGTACTCGATTGGGACTTAAGAACCTATCACGGTTACACATTAGACGGAACCACCTACAACGCTTACCTCGTTTTCGGTGAAGACAAAGTTGCTCTTATAGACAACGCTTACCCAGGTAAAACAAAAGAAATGATGGCACGTATCGACGATGCTTTCGCACAAGAAGGAAAAGAAGTCAAAGTTGACTACATCATTCAAAACCACGTGGAAAAAGACCACTCCGGTGTATTAGTGGACTTACACAAAAGATTCCCTGAAGCACCAATCTACTGTACCGAAATTGCAGTTAAAGGATTGTTAAAACACTACCCATCTTTAGAAGGCGCTGAATTCATCACCGTCGGAACCGGTGACAGCCTCGATGTTGGTGGAAGAACCCTAGCGTTCCTCGACGCATTCCTCTTACACTGGCCTGACAGCATGTTCACCTTACTTGCTGATGAAACCGGTATTTTATTCCCTAACGACGCATTCGGTCAACACTTATGTTTCACACAAAGATTCTCTGATGAAATCCCAGAAAACGTATTGATGGATGCAGCTCAAAAGTTCTACGCAAACCTCATCACTCCTCTTTCCAAATTAGTGCTTAAAAAGCTTAACGAAGTTGTGGAATTAGGATTGCTTGATCAAATCAAAATGATTGCACCGTCTCACGGTCAAATCTGGACCGACCCAATGCAAATTATCGGAGCTTACCAAAACTGGGCTACTGGTGTATGTGAAGACAAAATCACAATCATCTACGACACCATGCACTACTCAACCCAACAAATGGCTCACGAAATTGCTGAAGGTGCAATGAGTGAAGGATATGACGTGGAAATGTTCTTCCTGCACGAGGATGAAAGATCAGAAATCGTCAAAAGCATCCTAACCAGTAAAGGTATTGCTGTCGGTGATCCTACAATCAACGATGTTCCATACCCAAGTATCGGGGACATCATGTATTACTTGAAAGGATTACTCTTCAACAGAACAGGTATCGAAAGAAAAGCTGTTACCTTCGGTTCAATGGGTGGAAGAGGAGGAGCTCCTGCAAAACTCGCTGAAGAATTAGGAAACTGCGGATTCGATATTGTAGACACACAAGAAATCTACTTTGTGCCAACCGCTGATGAAGACGAAGCAAGCTACGAGTTAGGTAAAAAATTAGCTCAAGCATGTAAAGAATTATAAATTTAAGGAGATTGATTATTATGGTAAAATACGTACATGAAATTGGAATTACAAAAGACACACCTGTGGAAAACTATGTTGCAGGAAACTTTGAAGGAGAAACCAACGAAGTAGGAATCTATTTAGCTATGTCCAGACAAGCATCCCGTGAAGGTTATGGAGAATTAGCTGAAGTATTCAAAAGATTAGCATGGGAAGAAGCTGAACACGCTGCAAGATTCTGTGAAATGAACGGAATCATCAAAGACGACCTCAAAGCTAACATCGAATGGATGATGGGCGGAGAAAAAATGGCTAACGCTGAAAAAAGAGAAGCAGCTGACAAAGCTGAAGAAGCAGGCATTGAAACCGCCGCTGACTTTTTCCGTGAAAGTTCCAAAGACGAAGGTCGTCACTACAAAATCTTAGAAGGAATCCTAGAAAGATACTTCTAGATTCTCAAAATATTGAAAGAATTTAAATATTCTTTCTTTAACTTCTTTTTTTTAAAACTAGATAAAACCTGCTACTATACTGAATACGATTACCATCGCTAGTACTGCTGATAAGGCATTTACAATCGGTTTATAATGCTGTTCGGACAATTTATAGCTCAATAATATTTCAAGCATATAACCACCGTCCAACGGTTTTATTGGAAGCAGGTTAAAGAGTCCAATTCCAAGGTTCAGCATTGCCACCCATTGGAAAAGTTCAATGAGTTCGAATAAAATCCATGGCAGCGGACCTAAACTATCGTTTACGAGCTCGAAATGCTTATTTGCCTGTATTCCAAAAAATCCTCTTGAATCGTTGTTTGGATTTTTGTCAAGAACCATGTTATAGGTGCCCTGATCGGTTTTTACCGTTACATTATCTCCCGGCGAATATGAACCAATGATATTAACATATGATTCGGAATCATTAATTTTCTGATCGTCGATTGCCTGTAAAACCATTCCCTCTTTTAGGATTCCATCGGAGGGAGAGTCAGGAACAACCCTATCGATTGCAATTCCATCCTCTTCAAAGAATTGTGGAATGCCTCCTGAAAGCAATGACACGAGAAGCAGTGCTATTACTGCAAGTGTTACATTTGCTATTGAACCTGCTGCATAAACCCTAAGCCTTGAGGTTTTTTTAGCTTCCTTCAATTTATCCTCATCGGGCTCGACAAAAGCACCCGGAATAATTGCAAACAAAAGCAAACCAATTGATTTGATTGGTATCTTTTCTCCAACAGCCTGGATCCCATGTGAAAACTCATGAACCACTAGAACTGTTGCAAGTGCAATCAATCCATATACGAACGGGACATAAATTTGAGATCCGGGAATGTCCACACCCGGAATAACTACAGAAACGCTCGGTGTTTCAAAAACAGACGGCAATGTGGAAATAATTGTGTAGGTTATGAATATCATTGCCCCAAATGCTACAATGACACCTACATTCATGTACCATCGCCAGAATTTTGGTGATATGTGGTTGATTTTGGATATCAGTCCCCTTAATCGTTGGGTTTTCCACATGATGACTGGAAAGTTAAGCTCCACTCCATGATTGGATAGTCTTTCACGAAATATTGCGACCAATACCCAGATGACAACAAATGCTATCAAATAATAATAAATACCATTCATTAAAATGACACTTCCTCTACCAAAGTAGTGAATCAAAGAATACTACATCAACTATATCGTCCTTTTGATATCCTTCATCATTTTCATCAATTATGATATAGCTGTTCGCCTCAACCATTGAGCGAATAATGCCGGAACCTCTGTTCAAGACATGCTTTGCATGCTCATCATCAGACCCCGCACGTATGAAATCAGTCCTTCCAAGCTGAGAAGGAATCTTAAGCTGAGATACGCGTTTAACAACATGGAAATCAAATGACCTTGCCTGCATTTCAAACAAGTATTTTCTTGCAAACATGTCAAATTGAGACATTGCCGCAACAGGCTGGCCGGAAAATGTGAAAATCATTTTGCCGTTGACAATTCCAGCACCTGCAGGCTTTCCAGGCCTTATTGCAACCCCATGGAAAAGAATTTCGCCTAAATCATCAACAACATCAAGTACAACATCACCCTTACTGATGGCTGTTCCTCCAGTGGTCATGATGACATCATAATCCTCAGCTGCATCGGAAATAGCTTGTTTTACCTCATCAAATGTATCACCGGCATGTCCAATATCACAAACAGCACCTGAATCCTCGACCATCGCCTTTATTGTAAACTGGTTGGAATTGATAATTTTGGCCTTGTCGATTTCCTCTTTGGTAGGTTCTACAAGTTCATTACCTGTTATGATGAGCTTGACTCTAGGTTTCTTATAGACTTTAACCTTATCATAACCAGCGGATGCTATCAAACCCAGTTCCTGATATCTTATGAACGTATTCTTATCCAGTATCTTTTGACCTTTCTCGATATCCTCGGATTTGGGAGAGACATTCTCACCAGGAGTGACCTGGGAATATATTGTCAAATCATCCCCTTCAGTTGTAGTGTATTCCTTCATTAAAACTGCATTGGCACCCTCTGGAATAGGAGCGCCGGTAGCTATAACAATGGCTTCGTTTTCATTGACTTTTTTGGATGAAAAATCTCCTGCACCAATAGCATCAATAATTTTAAGTTCCTTTGGTGCTGAATTTGATGCACCAAAAGTGTTTTCAGCAATCAATGCAAATCCATCCATAGCTGATTTATCAAAAGGTGGTGAATCATGAAATGCTATAATGTCTTCAGCCAAAACTCTTTTGTGAGCATCCCAAATGGAAATCTCCTCAATTTCAGTTGTTTTTTGATTGTCGCTGATTAATTTTCTAGCATTTGATAATGAATCTAGCTTTGATAAAAACATTTAACTCCCCCAAGTTATTTAAGCCATATATTTTTCAATAACGCCATGATATGCATCATTCAAGTCTTCATAACTAAATTCATGATCATTCACATTCAATGAAGTGCCTTTAACTTCACCTATGACTTCACATGGAACATCGATTTGCGCTAAGATATCGTCCAATGCATCAGCTTTAACAGTCAATAAGTATCTTGCATGGCTTTCTGAGTACAACAATTGGATTTTATCCAATTCATCATCAACCAAATTGACTTCACATCCTAAACCAGATTTGATAACCATTTCAGACAATGCCACTGCAAGACCTCCTGCGGATACATCGTGAACTGCAGTGATGTTTTTGTCCTTATCAGCAGAAATTAAGTCTAGAACTGTTTGACCATTTGCAAATTCCTCTTCAATTCTGATTCTTGGAGCGGTTCCCTTTTCAAGATTATGAATTGTTCTGTGGTATTCTGAACCTGTCAGTTCGTCATAGGTCTTACCGATGAGGATGATCTTATCCCCTTCGTTTTTAAAGTCCATTGTTCTTATGTTTTCAATGTCCTCTACACCGATTACCCCAACAGCAGGTGTCGGGTTGATTTTGATACCTTCAGTTTCATTGTAGAAACTTACGTTACCGCTGATGACAGGTGCGTTGAATTTTTCAGCTACAAGACTCATTCCTTCAATGGCTGTCTTGAATTGCCATAGGATTTCAGGTGTTTCAGGGTTTCCGAAGTTAAGACAGTCAACAACTGCATATGGAGTTGCTCCCATAGAAATCACATTTCTGATTGCTTCTGCAACACACCCTGCAGCCCCATCGAATGGGGACAGTTTAGTGTGGATTGTGTTTGAATCTGTTGTTAATGCAACTGCAGTGTTTTCATCTATTCTGAGCACTGCCGCATCGTCACCAGGTTTTACAACTGTCCTTACCTGAACTTCATGGTCATATTGTTTGTAAACCCATTCCTTGGAAGCGATGTTTGGACTTGATAATAATTTTGGCAAGGATTCGTGAAGACCTGGGTCTTTGAGTTCAATTTTTTCTGTGTCTTCTGGAATTTCCTTGATTGGCCTTTCGATTGAAGGTGGGTCTGCTAATAATATTGTTGGTAAGTTGGCGATTTCATCCCCTTCATCTGAAATAATCATGTTGTTTCCTTCACGAACTTCACCGATGACGGCTGATACGATTTCGTGCTTGTCACAGATTTCCTGAGCCAATTTCACATCATCAGGATTTATGACGAATACCATTCTTTCCTGGGACTCTGAAAGCATGATTTCATATGGAGTCATTCCTGTTTCCCTTAATGGGATTGAACGTAAATCGACAAATGCAGCATTGTTTGACTCATCAACTAGTTCTGATATGCAGCAGGTGAGTCCTCCTCCACCGAGGTCCTTAACACCGCTTACGTCAATTTTTTCTAAAATTTCTAAAGAAGCTTCAAGAACTCTTTTTTTGGTGAAAGGATCAGCCACCTGTACAGCTGGCCTGTCTTCGGTTTCTGAGTCTGAAGTCAATTCCTCTGATGCGAATGTAACACCATGGATTCCGTCACGTCCGGTTGTTCCTCCCATCAATAGGAATACGTCGCCTACATTCGGTGCCTGTCCACGTACGATTTTGTCCTTTTCGACAAGTCCGACACACATTACGTTAACGAGAGGATTTGTTCTGAATGATTCGTCGAATTCTATTTCTCCTGCAACAGTTGGAACTCCTACACGATTACCGTAATCGGAAATTCCCTTAACGACATGTTCAAATAAGTATCTTGATTTTTGATCGTTTTCCAATGGTCCGAAACGTAAGGAATCAAGAAGTGCAATTGGCATTGCTCCCATTGAGATGATATCCCTTAATATTCCACCAATACCTGTTCCAGCTCCACCGTACGGTTCAATAGCTGATGGGTGGTTATGTGATTCCATTCCAACTGCCAATGCGTATTTATCGGTTACGCTTACAAGTCCTGCATCGTCACCCGGACCTAAGATAATGTTTTCCCCTTCGGTTGGGAAAGCTCCTAGGAATCTTCTGCTGCTTTTGTATGAGCAATGTTCTGAAAACATTACGTCAAGCATTCCTTCTTCGAGCTCATTCATTTCCCTGCCGAGGATTCCTTCAATATATTCCATTTCAGAATCTGTTAAAGTCATTTTTACACCCTTAATTTTTTATTGAGATTGTTACTTTTTCTCCTTCGATATCCCATTCTTTGGTATAATCTTTAGAATCTTTGCTGCATTCTTCTGTGTCAGTTATGATTAAGCTGTTTGCTCTTACCTCATGTGAAATCATTTCTGATTGCGGCACGATTAAGTCCTTAAATTCTGCTGAGGTTTCAACATCAACGTTGATGTTTGCTTCCACATCAAGGTCCATGTCTTTTCTCATGTCCTGAATTCTTCTAATCAGTTCACGTGCCATTGCTTCCTGTCTGATTTCCAAGGTGACATTGGTATTTACAAATACGTTTCCGCCTTCAAATTCAGATGATACAAAGTCATCAGGCAATTCTGAGTCGAACAATACTTCTTCAGAGTTGAGTTCTATTCCTTCAATTGTTACTGTTCCGTTTGCCTCAAGCTCTGCTTTGATTTGATTTCCATCTGCAGTTTTCAATCCTTTTACAACTTTACCCATGTCTCCTTTGAGTTTTGGACCGAGTATCTTGAGGTTAGGTTTTGCATTGTATGATAATTTTTCAAATTCGCTAGCGCCTAATACCTCTTTGGTATTGGATTGATCTTTGATGATGTCAGTTAACTCTTCAATGGCTTTTAAGACATCTTCATCTTCAGATACGACAGTGATATCTGAAACAGGCCATCTGAGTTTATATTGTGCCATGTCCCTTGCTCTTATGGATGCTTCGATTACTTCACGTGCAACATCCATTTTTGCTTCGAGTTCTGCGTCAATAGCTTCCTCATCATATTCCCAGTCAAGCATGTGAATGCTTTCAGGCGCTTCAGGGTTTACCCCTTTAACGAGGTTTTCATAGATTTCCTCTGATACATGAGGGGCAATTGGACATAACACTTGAATAAGTTTGACAAGTGCTGTGTATAGGCTGTAGTATGCGCCAAGCTTATCTGGATCGTCGCTTTCAACCCAGGTCCTTCCACGGATGAGCCTTACATACCAGCGGCTTAGGTCTTCAAGTATGAAGTTGTTGATTTTACGGGTTGCCTTATGGAAGAATAAGTTATCCAAGTCCTCGGCAACTTCTTTAATTAAACTGTTTGCTTTTGAGATAATCCATTTATCTTCTGAACGTAAAATCATGTCGTCTTCTGTCAATCCTACAGGATTGAAGTTGTCAAGTGACATGTAGGTTGTTGAAAATACATATACGTTCCACAGGATGTTGAACATCTTGTTGATGTTTAAAAGTTCCTCCCAAACGAACTTGAGGTCGTCCCATGGTTTTGAGGCCCATAAGAGGTAGAACCTTAAGACGTCCGCACCGTATTTTTCAATTACCTCTTCAGGTGCAACGACATTTCCTAATGATTTGGACATCTTGTTTCCGTGCTCGTCAAGTACGAATCCATGCATCAACACCTTTTTATATGGGCTTTGGCCCATTGAGATTACTCCTGTACCTAATTGTGAGTAGAACCATCCTCTGGTTTGGTCGTGTCCTTCTGTGATGAAGTCATATGGGAACCATTCTTCGAATTTTTCCTTTTCTTCCGGATAGTATAGGGATGCCCATCCGGCCACTCCGGAGTCGATCCATACGTCCAATACGTCAGGGATTCTTGTGATTGAGCTTCCGCAGTTGTCACATTTTACTTCGACTTGGTCTACATATGGCCTGTGAATTAGTTCTGAGTCTGTTACATTGATTTCATTTAAGGATTCTTCTTTGAGTTCATTTAGTGAACCTATTACTTTTAGCTCTCCACAGTCGGGACATTCCCAGATTGGTATTGGTATACCCCAGTATCTTTGCCTTGAAATTGTCCAGTCACGGGCGTTGTCCACCCAGTCGTGGAATCTGCCTTCACCGGCCCATTTAGGCACCCATTCGACATTGTCAATTTCATCAAGCATCTTGTCTTTGATGTCGGTTACCTTAAGGAACCATTGTTTGGTTGCACGGTAGATGATTGGAGTCTTGCATCTCCAGCACACTCCGTACCTGTGCTCGATGGTTTCTGAGCGATACATGAGGTTTTTAGCTTCTAAATCATCGATTATTTGCTGGTTTTCTTCTTTGGTGAATTTATCAGCGTATTTTCCAGCTTCTTCAGTGAAGCATCCGTCTTCCCCTACAGGACAGAATATCGGCAATCCATTTGCTTTTCCAACTTCAAAGTCGTCCGGACCGTGTCCTGGTGCTGTGTGTACCAGACCGGTACCTTCGCCAAGCTCTACGTGGTCTCCCGGTAAAATGGTGTGAACCTTTTCGATTTCAGCGTCGAATTCCATTTGTTTTGGAATCTCATCAGCTAAAATATAGTCGTAGCCCATTCCAATTAACTCTTCGCCCTTGACTGTTTTGATGACTTCATACATCACTTCTTTCTCTTCAACGATTGTGTCTTCCTCGTCATCGTTTTCGGCAGGGATTTTTGTTCTGTGGATTTTAACCTGTTTGCCCAATACGTCTTCCATCAGGTTTTCGGCTATGATGTATGTTACGCCATCTTTTGAAACGTAATTGTAGTCGAATTCGGGATTTACACAAATCGCAAGGTTTGCAGGCAATGTCCATGGAGTGGTTGTCCAAACCAGGAAGTAAGTGTCCTTTTCACCGGTTACAGGGAATTTAATGTAGATGGACGGGTCCTCTTTTTCTTCATATTCTATTTCAGCGGCAGCCAGTGCGGTTCCACAGTGAGGACACCAGCTGATTACCTTTTGGTCGTTTAAAAGAAGGTTCTGCTCGTTTGCCCTTTTAAGCATCCACCAAGAGGATTCCATGTATTTAGGGTCGAGTGTCATGTATGGGTCGTCCCAGTCCATCCATACACCTAACTGATCGAATTCCTGTTCCATTGCAATCTTGTTTTCGATTGCGAATTCCTTACACTTGTCGACGAACTTGTCGATTCCGATGTCTTCCTCGATTTCCTGTTTTGATTGGATTCCCATAAGGTGTTCAACCTTGTTTTCAATCGGCAATCCGTGCATGTCCCATCCGGCTTGTCTTCTTAAGCTGAATCCGTTCATGGATTTGTATCTAAGGTATGAATCCTTAATAATCTTGTTCCAGGCAGTTCCCAAATGGATTTTACCACTGCAGTATGGTGGACCATCCAGAAATGAGTATCTAGGGCCTTTTTCTCTCAGTTCATTTACTTTTGCGAAAGTCTCTTCTTCTTTCCAGAATTTTTGAACTTTCTTTTCTATCTTATCGTGGTCGTATGATTTGTCAGCCTCTTTTATTGGCATTGTAACTCCTCAAAATTATAATCAATGTATTTAGTAATTTATAATATGTATCTTTTTGTTTTAGATAATAAATAAAGGTTATGATAAGTGACAAAATTCCAAAAATGGAAAGTAATTTAAGTCTAATTTAAATGAATTCACACTAATTTATTTTAACAGTTGAAAGTCAAAGTCGCATTATTTTAATTGGAATTTACATTAACAAAAGGCATGGTTGATTTTGAATTTGAATGAAAAATGGGATATATATCAATTTGGAAAATAAGTTTGAAATTGGAAAGTCGAATGGTAATGTAAAACCAAACATTACATATAAGACTAACGTGAAATATTTAACTATGAGCTTCCACAGAAAATACAATTCACTTTTTAAACTCGTAGACAACCTGATGAAACTCTACAAGATTTATAAAAATGACAAAAAAGCAAAAAAAGAGAAAGAACATGAAGATAAAGCACTGGAGTGACTTCAACTGTCCAAACTCCTATATAGGCATTCACCGCCTGAAAAAGGCAGTAGATGAAGTGGATGTTGAAGTTGAATGGGAAATGAAACCATTTGAACTGTATCCCACCATATTCGACACTCCAACCGGTTCAATAATCACCCAGAACATCCTGCAATACGGCCAGACACCTGAAACAGCCGAGGAGAAAATCATTGAACTGGAAAAGATAGCCCATGAAGACGGGCTTGAAATGAACTACCAGAACATTCAACTGACATCATCAAGAAAAGCCCATAGGCTGGTCAAATACATTCAAAACAAACAACCTGAACTATCCATGGAAGTCATTTTAAGAATTTATCATGCCAATTTTGTTGAAAACAAGGTTATAGCCGATACGGATGTGCTTGTTGAAATAACCAATGAACTGGGCCTGGATGAAAAGGAAATCAGGGATTTTCTTGAAGGCGAATCCTACAGCTTCGAGGTTCAAATCGATGAGGAGGATGCCATACAAATGGGCGTTGAATCAATACCACTCTATATCCTGAACAGTTCTGACGATCAATTAATCATCCCTGGCGCATTTGAAAAGGAAGACTTCAGGATTGCAATTGAAGACCTCATCAACGGTGAAATCCAGTCAAAATCATTCATCTAAGTCAATATTGTATTCTGATTATTAAAAACTTAAATATTAATGTCCTCTACAATAATATATGAAAATCATACTTACAGACACTTTTTTTAAACGTTTTATGGGACTTATGTGCAAAAAGGACTTTGAGGACGGATTATTGTTCACAAACCTCACAGACTCGTCAATCCACACTATGTTCATGAGATTTGAAATTGACATCTATTTCCTCGATGAAAACAAGATAATATATGATAAGGTTACCTTAAAACCATGGAGATTCTACAAACCAAAAAAACAGGCCAGATATATTCTGGAAACTAAAAAAAATAAGTTAAAATTAGAAATAGGAGATAGTTTAGATCTTATCTAAAATATCTTCCGGATTTTCGAATATTTTTATATCATCAATGCTTGCTAGCTTGCGGGTGTTTTCAATGTCAATGTCCCGCATGTAGATTGTAATGATTTTGCCTTCAGATATTGCATCGTTCGGGCAGGAGTTTCGACACAAGCCACAGCCTATACATTTTGTCAGGTCTATCTCGGAATGTGGAATGATGGCTCCCTGTTCGCATACAAGGGCTGCAACGCAATCGTCACATCCTTCACATTTTGACAATTCCATTTTTGAAGGAAGGACAGTATCTATTGGTCCTGGATGGATATCCACAGGCACCATATAGACTGGCACGGCTCCTTTTCCGGCTTGCGCCACGGCATTTGTAACTAATGTGTCGGCTATTCCATAGACTATCTTTGAAACGGTATTTGCTGTAGCCGGTGAGACTATTAACAGGTCGTATTTGCCTAATGACAAACGGCCTGTGATTGGATATGAAAATTTCTGGTTGGAATCAGTTGCCAATTCCCTGTATTTTCCACCAGTGATGTTAACAACGCTTTCATAAAGTCCATACATCTTAAGGACTTCTTCCGCTGCACCTGATAGGAAAACAGTGACTTCATGCTCTTTAGCAAGTTTAAGGGCAACTTGCACTGATTCTCGAAGTAAATGACCGGCTCCAGTAAATGCGAAGGCTATTCTCATTTTAATCTATAATTTGTGATATTCGTAAGCGTCTCTGTCTGAGAATGCGTAATCGAGTGTAGTGTACTGGTTCATGAATTCAGCAACTTCATCAGCGATGTTTTCCTTATCAACTGCTACACGTTTGATGAATTCAGCTACTTCACTCATTTCTTTTTCTTTCAATCCTCTTCTGGTAATTTCCTGAGTACCGATTCTGATACCTGATGGATCATCGGAGTTGTCACGATTATCTCCAGGCAAGAGGTTTTTGTTTAGGATAACATTGTTGTCAGCCAATTCTTTTGCGATGTCTGATGCTGACCTGATTGAGCTTAAGTCAACTGCAATTTGGTGGGATTGGGTGAATCCTAAATCTTCACATAAAACGTCAAAGCCTAACTCATACATTGCTTGACCTAATGCTTGTGCGTTTTTAATGGTTTGTTTTGCGTATGCTTCACCGAATTCTAACATTTCAGCAGTTGCAATACCTAAACCTAATAAGTGGTGCAAGTGGTGGTTACTTACTACACCAGGGAATACTGCATTGTCAATTATTTCCTCGTTTTCCTTGTGGGAGAGGATGATTCCTCCTTGTGGACCAGGGAATGTCTTGTGGGTACTTCCCATCATCAAGTCTGCTCCTTCTTTTAAAGGTTGCTGGAATTGTCCACCTGCAATTAAACCTAAAACGTGTGCACCGTCATACATTACGGTTGCGCCGACTTCATCAGCCGCTTCACGAGCCTCTTTGATTGGGTGTGGGAATAAGAATAAGCTTCCTCCGAATAAAACTATTTTTGGTTTTTCCTCGAGGATTTTCTTGTTCATTGCATCGATGTCAATGTTCATTACGTTTTTATCGAGTGGATGGAATACTGTTTTTAATCCACGGATACCTGCCGCACTTACATCTGCGTGGGAAATGTGACCTCCGGATGGAACTTCTAAAGCCATTACCTTTTCACCAGGTTTTGCAAATCCGAAAAATGCTGCAAGGTTAGCGGTTACACCTGATACAGGTTGAACGTTAGCATAGTCACAGTCATAAACCTTACATGAGAGTTTTTTTGTCTTATCTTCTACTAAATCTACAAACTGACATCCTTCGTAGAATCTTTCAAATGCTTGTCCTTCAGCGTATCTGTGTGCAAAATCGGTTGCAAGAGCTTCTGTAACTTCTACACTTGTAACGTTTTCAGAAGCGATCAGATTGATACTGTTTCTCATGTACTGAGTATGTTCTTGTGCTATTTTTTCAAAGTTTAAAATTTCGTCATGATAATTAGTCATTTACTACACCTAATATCCAATTATATATTTATGATTTAATTTTTGTTTATCATTTAATATAAATTTAATATTTTAAAGGTATTTTCAAAACTAAAATAACATAAAATAATAAAACAAATGCAACAAGTAAAAATACTATTCCACCAGTGAATATTGACATTACTCCAAATCCATCTACTAAAAACCCTCCAATGGCAATTCCAATAGCAATTCCACCATTAAGAACGCTTAAAAATATTCCATTTGCAAGTTCTGGACTGTCTGGCAGAACTGATGTTTCAATGTATTGGATAAGATTATAGCCCATCCCGTCAAGAATACCAAAGATTAAAATCAAGACTAAAACAGGGATTAAAAATTCATTAAATAAAAAAATGCCTAAAAACACTGATGCACATACAAGCTGAAAAATTATTAATGTTGCCTTGTCTTTTTTTGCAATTAACTTTCCGCCAAGCCATGTTCCAAAAATGGAAATGATACCATATGCAAAAAGGAATATGCTTAACTTATAAGTGTAAACATGACTTACGGTCTGCAAAAAGTACGGCAGGTAATTATATACGATGCTTGCGCCGATCGGCATCATGATGATTCCAACAGTTGCCAAAATGAATTCCCTTGATTTGATGCTGGATAATGGCATTTCATAGTTTTTTGATTTTCCAGGTATTTTAGGGAAAAAGATTATTATTAAAAGCAATGTTATTAAGTTAAATAAAAATATCCAACTCATAGCGACCTGATAACCAAAAATTGTTCCAATTCCTGTTGTAATTGGCAAACCCACAATGCTTCCTATTGAAATGCCGAGCAATATCTTGGTGATGTAGTCCTGCTTTTGGCCAACCGGTGCAATCTTTTCACAGAATGTCAATGCAATTGAGATGAATGCGGGATAGAATATTGCTGAAAGGATTCTAAAAAAGCTTGCAATGTAAATATTATTTGTAAAAATAATTATGAAATTTGAGATTGCAAAAATTCCAAGTATTGTGATGAATGTCTTTTTAATCTCATACTTTGAAAAGAAAATTGGTATAAACAATCCTGTTATGGAGATTGTGAATGTGAAAGAGGATACATATAATCCGGAAATAGCAATGGAAGTGTTGAAATACTCTGATATTTGTGATATCATGCCAATGATGCTTAATGGAGTATTAATTGCCATTGTTGATAGCATTAAAATGTACAGTAATACTTTTGGATTATAATTCATATTTTTCATTCCTATTTAATAACAATAGTTATGTAAAAAATAGCATATATATTTTGAGAATGAAAAAGTTGTTAAAAATAGTGCTTAAAAAAAAGTAAAAAAAGAAATAGAGAAATTAATCTCTAAATCTATTTACCTATGTCTTCAAGAGCAGCACTGATTTGTGCCATAATTTGCTCGGTTTTGAAGTGTTGTTGGTTCATTGCACCAGATGGACATGCACCTACACAGGTTCCGCATCCTTTACATAATGCGGTGTTAATTTGTGCGAATTCTTTGCCGCCTACACCGGTTGCGATAGCAATAGCACCGAATGGACATAATTCAACACA
>Ga0256405_10008482_pt1 | contig 14696 bp, 4 predicted proteins | sample RumenRJG_02DNA_FD_189096 | JGI IMG/M metagenome (GOLD analysis project Ga0256405, IMG submission 189096) | Bovine rumen microbial communities from Lethbridge, Alberta, Canada - RJG_02 | ecosystem: Host-associated > Mammals > Digestive system > Stomach > Rumen | place: Canada: Alberta | collected... | reverse complement strand
AGCATGATCGCCGCGGTGAACGCCCTGACGACCGAGTTCGTAGCCACCACGCCCGCGAAGGATCTGGACCTGAGCAAGTTCGACATCGGTCCTATCTACCAGTTTGTGAGCTGGAACATGTTAGAGGGTGTGCGTGTGCGTGTGGGCGGTGTGTCCACGGCCCGGTTGCATGACCAGTTCTTCTTCCGGGGGTACGTAGCCTTCGGCACGAAAGACCTCCGTCCGAAATACAACGGCACGCTGATCTACACGTTCGACAAGCACAAGAACCAACCCTACGACGGTTTGAGGCACCATCTCCAGCTCTCCGCCCAGTACGACGTGGAGGAGCCGGGCCAGTTGACAGACGTCATCCGCAGAGACCACATCCTGATGTCCATCCCGACGAGCACGCCTACCTTGGGCTTCGACCAGTACGTCTTCCACGCCAACGTGGAATACATGAAGGAGTGGCGTAACAAGTTCTCCATCAAGACGAGTTTCGATTTCAGCAACAACGAGGCGGCAGGTGCGCTGCGCTACGACCGTGTGGACTGGACACCGAATATCTCCGCGACGGACACCACGTGGTCCAAGACCACCACGCCTATCGGTTCGTACCGCGACTACGAAGGTAAGATCGAGTTCCGTTACTCCCCGGGCAGCCGCGTGTATATCGACCGCATGGGTATCGAGAGTCCTTTTGCGCTGGAGAAAGATGCGCCGACCATCAAACTGATACACAGCATCGGCTTTCTGGACGACCGTCACAACGGCGGCAACGGTTTTTTCTATAACCGAACGGAAGCCATGTTCGACAAGCGGTTCTGGTTCTCCGCCTTCGGTCACCTGGATCTGCGCGTACAGACGGGCATGATCTGGCAGAAAGTGCCGTTCACCAAACTCTACATGCCGCAGACGAGTACGTCTATCTTCCTCGCCCAGCGGAGCTTCAACCTGATGAAGCCGATGGAGTTTCTGATGGACGAGTACGTGTCGCTTTTCGCCACGTATTATTTCAAGGGCTGGATACTGAACCGTATCCCGGGCATCAACAAACTGAAGCTGCGCGGAGTCGTGTCGGTGGCGGCTATCTACGGCGGTCTGACGAAGAAGAACAACCCGTTCATCGAGACGGGCAACGGTCTGTACGAGTTCCCGCAGAGCGCTACGTTTGACGACCAGGGCTACTGGGTAGCGGGCCGTACGTCCTCGCCTATCGGCAAACTGCCGTACATAGAGATCACCGCGGGCTTCGAGAACATCCTCAAGTTCATCCGTATCGACTACGTCCGTCGTATCACGTATAATGACTACGAGCTGCCATTCATGGTACCGAACGCCCAAGGAGAGATGATTCCCGCCCGCCGGCGCATCCCCGCGTGGGGCCGCAACGGCGTGAAGATCACTTTCCGTCTGGCATTATAAACCCTTAAATGAAAAACCTACCGCATATGAACACCAAACAGATTATTCTTTGCGCAGTGCTGGTATTCTCGACAGGGCTGCACGCGCAGACGCAACAAGAGAAGATAAAAGCACAAATCCAGGAGGCGCAGGAGAAAGTGGTAAAGTGGGACACGGAGACGCTGCTGGATTCGCTGGACCAGAAGAAACTGCCCAAGATTGTTTCCGGCGGCGTGCTCGCCGGCGCGAACCTCAGTAACTTCATCATCACGCGCGACCACCACACCATGAGTTCGTACATGCACGTAGGCGGCGAGTTAGGCGGTTTTCTGGATTTCAGCCTCAGCAAACATTTCGCCATCCAGCCGCAAGTGCTCTTCACCGCGCAGCAGAACAAGTTTGCTATGAAGGAAGGCGAGGACGTATTCAAACTCAACGGCCTGTGGTCGTTCGGCATGGATATACCTATCTATTTCCTCGGCCGTTTCGGCAACCTCAAGCAAGGCTACCTGCAGTTCGGCGGCGGTATCTTCACCCATTTCACGTTCGCCTCCAACACCGGCAAATACAAGAATGTGGACAATCCCTCCACGCCGGCGCAGACACCGGCCCGAATCACTGCAGCCGAGAGCACGGAGAGCACCGAATACACCTACGACTACAGCCGCCTCTACAGCCTGCATAACAACCATTTCGGCGTATGCGCCACCATCGGCTACGAGTTCAAGTTCGGCATGCAGATCAACGTACAATACAAAGTCAGCCTGTCCGATATAGCAGGCTTCTACAGCGAGATGAAAGGACAGAAGGTGGCTGACGCACTGATCTATCCGCAGAGTATCAGTGTGGTACTGGGTTACCGCTGGAAATAATTGTTCCGTATCAGTCTGTCGGACAACCGGTACGCCTCATCCTCACGGATGGGGCGTTTTTGCGTGCTGTCCATAAGGTTGATACCGAAGCTGCGCCAGCGGTAGTCCTGCGCTCCTACGAGGGCGCGGTAGGTAGGATAGATATCCATCTGGTAGGCGTCCGCGGTATAATGCGGGTTGCCGGAGATACGGGGGGAGTAGATGACGAGCGGCAGGCAGTCGTCCGACGGGTGCAACCCCATCTCATGCTTGTCCGCGTACCGCTGCATGGCCTCGCGGCACTCGTAATGCAGGATCCGGTGGTCGCCGGTGATGACGATGGTGTATTGCTGCATGAGGGTGTCTGTCTCTATCTTGCGGATGAGATACCCCAGCCCGTCGTCGAGGGCATTGAAGCCCCGGATGAAGTTATACATTACCCACGGCATATTCTTGTCCAGCGGCAGAGAGGAGTATTTCTCGTTCACAAACGGCGCGTGGGTCGATTGGGTGATACACTGGATATATCGCCATCCGTCGTCCACGAGGGAGTCCAGTTTCTGGAAGAGGACGGTGTCTATGTCGGTGTAGCAGATGGTGGTGTCATAGCCGTAGGCAGGGGACATGTGGGTCTGGTTCCAGACACAGGTGTCGTGCGGCAGGAGGCAGACCGCTTTCTGAGGCGCGAGCTTCATAATGGCAGGATAGGTGTTGCCATCATAATGCAGACAAGTGGCGCCGGCGTTGATAGGCAGCAGTCCGGTATTGACAATCATCTGCCCGTCCGCCGAGGGTGCTCCTACTATCTGGGTGTGAATGCGGTTGGCGTAGAAAGTATGGTCGTTCTGCGTGAGACGGTAGAGGTTGGGCATGATATCCGGCGTAACGACCCAGTTCTCCAGGCTCTCCAGCAGGACTATGACAAGCGGTCCGTCGAGGGTGACGGAGTCCGGGCCTGTGTAGAGCGTCTCCATCCGTGCGTAGTCCTCGTCCGTCAGCGGGCGGACGGGCTGGATGCCGTTGATCATCAGCGGGTAGTCCAGCACGATATACAGCGGCGAATAGAGCACGGAGGTGTTTGCTACGGTCGTCGGGAAATGGGTGCCATAGACGGGTTCGCGGCGCTCGCGGACGAAGGGGAAGGGGTCGAAAGGCACGTCACGGGAAGCGGTGTAGAGCCCCTCGCCCGTAAGACGCAGGACCACCGAGAGCGCTACCACTACCAGCCATGCTACGCCGCTGCGCTCGCTCCGTTTGATCCAATGGAAGACGATCGCGAAGAGCGCCGTCAGACCGTAGAAGAGCAGGTCTATACCCCACTCTATATAGATCAGCACCGACCAGAAATAACCGTGCAGGTTGCCCGACATGTTAAACGCCTCCGCGTCCAGGAGAATATGGTTGTTGCGCATGTAGATGAGGTTCGCTACAAACCATGTGTCGATGATCACGGACAGGAGGATGAGCCACCGTTTGTCACGCAGCAGGAACGTGACGGAGGCGAAGAGCATCGCCGCCGCCAGTTTGGCGAGCCATTGCGAGAGGAGCTCCGTGAAAGGAGGTTGAAGCGCCAGTTCGCGGAAAGCGAAATGGTCAAAAAGCAAGGTCTCCGCGAACACCAATGCGGTGAAGAGGCCGAAGATAATCCAGTTCTCTTTGTTTTTCATGCCACCCGCGCTATACAGAAACAACCCGCCATGATCAGCAGCACGCCTACCCAGTGGATCGGCGCCACGTGCTCATGGAACACAATCATACCGGACACTACGCTGAACACAAAGCCCAGCGAGGTGAGCGGATACACCAGCGAGAACGCATATTTATTGAGCAGCCAGAGCCAGAAGACGTTCGCTCCGATGAGGAGCCAGAGGCCGGACTGGAGGTAGAGGTTGAGGAACAGACGGCCTACGTTCGCCCATGTCCAGGCGAACTCCGTCTCCGCCGCCATGCCCATCTTGAGCAACAGCTGGCCGGCTACCGACATAGCTTGCTGTACCAGCATGAAGAGAAATAAATAGAAAGTATTCATAATCGGTTATTTACCATGTTTGAGTTTATAGGATTGTTGTATATCGCGGTAGCGGAGCACCACCTCGTCCATGACGCTCTCCCAGGAGCGTGAGATGGTCTTGGAGGCTTTCGTCCCCACCTTCGCTATCAGCTCCGGCTGCTCCATGAGGGAGACGATACAGCGGGCGTATTCCTCTTTTCCGGCCGGCGAGAGGAAGCCGTCCACACCGTCCTGCACCGCCGAGGCTGCGGTAGAGCCAGCGAGCATAAGGGAGGGGGTGTGCATCGCCGCCGCCTCGCGCACCACGAGACCGCAGGTGTCGTAGAGCGAGGGGAAGATAAACAGATCCGCCGCGGCGTAGATACGTTTGAGCCTGTCGCGGTCGTGGATATTTCCCAGGAGCGTCACGCGGTGGGAGAGCCCCAGTTCCTTGATCTTATGGCGTATCTCGCGCACCGCGTACCCGGTACCGACCATGAAGAGGTGGAAAGGCTTGTCCTTGATGAGCGCCAGCGCGTCAAGGATCAGACCTATATTCTTCTCCCATATATGCTGGCCCACAAAGAGGAGCATCGTCTCCTCAGGCAACAGACCCAACTCCTCCCGCATCTCGGCACGCATGATCTCTATCTTCGCCGCAGGGGTATAGAAGTCATTACCGTTCTCCACGACCTCCACGTGGCCTTTGTAGCCGTACTCGCGAAGCGTCTCCTCCACCGCCGGCAGGGGGATCCACACCTCGTTGGCTTTCTCGAAGAACCGTACTATGTGGCGCACCATCCAGTCCACGACCGCCTTGCTCTTGACGTTATGCTCGAAGTCCTGGCGGTACTTGGAGTGGAAAGTGGCAACCATGGGGATACCCTGCCGCTGCGCCGCAGCGTACGCCAGATCGCCCGTGGTGAAGGGACAGTGGGCGTGCACCAGCTCGAACGGCATCTGCCGGAACTGCCGCATGAACGACGGCGAGAGGAAAGGTACGCCGTAACGGTAGGGGTGGCGGAAAGGAATAGGCACGGAGGGGAAACGGTACACGGGGTACTGCACCTCCTTCAGCACCGCCTCCGCACCCGGCGCATAAGGCGTGATCACCGACACCTCGTGGCCTTTCTCGTGCAGCCAGTAGGCATAGTTCTGCGTGGTGAGCGCTACTCCGTCCAGAATAGGCGGGAAATTATCATTGAAGATTCCGTACATAAACTTGTTTTATTGAATTGGAACGGCAATCAGTTTGCCTCTTGCTATCTGTTTTTTCATCGAGACGAACGAGTAGAAATACACCTGTCCCGGAATCAGATCGACGTAAACACCGGAGTTCGGGTCCGTCACATCCACCTTCATGAGCACATCGTTCTCCCAGCTGTCGCGGCTCACCTCAAAGCTGTTGGGGTCAGCCACCGGCAGGTTCTCATAAGCATAGACGAGGTGTCCGTTGCGGTCATAGAGATAGAAGAACACGCCCGAGCGAATAGTCGCCACGAAGAGCTGGTTGGTTCCCGGCACACGGCGGACGAAGACCTCCTTGGAGGACGAAGCCGCTATACCGTCGTTGACGTCCGTCTCCAGGAAGAGGATACGATACACCCTATCCGAGCCGTCCTGCGCCGTACAGTAGATATACGTAGTGTCATTGACGGTGTTGCGGGTGTAGGTGGTGTCCGCGTTCTCAGAGGTGGGAACACCCGTTACCAGCGGAGTGGCGCCCGCGCCGTTCATGAGGTAATAGGTATAGAACGTCGTATCCGGATGGAAGCCCGGCATTTCCTCGCCGTCGAGGTAAATCATCCGAAGGGTGTTTACGGTATCCTTGCCGAAGAGCTGCTGGATAGAATAGGTGTTCTGGGTCTTCCTGTCCTGCGCCGTGACGGTGATGACGATGGTGCCGTTCTCCTCGCGGTAGATGGTGTCGGCAGCCAGCGGGTCGGACTTGACGATGGTTACATCCGCGGCGGTAAAGAAAGCCGTGCTGTCCGAGCCGTAGGGGTGGGCGTAGGGGTAATCCATCTTATCGCTCTTGAAGCCGCGCAAGGACACTCCGCGAAGCTGTATATCCGTCAGCGTAGCGTCGTTATTGCGGCTGAAGAGGAAGACCAGTTTATACTCCGCCTCGTCCTCGTTGTTAGGCGCGAGCACGTGGATGAGCACCTCTATCCTGTCTTCGTCCGGAGCATAAACCGTGTCCACCGTCACGGTCTGGAAGGGGTCGGATTTGAGGATCCGCATCGCCGGTACGGTGAACTCCTTCACCTCGGGGTCGTACGGCATAGAGACCGTGTAGTCGTAAGTCTCCCGGTCGAAATAGAAGCGGTCGTAGGGGAACTGCTTCTCGTCCTTGTCCATGAGGATGATATTCTCCAGCGTGGTGATAGTCGATTGCACGCGCTCGAAGACAATCGTGTAGGCGTTATACGTCTTATCCTCCGCCCACACCTCGATGGTGACGGTGTCGCCTACCTGGTACTGGGCGGTGATCTGGTCGTCATGGGTGACGGCGGTCACGTTCGGCACCGGCAGACCGAAGTCCAGATCCACGCGGTAGTTGGAGCGTTCAGGATCAAAGTCCTTGAGCGGTTTCCCGTCAATCATGACCATCCGGAGCGTGGCGTCCGACGAAGGCTCAATGGGGTAATGGATGGTATAGGTGCGGGTGGTGTTGTCCTCCGCCTTGACGGTGATCACATGCTTGAAGCCCAGCGACTTGCCTGTATAGGAATCCGGCAGGGAGTCTGTCTGCACGCGCTGGTGCGCCTCGCCTAAGAAGTACTTCACCGCCGGGGCACGGCCGTTGAGTTCGGCTACCTGGTTGGGCGTGAGAGTGTAGTAATACTCCGTCTCGGTGCCTTTGAAGCCCGGCAGCGGGATATTCTCCACCTCGATGGACTCCAGCGTATCGACGTCCCATTTGCGGATACGGAAAGTGAGGGTATAGACATTCGTCTCGCTGCTCTGGGCGGTGACGGTAGTCTGGTGCACCCAAATATGTTCCCGGCTATCGAGACTCACCGTAACGGAGTCGATATACGGCCACTGGGAGTGATCGCCGGCGGAAAGCTCGCCGTAGTCGATAAGCGGGAAAGCCTCGCCGGCCGCCAGCGTGGTGTCGTAGGCAAATGTTGTCGGCTCAAAGCCCTCCCACGGCTTGCCGTTGGCGTAGATCATCTCTAAGGTATTCACGCGCGAGGGTTGGAAGTCACAAAGAACGGTGTAAGTCTTCTGATAAGATTTATCCTCCGCCGTGACGGTGATGGTAATGGGGTTGCGGGTAGCGTCGACACGGACGTCAGCCTGACCGTTCACCGCTTCGGCATCCACCACCGGCAACTCGTCGCCCACAAGCAGTTTGTCATAGACATAGAACGTCGAGTCCGGCGCAACGATAGTGTCGCTGTTGACCGTCAGCCATGCCAGACGCGTGTCCTTGGACAGCTCGTACTCGAAATAGAGGCGGTAGGTGTTGACCGTACCGTCTTCGGCCTTCACGTGGAGGAAGATCGAGTCTTTGTAGGTCTCCATCTCTATCGACTGGCCGGAGGTCTTGAGCTGCGCACTGACGGCAGGTACCGAGTCGCGGAGGATATTAATATGGTATTCGTTATTGCCCGGGTCGAAGGGACGCATGGACGGGTTCAGACCGCTCTCGGCGCCGTAGCTCAGGAAATCCTTGTTGTCCAGGAAGATATTCGCTAATTGGGCATCGTTGGAGAGCGCCTCGATGTATATCTCCACGTAGTACTCCGAGAAGGATCCGTCTTCCGCCGCCACGTGCACGGTGTAGTTATAGCCGTGGCTGCCGGGGATAGGCGTGGCGGTGGTGGTCACGGTCTGGAAGCGGTCGTCGGAGGTATAAGCTATCTCTATCTCGTCCGAAGGCAGGGAGACGGAGTAGTAATGCCGTCCCGCCTCGAAATGGTCGAGCGACTCGCCGTTGACGATGATACCGGTGAGGTCGGAACAGTGGCTCTTGCCGGCCTTGACGACAAGCGTATAGATCTCGGTAGCCTTACCGTCCTCGCTCTCCACGGTGAAGACAGTCCCTTCGCCGTTGAGGCGGCCGGTCTCGACCGTCACTTTCTGACCCTTATGCCCTGCCTCGTAGGTGATATCCGGCATCTTGGGCTGCGCGCTCTTCGCGCCCGGAGCGACAGGCAGGGTGACGGTATAACTCTTCGTCCCAGGCTCAAAGCCCTCCACCGGCACACCGTCCAGCAGGATAGCGTTGAGCGTAGCGGACGGCGAGAGCGGACGGCGGACCCTCACGCGGTAGGTAGCCGAACTGCCGTCCTCGGCGGTGACGAGGGTCGTATAGAGGAGGCCGTTTGTCTCTGCCGTCTGCGTGGTCGTCAGGCGCTGGGCCGTTTCGGCAGGCACGAAAGCAAGCAGCAACGTGCTGTCCGAGAGCAGTTCGTACTCTTTCTCGGAAGGCAGGAAATCCTCATAATCCTCCCCGTCCCGCGTGATAGACGCCAGCGCGGTGTTGGACGAGAGGGAGGTAGGATAAGTCCAGGTATAGGTGTTCTGCACCGTACCATAGACACCCCACTCCATTCCCTCGGGGCGCTGGGTGAAGACCACGGAGTCGGTCGGGAACTGGCGCTCGAAGGAGATATACTGCTGCGGTTTGGCGGCGGTCTTCTCCAGGGTCGTTCCGCCGAGGTCGGTCATGACATCCGTCCCCTGAAGGAAGGTAGAGAGCACGCCGGTAGTAGTGAGAGCCGGCTGGTGGCAGGTGATAGTATAAGTGCCGGTAGCGCCGTTCTCGGCGGTGACGGTGATCACGCCGTTGACGAGCGAGACGCGCTGCAGGTCGCTCTTCTTCTCGAACGAGATAAGCGGCAGCTGCGCCGCCTCCAGGTCGTAGGCACGGGTCTCCGCATCGTAACTCAGTCCGTCGGCAACGATATCCGCCAGCGTAGTGTCGTCGCTCAGGTCGGTGACGAAACGGACGGTATAGACCTTCGCCTCGCCTTTCTCCGGCGTGACGGTGATGGTCATGGTGGAGTCGGTCTCGTTATAATCGGTAGTCACGTGTTGGAGTGACGAACCCGGGATCGGCTGCAGGTCAGGGAGGTTACGTTGCGACGACGGGATTGTGATGGTGTAGCTCGTCGTTGCCGGATTGAAGGTATTCAACGTGTCACCGGCGACTACGAGACGAGCCAATTGGTTATTGATGTCCAGCGGACGTTTTACTTGCAGCGAATAGCCATCGGTGTACGTACCGTCCTCCGCAAAGTTACGGATAGTAGCCGTGCGAATACTATACTCATCATCGATCACAGGTTCACTCCAAGTGAGCAACTGTGCCTGATCAGAAACCTCACCGTTGAATTCATAGGAACGGATGTTTATATCCTCCGGATCGGTCAATGTGACCGTAAAGACTTTGCTATTCAAGACAGCATTGATTCCGTTGACTTTAGCAGCTTTGGGTTTCGAGTTATAGGACAGTCTAAACCAATCTACATATAATTTGGCACCAGAGCTTGCTCCCTGGCTTTTATGGGTGGCATCCACAGCAATATTCATACCAACTATCGGCTTGCCATCTAAGGTAAGGGTCTGCGTTTTAGTCTTGTAGGTTGAGCTGGTTGCATTATCGGTAAAGTCAAAACTATACTCTGTGTTATTGGCATCTTTAAATCGGTAAGCAAAGAAAGCTCCATTATCCGCATGTGATTGATGTTTATAATTCACCGTAATCTCATCCGGTGTATTCATAAAATCAATATAGTCGTAGAACTCGTACTTTGTCTTGTTTGCAACCGCCATCGCACCGGATAATTTTCCTAATGTGATTATTGCCGGCAGAGCTCCTCCTGCAGCAGACCAATAAGTAGTCTCCAAACCGACTACGGTAGAAGAGGTCTTTACTACTTCCGAACCCGTTTTGGAACAAGAGGCTACACAAACCTCCTTGAAGAAATCAGCAGGAACTTGCCAGCCTGTCGGTTTTGCTCCATTATTATATACAGCCGTTCCCCATTGAGTGAAATCGCTATTCGGAATAATATCATTCACATAATGGAAGAAAATAGTATATTTGTTCACAAAACCATCTTTTGAAACGGTACATTCCCATTTATACATGGACGACTCCGGTTCTGTTTCCACACCGCTGTTCTTGGTGGCAGAAACCTTCGGATAAGCTTTCGTCGATCTGTTGACAATATACGTATAGCGATTCGGGTCGAAGTCCGGTACGTTCACTCCGTCCACCATGATACTATTGAGTACAGCCGGATTCTGGGTAGCGAGGGTCGGGATAATACGATAGACCTCATCAGCAATCGAATCGTTATTCGCTTTGACGGTAATGATCGTCGGAGTAGTCACTCCACCGGGCTGGATGAAGACGGTTTGCTCGGGGTACATCTTCTCATAAGAAATCGTCAGCGCACGAGAACCGAACGGCATCTCCACATTGAAATCGCGTTGATCTTTGTCTTTCAGACTGAGGTCTCTATCCAGCTCATTGATATGGATTGCAGCAAGGATGTTGCGGGTTTTGAGGACCGCGCGCTTGAATATAATATTGTACGTCCGTGTCTCGCCGTTCTCGGCGGTGACGATCACCTGCGTGGTGTCGCCGATCGGACGGGAAACGACATCTATACGCTGCTCGGGTTCGGCTTTCTCATAGACCATCTTCGGGCACTCGGTAGCCTCGTACGGGAGGATGACCTCATAGTCCGTAGTAGCAGGCTTGAACTTGATTTCGGCGTCCTCGGAGTCGAGGTACAGATCCCCGAGCGCGGTATTAGCCGAGCGCTTCACGGGGAAGGCTATCGTGTAGTCCTGTGTCGCGCCGCTCTGCGCCTCCACACGGATGAGCGCCGTGCCGTCGGGACGGCAGAAAGCGGTGGTGATCGTCTGGTTGGCGTTCTGACCCACGGGGAAGATATTCGGGATGATCTTCGTGCCTTGCGGCAGGGAATCGGTGTACGCCGTCACGGCGGGGTCGAAGCCCGGCAGGCTCACGCCGTCTATCAGAATGTCCGCCAGCAGGGCGTTACTGCTCAGGGTGCGGGTGTAAATCACCGAATAGGTGTTCGTTGCGCCGTTCTCGGCAGTGACGAATACCTGCTGGAGCGTGTCGCACACATCCGTCTGCAAGACCGTCTGTCCCTCGCGGGGCGTGACGGTGAGCGCAGGCAGCGGCGTACCCTCGTCTATCGTCAGGCGGTAGTCGAAGGTCTCCGGCACAAAGGCGATATAATGACCCGCTACGGCGAGGTTCTGCAACGTAGCGTCGCTGTATTTCTCTACGGTATAACGGACGGTATAACGCTCTTCGGTGCCGTTCTCGGCTAACACGTGTACCGCCCACTCGCCTTTCGCCTGCTGACCGGAGAAGAGCACCTGTGCCTCCTCGGCGGCTTCGTATCGAAGGGTCGGATAAGTGCTGCCCGGCGCGAGGCTGAAAGCGTAGTCATGCGTGGCGGGGTCGAAGCCGGGGAGGAGCGTCTCGCCCTCGCCGCGGTTCTCATAGATGGCGCGCAGCGCGGCGTTGGACGAGAGCGGGTGGGTGAAGACCACGGAGTACGCCGTCTTGTGGCCCTCCGCGTCCTGCACGTGCAGCCACGCTATCGTGTCCTGCCACAGGACAATCACCGTATCGACCGTGGCGGAAGGAACACCCTTCACCTCCGGCAGCTCGTCGCGGTACTCACGCGTATAGGTCATCGTCTCGGGATGGAACTCCTCTATCGGGCTGCCGTTGACGAGAATACCCTCCAGCTGCGCGGTTGTAGCCGGAGCGGAGAGGAAAGTGATCGTATAGGTCTGCGAGCCGTCCTCGGCGGAGACTTTGACGGTAGCCACGCCGGCGGCGTACGGCGCGGTGACGGTCACCTGCTGGCCCGCGGACGAGCCCGCCACTATCAGCGGGCACAGCTGGCCGTAGGCGAGCTGGTAGGTGTAGTCCAGCGAGTCCTTCCAGAAGCCCGGCAGGGAAATCGTGTCGCCGCCCGTGACGAGCCGCAGGCTCTCCAGCTGGGTGCCGGCGGCGGAAGGGATGACGAACTTGATCTTATACGTCCGGGTAGCACCGCTCTGCGCCTGTACCACGATACGGAGGGTACGGTTCTCCCAGGCGGTCGTCACCCGCTGAACGCTCTCCGCGAGGTCCCAGCTCACGGCGGGCATCTCGGTGGTTCCGGTGTCCAGCACGTGGGTATAGGAGAGCTGCTCCGGCGCAAAGCCCTTGAGCGAGTCGCCGGCTACGTAAATCATCCGCAGCGCCGTGTTGGCGGATTTCTTGCAGACGAAATGTATCACGTACGTACGGCTTGTACCGTTGCGGGGACGGACGGTCACCTTGTAGTCGCCGTTGGTGGAGGTGGGGTAACGGACGATGGTGTCCTGATAGAGGTCGCTCTGACGCACCAGCGACACCTCCGGCACTTCCGTGGCGTCCGAAGAGAGCTTCACCCAGTACTCGTTCCGCTGCGGGTCGAAAGGCACGGGGCTGTAGTCCGCGTCCTGCAGCTCGTAGCCCGCTACGGAGAGGCTCTTGAGGGTGTTGTCCTTGTATTCGTTCTTGGTGAAATCGATATAGTAATTGGTAGTGGCTCCGTTGCCAGCGGTGACGGAGATACGGTACTTGCCCGTCAGTCCCGCAGGGGCGTAGGTCTTGATCTCCTGGAACTCGTCGTGGGGTATCGGCCGGACTACCGGCAGAGAGGTCGCCTCGATAGGCAGGGCGTAGGGATAAACGGTGCTGTCCGGACGGAAGCCGGCTATAGGCGTGCCGTCTATCTCGATGCCCGCAAGCGTGGAGATCTCCGACTTGGCGGTGCTATAGACCAGCTTATAGACGGTCATGTCCGCGCCGTTACCGGCTACCACCGTCACGCGCACCGTTCCGTCCACCACCCCTTCCGGCAGCGACTCCACGGTCACGGTCTGGTACTCGTCGCCGGGCGTGTAAACCACCTCCGGCAGGCTTTTCGTACCCATCTTGAGGTTGACATAATACATCGTAGCGGCGGGGTCGAAAGCGATAGCGGTGGGGTCGTCCTCGCGGGCGGGGTTGACGAAAGCTATCTGCTCGCCCTTCACCTGCAGGTCGGCGAGGTAGGCGTAGGACGATTTCTCTAACTTGATATTCAGTTTGTAGGTCTTGGTCACGGGGCTGGTCTTGCCGGCGGAGACGGTGATCTGTACCGTCGAGCCGTTGATATCCGCGCCCGAAGGCAGGGGGTTAGGCATGACCGTGATCGTCTGCTCGCCCGCAGGGTACGCCGAGACGGGGTCTATCACCAGCCGTTCCGTACCCTCCGGCAGCGACACTTTGTAGATGGCCTGGCCCGGAGTGAAGCCCGGCAGAGACTTGCCGTTGATCTTGATATCCGCCAGCGTGGCGTCTTTGAGTTCGCCTACCGAGAAACGGAAGGTGTACGTCTTCTTGGTCGTCTTGTCCGCCGCGGTGACGGTGACGGTGGCGGTGCCGGTAGGCGAAGCCGCCTGGCTCACCACCGCCGTCTGGGCGTCCTCCGCAAGGGTATAGGTCACCACCGGTGCCTGCGTCGTGCCGTACGGCAGCTCCACGTTATAGTTCGTCTGCCCGGGGCGGAAAGCGTCGTAGTTGGCGCCGTTGATCTGCACCTCCGCCAGCGTGGCGTTCGTACTCGGCGCGCGCTGGAACTGTATCTGATAGACCGTCGTCGTCTTGCCGTCCTCGGAGGTGACAGTGAGCTTCGTCGGCTTCGACTCCAAATCGCCGTACTCCACCTTCATCTCCGTCCCGTTGAGCTCACGGCCGTTGAAAGTGACCGTCTTGCCCCGGGCGTTGGTGAGCGAACCGATACCGCGGCGGCCGGTGATAGCAGGGATCGTAGTTGCCGTCTCGCCCAGCGAATAGGTCTGCACCTCCGTAGAGTTGGGGTCGAAAGCTTTCCATTCCTTACCGCCTACGTACAGCTTCTGGATCTTCGACGAATAAATCATCTCCACGTCGTCCACGTACAGCGAGTTGCCGGCGTACAGACCGTTGTTAGCACGGAAATTGGGATAGTTGGAGGCGGAGAAGATAATATTCATCTTCGTCGGCACGTCGTTGTTGAAATAGTAGATCGGTACGACCATGCGCGTCCAGTTGTTGTACGTCTTGCGCTCGCGTATCATTCCCTCGGCTATCTGATTGGCTTTCGTGACGGTACCGCACTCGTTGCCGTTGAGCTCCAGACGGATATCGGACTCCTCGTCGGTCTTGCTCACCGACGTACAGCCGCCGTTCTTCGCCTTGTATTTCTCGCCGCGGGCGGTTCCCGACCAGGCGTAGTAAAGGAGGTAGTAGTCCTCGTCGGCGGTGTGGCTGCCCGTACGGCGGATCCATACAGCCATTGAGTCCGGACGGTATTTCCAACTGACACCGCCGTAGGTGCCGGCGGTAGCCTCGTTCACTTTCAGCACCGACTCCAGATACACCCAGGGCTGACCCAGGGAGA
>Ga0256405_10008480_pt1 | contig 14702 bp, 12 predicted proteins | sample RumenRJG_02DNA_FD_189096 | JGI IMG/M metagenome (GOLD analysis project Ga0256405, IMG submission 189096) | Bovine rumen microbial communities from Lethbridge, Alberta, Canada - RJG_02 | ecosystem: Host-associated > Mammals > Digestive system > Stomach > Rumen | place: Canada: Alberta... | reverse complement strand
CACCGGGTACGTGAACCTGTATCTCACCGAGCTCATCAACACAGACAAGGGAGAAGCCACCTCCGGAATCATCCGCAGGCTCCTCGATGCCTACGGCGATTGCGAAGGGAGTCTGATAGGCACCACGCTGATGGACCACGCCCTCTGCAACGGACAGCCGTTCACGGACTACCGTGTCTGCATGGACCGCTATGTAGTGAACGTGTGGGCGGAGACCTTCATCAAGGGTACCAACACCGTTCCCCTCGACGATACCCTGTTCAGCATGATGAGGTCCGGTTCCATAGGCGTGAGGTACATCGGGAGATCCGCCCTCACCGAACCCATCGGGCGCGCACTGCAAAGGATACTCACCCAATTATCCTCTACTCGGGATCCTGCCCAGGCCTTCGGTGCCGAACGCGTCACCGTGAAGAGGGGACTCTACTTCGGATTCGATTACCTCAGGGGAAGCCCCGAATGCAAGATATCATACAGCAATTTCATCGGCAACAGGAAGTTCACCCGTTTTGTGGACAAGGTCTTCCAGTATGCTGTTTCACTGCAGGGGCGCAGCGACGATACCAAGAGACCGCCCTTCACCTTCGCGGGCATCAACTGCGCCCAGATTATCGCAGAGGAACTGTCCTCTTGGAAAGCTACCGCCGAAAAGACGGAGATCAGACTGGACTCCGATGCCATCGAGGATGCGGAATCCGATCTCAGGGCTGTTACCGACATGATGAAGGTGTCCTTGGACGGCGAAGATGCCGAGGAACCCGTGCAGACCGTATCTGCCAGGACTGACGACCCGTGGGAGGCATTCGCCGCCTCTCTGACGGATGAAGAGAAGGAATACGTCAGGAAGGTCCTGGAAGGGGAGACGTCCGCCCGTCCCGGGATCGAGGATGCGGTCAACGGCAAGGCCCTGACGCACGTGGGCGATACGGTTTTAGAGGATGGAAGACCTGTTGAGGATTATTTGGATGAGCTCAGAAGGATGATGTGATGGTTGCAAACGTACCCAAGAGGACATTGAACACGCTTATGAACGCGATTTCCTCCGGAGTTGTCCCCCGCAGAGGATTGGAATACATCGCGGTCGGAAGGAAGAAGGAGACTCAGACCTTCGTCAACGATCTGGAGGAAACGGCCGAGGGAGGGGGCGCGTTCCGCTTCATCTCCGGCCGTTTCGGCAACGGTAAGAGTTTCATGACCCAGATGGTCAGGAACTATGCCATGGACAAGGGTTTCGTGGTGATGGATGCCGACCTCGCCATCAACCGCAGGATCACCGGTTCCAAGGGAGAGGGAGTGAACACCTACCGCGAACTGGTGAAGAACACCGCCTACCGCACCCGTCCCGAGGGAGGTGCCATCGAGCCCATCCTGCAGGAATGGTCCGAGAAGCTCTGCGAGGAGCTCGGGGGCAGGGATGCCGCCGATTTGGAAGCTATCAGACACCTCGTGAGAAAGAAGACCTCGGGCATGTCGAGCATGCAGTACTACCGCGACTTCGCGGCCGTCCTTTCGCAGTACGTGTACGGATATCTCACCGATCAGGAGGACAATCCCTCCATCAGATGGCTCAAAGGCGAGTACGACCTCAAAAGCAACGTGAGGAAGGACTTGGGGGTAAGCACACTCATCGACGACTCCGATTGGTATGAAGTCATCAAACTGTGGACGGAGCTCTTCGTCACTCTCGGTTACAAGGGACTTGTCGTCTTCCTCGACGAGGCCGTTGTTCTCTACAAACTCCAGAACAAGGTCTCCCGCTCCAACAACTACGAGCGTCTCCTTACCATGTTCAACGACATCATGCAGGGGAAGTCCTCTCACTTATCAATATACGTCTGCGGAACCCCCGAGTTCATTCAGGACCCCAACAGGGGACTTTACAGCTATGAGGCACTCAAATCCCGTCTGGTCTCCGGACGCTACGAGAACGGGTACGACAATTACCTCGGGCCTGTCATCAACCTCAGACCTCTTTCCAACGAGGAGATCTTCGTCCTGCTGAGGACAGTGAAAGGGCTCCACGAGCAGAGATACGGATACACCTCGGAGATCGACGACAGGAAGCTGGAGATCTACCTCAAAACGGTGCTCTCCAGCAGTGTTTCATCTTCCATGCTCACCCCCAGGGAGATCACCAGAGACCTCATCAGCCTCCTGGATACCCTGCACCAGAATCCCCAGGCGACCTTCGAACAGTTAGTGCAGGGGAGGAAGGTGGCGAACGACCGCAATCCAGACGAGGAGATCATCGAGGACCTCGACGTATGAACGACCTTTTCGCCGACCTGCCCTGGTTCCTCAAGGAATACGTGCACAGCAACAGGTGGAGTTCCTTCAGGAGCATACAGACCGAGACCTATGAACTCATCAGGAACGGGGATTCCCATATCCTGATATCGGCGGGTACATCCTCGGGAAAGACGGAAGCTGCGCTATTCCCTGTCATATCCTCCCTCTACACGGATCCGCCCGCAGGGATAGGTGCATTGTACATCGGTCCCCTCAAGGCCCTCATCGACGACCAGTTCGAAAGGGCCGACTATCTCCTGAGGGATTCCGGCATCAGGGTGACAGGATGGCACGGAGATGTGAGTCAGAGTGCCAAGAAGAAGCTGTTCGCCAATCCTTCAGGGATACTGCAGATAACTCCCGAGTCACTGCAGAACATCATCTCGAACCATCCGGATCAACTGGTCCCAATGTTCGCCTCGCTGAGGTTCGTCATCATAGATGAAGTACATGCATTCATGAGCTCCGACAGAGGGTTACAATTGCTGTGCTGCCTGGAGACCATCGAGCGCATAACCAAATGCAGACCGAGACGTCTGGGTCTTTCGGCTACGGTTTCTGATCCAGCACCTTTCTGCGAGTGGCTCTCCGCATCCACGGGAGTCCCTACGGAACCGGTGACCGACGGAAGCATCGGGGACCGCGAACTCGAGATCAGGTACAACCTGTTCCCCACCCCGCAGGAGGAAGAGGGCATCCCCCGCAAGAAGGCCGTCACCGCCTACTACAGGAGACTCTACTCCGACATCGAGGGAAGGAACTGCATCGTGTTCACCAACAGCAGGGATTCCGCCGAGAAGACCTCGCATTCACTCATGAAGATGGCCGAGCTCGACAACCGCCCCGGTACCGTGTTCATCCACCACGGGAGCGTGTCCCGCGAACTGAGAGCGGAGGCGGAGAAAGCGCTCAAATCCGACAGCGGGAAGAAATCGGTGGTCGCCACCGTCACCCTCGAACTCGGCATCGATGTAGGAAACCTGGACCGCATCATACAGGTCGGTGCTCCCTACACATGTTCGAGCATGGTGCAGAGGATGGGCCGTTCGGGACGCAGGGGAGGGTCGCAGAACATGGTCATCTACTGCAACGACGACCTCTCACGTTATTGGGCCGAAACCGACGGGATCTCCATGGATACGGTCAGATGCATCGCCATGGCCGAACTCGTGCTGAAGGACCATTGGGTAGAAACCCCGTCAGTCCCCAGCCACCCTTACGGATTGTTATTCCATCAGACCCTACAGTATCTCAAACCCGGATTAGGTGCGAAATTCGCCGAACTGGCCGAGAACGTCCTCTCCATGTATCCGTTCAGGAACATCAGCCGGGATGATTACAAGACCCTCATCAGGAGCATGGTATCGAGTACCTTCCTCGAACGGATGGAAGACGGCACATACCTGATTGGTACCAAAGGAGAGAGAATGGCCTTCCACCGGGACTTCTGTTCCGTGTTCACGGTCGGTAAGGAATTCGAGATCAAATTCGAAGGCAAATCCATAGGTTCCATACAGCAGATCCCCTCTCCGGGAGAGCTCATTCAGCTTGCCGGCAGGGTGTGGGAGGTCACCGAAGTCGATATGAAGGACTACCACGCGGATGTCATAGAATCCGACGGTACCGTGAACACCCCCTGGACTTCTGGAATTCCGGGATTGGATACCCGCATCCTGAAGAAGATGAAGGAGGTCCTGGTGACTAATGACGACTATTCCTACATAGACCAATCCGCCAGGGATTGCCTCAGGCAGTGCCGTTCGGCGGGATATCTGCAGGGAGTGGGTTCCACCTTCGTGGACAGGTCCAACGGATACCGTATCTATCCCTGGCTGGGGAGCAGACAGTTCGACACTCTCAGGAGGATACTGCAGCAGGTAGATGGTATCAAGGGCATGCGCAGCAGGCAGCCCTATTACATCGACGTTGCCACAGATCTGTCGGAATCCGAGATAAGATCGGAGGTCAGGAACATCCTGCGCAGCCGCAGCGGTATCTCCCTGGTGGTGGAATCTGACGACCTCCGCATAGGGAAGTACGACGAATACGTCCCGGAGTCGCTGCTGATAAAGCAGTTCGTGGCTGACGAGATAGATACGGATTTCGACCTGTAATCAGGCTTCTTCCTTCGTCTCAACAGGGGCAGCATCGCCCACCAGCAGGTCGATGTAAGCGTTGAGTTCATTGAGGACTTCTCTGACCCTCTTCTTCTGCTTCAGACGGCCGGAGGTTCCGGCGGACATGGTCAGCTGAAGTGCGTTGCTGAGATGTTCCAGAAGGTCTACCCTGTCGTTGGTCCTGCGCTCCTTGATGGCCTCGATCTGCTCGTGGGAGAGGGTAGCTACCTTCCTCTCGAGAAGGATGGCGAGGTTGGTGAACAGGGTGTTGATGATATAGCAGAAGGTACCGCCCATCTTGGGCTTCACGGTGCCTTCGTACCTGTTGCCTTTGAAACCGTAGCAGAGCTGGGAGGCCTGCTTTCCGAGCCTTTCCACCTCTCCGCATTTCTCGGCCGCTTCCTTTATGTCGGAGACGAAACGCAGGTAACCGAGGATGGAATATGCGCCTGCGATGAAGGTGTAGGTCACGGTCTCCGGACCGGGCTGGCGGTCCAGGTTCTCCTTGACATGATAGAATACTTCGGTACTGAGAAGGGGTCTCCACTTGTCGCCGTGTTTTACGACTGCTTCCGCATCGACCTCGGCGATCATGTGGGAGGGGATGAGCTGTCCCTGGACCGCTCCTTCCTGCATCTTTGCGATTACGGTGTCGAAGATGTCCTTGCGGAGTTTGTCGAGCAGCCTGGTGGTGTCCTCGTCGTAACGGTCGATTGCTCCGAGCCAATAGGTGACCGCATGGGGGAGGTCGCTGTCCCTGGCGCTCTCGAATCCCTTTTCGGCCCACAGATGCCAGTTGGCGTCATCCGCTACGGCGGGCTGCCAGGGGGTCTCGGGCTCTGCTTCCTTGTTCTTCCTTCCGAATAATCCCATCCTCTCACCTCAGTACTTTCCGCGTCCGCGCTTGGGGGTGTCGCGGTTCGAAGGGTATCTCTTCTTGGGGGTATCACGATTTGATGGATATCTCTTTGGGGTGTCGCGGTTCGATTCGTAGCGCTTGGGACGGTCGGAATGCTCCCTGGGGCGGTCTCCGAAGTCCCTCCTGGGCCTGTCATCGCCGTCGAACCTGGGCTTCCTGTCGCCGAAGTCACGCCGGGGGCGGTCTCCGTAATCCCTGCGGGGACGGTCTCCGTAATCGCGTCTGGGTCTGTCTTCATAATTCCTGCGGGGACGATCATCGTATTCACGCCTGGGGCGCTCGGAGTATTCCCTGCGGGGCCTGTCCTCTCCGTCGAACCTGGGCCTTCTGTCGTCGTAATCGCGCCTGGGGCGGTCTCCGAAGTCGCGCCTCGGCCTGTCACCGTAGTCTCTCCTCGGACGGTCGCCGTAATCATGTCTGGGTCTGTCTCCGTAATCCCTGCGGGGGCGGTATCCGTCGCCGTGGCGGTCGGAAGGACGGTCATGGAATTCCCTGCGGAGATATCCGCGATCGCCGAAGTCCCTCCTGGGCCTGTCGCCGTAGTCCCTGCGGACCCTGTCGCGGTATCCGCCCTCGCGGCGTCCGTATCCGCGGGATTCCCTGGGGCGCCTCTCCTCTTCAGTATCATCGAACTCCTCGATCTCGGCGTCGTCCTCGGCATCAGCCTCTTCGGACTCCTCCTGACGCTTCTTCTCGTAGTTCTTGTAGCGGTTCTCCCTGCGCCTGTCGAAGGTGTCCTCCTCTTCGAGGTACCTCTTCTTCTCGGGTGCAGGGGATATGGTCACGGGTTTGCCGTTGTACTCGCAACCGGACATGTTCTCGAGAACGTAATCGGAATGGTCGAGGGATACCTCCACGAAAGAGACGTCGTCCTTGAGACCGACCTTGCCGATGGCGTCCTCGGGAAGGTTGGCGCGCTGCCTTATGAAGTCGGCGATATCGCTGCGCTTGACCCCGTCCGCCTTGCCGAGGCTGATTTCGAGGGTGGCGAATCCCTCCCTCTCCGTGCTTCCGGAATTGGCCTGGCTGTTGTTCCTGTGTTTCTCGACCTTCATCTTCCTTTCCTTCTTCGGACGTTCCCTGAATACCATCTCGTGGACGGCGTCGATGGGCTCGAGGCCGTCTGGTGTGATCTTCTCCATCTCGGTGTCGGCTTCCTCCTCGCACATGCGTACGAGTTTCCTGTCGCGGGGGTTTACCAGCGAAACCGAGATTCCTTCCTTCCCCGCCCTTCCGGTCCTGCCTATCCTGTGCAGATAGGTCTCCGGATCGATGGGTAGGTCATAATTAATGACGAGGTCCACGTCCCTGACGTCGAGACCCCTGGCGGCCACGTCGGTGGCCAGTAATGTGAGAATGTGGTTGTCCCTGAAGTCGCCGATGACCCTCTCCCTCAGCTTCTGGGGCATGTCTCCGTGTAAGGTTCCCACCTTCACTCCCTCGGCCTTCAGTTCCTGATAGATCTCGTCGACCATGGATTTGGTGGCGAAGAAGACGATGGTCTTGGGGGTTCCCTTATCGAGAAGTTCATAGAGCAGTTCCTTCTTCTCGTTCTTCCTGCAGGGGATGATGTACTGCTTGGTGAGCCCGGTGGTGGGGGTGTCTCCGGAGATGTCGACCATGGCGGGGTCGGTGAGCATGTCCTCGGCCAGCGCCTGGACGTCCCTGTCCACGGTAGCAGAGAACAGCAGGGTGTGCCTGGTCTCGGGGATGTGCTCCATGATGAAGTCCAAATCCTCCTCGAATCCCATATCGAGCATACGGTCGGCCTCGTCGAGCACCACTTCGCTGACTTGAGAGAGGTCCAATGCCTCCCTCTCGATCATGTCCTTCAGCCTGCCGGGGGTTCCGACGATGATGTCCGCTCCCCTCCTGAGGGCATTGATCTGCCTGTCGATGGGTGCTCCCCCGTAGACGGCGGTGCTTATGTGTCCCGATTTGCGGGAGATCTTCCTGAGCTCGGTGTCCACCTGCATGGCGAGCTCCCTAGTGGGAGTGATAACGATTGCGGAAGGGATCTGCCTCCCGTGGCCGATCCTGCTGAGCACAATCATGGCGTAAGCGCCGGTCTTGCCGGTCCCGGTCTGGGCCTTGGCAATCAGGTCGTTGCCTGCCATCCCTACGGGTACCGCTTCGCACTGGATGGGAGTGGGCTCCGACCACCCCATATCCATCATGGAGTCGATGAGCGCACTGTTTATTCCGAGTTCTTCAAAAGAGGTCATTGGTTTTCAATCCTGCACGAACGGTACCGCGCGACAGAGGTACGTATATATGCCCCTATAAAAAGGGTTGGAGCGTGCCGGCAGAATATCGGACTGCCAGCAACCCCTTCACGGAGACTCGTTTTCCAGGAGATAGAGAACCGCGGCGGAAGAACGCTCGGCAGCCTTCTTCTTGAATTCCTCGTAGTCCATGGATGAGGAACCGTCCGCTTTGTCGGAAATCGCCCTGATAATGACGAACGGCACATCGTTCAGATAGCAAACCTGTGCGATGGCGGCGCCTTCCATCTCGCAGCACATTCCTCCGAAGGCCGAGGTAATCGCATCCTTCTGAGCGGATGTGTATACGAACTGGTCCCCGGAGCAGACCCTTCCTTCGTAGATCTTGACACCGGTGGTGCTCTTGGTGATGGCATCGACGGCCTTCTGCCTCAAAGCCTTGTCGGCTTCGAAGGCGTATTTCCCGGTGTAGGGGATCTCTCCCTTCTGGAAACCGATGTGACTTACATCGAAGTCGTGCTGAACCGCATCAACGGATACCACGAAGTCCCCGATGTCCAAAGTATTATCCAAGGAACCTCCCACACCCGTATTGATGACGGCTCTCGCGTTGAATTTCGTTATGAGAAGCTGAGCGCATGTGCCAGCATTCACTTTGCCCATACCGCTCTGAACCACGACGACGTCGCATCCGCCGAGTTTCCCGACGAAGAACTCCATGCTCTCCACGGTTTCCTTGCGGTCGATATCCATAGCGGCCTTCAGAGAAGATACCTCTTCGTCCATGGCACCGATGATTCCGATGCGCTCCGGCTCGCTGGATTTCCCCATATCCTCTGCTAGGCGGACACATCCTGCGGTCGCCAGAATGGCGATGAGCACGATGGTTATGACCTCGTAGTTTTTCATAATAGGGAGTAAGCCAACTCCCTTAAAAAGAGTGGTTTTGACGTCAGTGCTTATTCACGACGGTGAACAGCACCAAATCAGAATCTCCGTCGTTGATGATCGTGTGATAGCGTCCTTTCGGGCATATGTGGCAGACTCCGGGAGATAGAGGTTCATCCTGCCCGTCGCAGACTGCTTTTCCTTTTCCTTCTAGACATAGTTGATGTCATCGCCCGACTCCTGCCTGTGGAGGCCGATGGATGACCCTGCGGGAATCCTGGTGATGATGATTCTAGAATGATCGTCGTTGTACATCCTGGCACATATCGAACCCTCTCGGGTTCAAATCCCAAACAGGTCTAGGGCACTGATGGGGGATGCCACTGATATCCCCCTTTAAACGTGCGTATGCGCACGTCCCCTGGAAAGGGTCAGACCTCGTCGAAGTCGACGGAATTGTTGCCGCACCTCTTCGCCAGGCCCTTGGAAATCATGCCCTCCTCCAGCCAGCAGGCGTTGAACACGGCAGGCATGGCAAGGCATTCATAGCATACGTTGCCGCGGACCTCGGGGGTCATGATCTTCCCGTTGTAGATGTCGAGGATGTCGTCGGAGGACACACCGTCCTTCAGGGCGTCGCCGAGCTGCTGGAGCTTGTCGCAGTTGGAGACGATGACGATGTCGTCCCCGCCCTCGCGGTGGGTTGCGGTGATCCTGCAGGTCTTGTCGCATACGCGCATATTAACGTTGACAGTGGTGCTCATACTGAGCATAACGCACCGCGTGCATATATACGGAAAGTTTCCGAAAGGAAACCTTAACAGCTGGAAAAAGGGGATCAGTTGTTGCCGACGGTCTCTTCCGCGGACTGGATGCACTTGGTCAGCACGGTGTACGCGTTGATCATATCAGGTTCGTTGACGATGAAGATCGTATCTGTGTGGCAGCTGACGGTCTCCTCGATGTTGATTCCGGCATCGGAGAGGTTGGTGATCAGATAGGCGATGACTCCTGCGGTGTCGACGATCTTCTCGGGGGATTTCACGACGATCTCCACCAGGTTCTCCCTGATCTTGATGAGGTTGAACCTCCCGACAGTGTCGATGATCCTGTCCTTCAGCATCCTGTCCGCGATGATGGTCACTGCGGATGCGGACTGTACGCACTGCATGATGGAGTTCTCGTTCCACATGTCCTTGAACAGGTTATCCATCTTGTGGAGAACGGTCCAGTCGTTCTTGGCGGTGACGATGCAGGTCTTGGTCCTCATCTCGAGCCTGCTGTCCTTGAGAATGGAAAGGATGCTGAGCTCGTGGTCGGTGGTGACGCTGAGCTTGGAGGCGTAACGCCTGCAGGCGATCATGACCGCCTCCTCGTTCTCGACCTCCAGGTCCTTCATGATCATACGTGCCAGAGACGAATAGTTGATGAGACCTTTCGCTACACAGTCCTTGATGCTGGGGTGTGCGTCGATATACATCCTGGTCCTCTCTGCGAGGCTCTCTCTGGACACTGGTTCGGACATAGTATGGTAAACGGACAGTGGATATAAATGTCTATTGTCAGACATTATGTTTATAATCCCAATTTCCAGGCCGGCAATTATCAAAAAGTCAGGAAAAACGTCCATCGTCCTAAAATATAACGAGCATCTACGCCCGACTATATACCGGTCAGACCGGGCGGAATGATATAATGGACAACATCAACGAGACCATCAGAAAATACGCGCTGCAGAACGCCGTATTCTTCAAAGGCAAGGCGAACCCCAAGGCTGTCGTGGGCAAGGTTCTGGGCGGATGCCCCGAGCTCCGTCCCAGGAGCGCGGAGATCACTCCCCTCATCAACTCCATCGTCGAAGAGGTCAACGCCATGAGTCCCGAGGCCCAGACCAAGGCCCTGCAGGAACTCGACGCATCCCTCCTCGTGAAGGAGAAGAAGGAGCGCAAGTACGAGCTCCCCGAACTCAAGAACGTCGACGGCAAGGTTGTCATGCGTATCGCGCCCGGACCCTCCGGACCCCTTCACATCGGACACACCCGTGTCTCCATCCTCAACGACGAGTATGTCAAACGCTACGGCGGGGACCTGGTCCTCAGGTTCGAGGATACCAACCCCGAGAAGATCGACCCCGACGCGTACGACATGATCCCCGAGGACCTCGAGTGGATGGGCGTCAAATGCAACAAGCAGTACATCCAGTCCGACCGCTTCCCCCTCTACTACGACTACACCAGGAAGCTCCTGGAACAGGGACACGCATACGTGTGCACCTGCGACGGCGACCACTGGAGGGAGCTCAAGGAGAAGGGAATGGCATGTCCCTGCCACGACCTCCCCGTGGAGACCCAGCTCGAGAGGTACGACAAGTTCCTGAACGGCGACTACGACGACGGTAAGGCTGTCGTCGTTGTCAAGACCGACCTCCAGCACCCCAACCCCGCTGTCAGGGATTTCGTTGCCCTGCGTCTTGTCAGGACCCCCCACCCCAGGACCGGCACCAAGTACATCGCCTATCCCATGATGAACCTCTCCGTGGCCATCGACGACCACGAGATGGGTATGACCCACGTCATCAGGGGAAAGGACCACCTCAACAACACCAACAGGCAGGAGTACATCTTCGATTACTTCGGATGGAAAAAGCCCGAGTACTACCACTACGGTCTCGTACACATCCCCGATACTGTCCTCAAGACGTCCATCATCAAGGGCGCCATCAAGGACGGGGAATACTCCGGATGGGACGATGTCCGCACCGGTACCGTCCGTGCCCTGAAGAGGCGCGGCATCAAACCCGAGGCGGTCAGGCGCTACTGGGTCGAGGCCGGAATGAAGAGCGTCGACATCGAGTTCTCCTGGGACGGACTCTACAGCATGAACCGCGATGTCATCGACCCCGTTTCCAACAGGTACTTCTTCGTGGACAACCCCGTGAAGTTCGACATCGAGGGAGTGGACGAGATCAAGGGATCCGCACCCCTCCACCCCGACCATGCGGACAGGGGAAGCAGGGACTACGACTTCAAGGCACCCATCTCGGTATGCCTCTCCAAGGAAGATTCCGAACTTTTCGCCGAGGCCGGCAAGATCCGTCTGAAGGACTTCTGCAACCTTGACTACGGAACACCCGCCAAGTACGCAGGCAACGACGTCTCCATCCTCAAGAAGGGCGCCAAGGCCGTCCAATGGGTCGGTCCCGACGCCATGAAGGCCACCCTCCTCATGCCTGACGGTTCCGTCAGGGAGGGACTCATCGAGCGTGCCTTCGCCAAGGAGCAGGGAGAGAGCGTGCAGCTCGAGAGGACCGGTTTCGCCCGTGTCTCCGAGAAGACCGCGGACTCCGTCTCATTCGTGTTCTCCCACAGGTGAAAGTCACATACCCAGAAACCTTTTTCCAAACCATTTTGCCATTTCTTCCGTAATCTGAAAAGCCATAATTACCTGTGACTGTATCCTCCTTTCATGAAGGTCTTCGTCTACAACTTCCGCCGGTTCGACGAGGAGGAGTTCTTCGTCAGGTACACGAAGGAAATGGGCATGGAACTCGCATGGACCGAGGATGCTCCCACGCTCGAGAACTGCGATCTCGCGAAAGGATGCGAATTCGTATCGATCATCACCACCCCCATTACGGCCCCCATGCTGGACAGGTTCAAGGATCTCGGAGTGAAGATGATCTCCACCCGCACCATCGGTTACGACCACATCGACCTGGAGCACGCGAAGAAAATCGGTATGGCTGTCAGTCACATAACATATGACCCAGAAGGTGTGGCGGAGTACACCGTGATGGGGATCCTGATGGCGGTCAGGAAGATGCGCGAGATCATGGAACATGCGGTTTCCGGTGACTTCAGACTCAACAATCTGATGGCCGGGGAACTCAGGGAAATGACCGTCGGCATAATCGGTACAGGGAAAATCGGCAGATCGGTGCTCAGAGACCTGTCCGGTTTCGGATGCAGGTTATGCTACTGCAACCGCAGCCCCTCTGAGGAAGCTGACAGATATGCGGAGAGGGTGGAACTCGATGAACTCCTGTCCAGATCCGATATCGTATCCCTGCATCTGGAGCTGAACGGCGCTACCAGGCACATCCTGGACGATGCCGCCTTCTCCAAGATGAAGAAAGGTGCCATACTTGTGAACACCGCCAGAGGACCCCTGGTCGACACCGCGGCCCTGGTCAGGGCACTGGATTCCGGGAAGGTAGGATATGCTTTCCTGGATGTTTTCGAGGATGAGTTCGGCCTCTGCTACAACGATTGCAGGGAGATGGACCTTGAAGAACGCTGGTTCGGTATCCTCCGGAAACGTCCCGATGTTCTGATAACACACCATATGGCATTCTATTATACCAGCGCCGTAAGGGATATGGTCTACAACTGCCTTTACGGGATGAAGATGTTCGGAGAAGGGAAAGAAGTACCCCTCCGCCTGGTCTGAGTAACATGTCAAGAGCATTCACGTCCGAGGAGTACGAGCAGAAGGAGGTGCCGATAGTCATACCTCCCAAAATCGAAGAGGCTCCCGACCATGACATCGTGATGAAGTATTCAAACGGCAGAAGCCTCGAGGACCCGAAACTCCCGTACGAGATCGGGATGGGCTTCCTGAAGGGTGAAGGGGAGTTCTTTCAGAGCGACGAGTTCGCGGTCAAGTGGCTGGAGCGCGCGGTGAAGATGGGCTATGCCCCCGCCATGGTGTCATTGGCTGAACTCTTCCTGAAGGATACGAAGACGTACGGATTCCGCAGGCCGGCCAAACTCCTCAAACAGGCGTCGGATCTGGGATCCGCGGATGCAAAATCATATATCGACATGTCATCGGTGGATGATCCTTCGACCAAGAAAGCGTACACAGTATACCGTCTCAACGGAGAACTCGGCGACATTTCCGCATGTCTGGCACTTGCGGATGGATTCGAGAAGGGCTACTACGGGAAGGATAAGACGAGGGCTGCAGCCACTTGGTATATCCGCGCCTTCAAACTTGGTGACGAGGGAGCATCCAAGAAGGCTCTTGCATTACACTACAAGAAAAAGGTCGTCCTCACCGAGGATGAACTTGCGCTCCTCCGGAAGCAATGAAACTTTTGACAATGTCTCCTCTGGGTCATTCATGCAACTATGATTTACGAACTCAGGCCGTACGGTCCTCCAATTCCATGAGGCAAGCCAGAACTTCGTCGCGGAACTCAGGGAGAATATGAAGATCGGATATTACCTCCTCCGCAGATTTTCCTGTCTCAGACCTAATCTTAACGAATAATTGCGAATAAAACTCGACAGCATTTGACAGGAGTCTTTCGTGTTCTTCTGCAAGTACTTCCGCAAATCCTTCCGCAAATCCTTCAGCACGTCCTTCCTCGCGGATCATCTCCATCTCTTCAGCTAACGCACCCAAACAATCTGCCTCCTCAAAACAGTTCTGGATAAGCCTTGTGAATGGAGTCTAATACTCTATCGTAGTATTCGGGGAGAATATGAAGCTCGGATATTACTTCCTCAGCAGATTTTCCTGTCTCAGACATCATTTTAGCAAAGGATTGCAAATAATACTCGACTGCATTAGAAACAGTTCTTTCGTGTTCCTCTGCACGCCCTTCAGCACGCCCCTCCTCACGGATCATTTTCATCTCCTCAGCTAAAGCGCCCAAACGATCTGCCTCCTCAATTATCATACCACTTACATCGATATCATAGTTGCGCAATAGTTCATTCGCCTTGTCCTTGCCGTGAAGCTCGCCGGTAAAAAGTGTGTTAAGGATACAAAGAATGGGTTCGGTGACTGAATCCAGATACTCGCCGACATGAATCTCGTAGATATCCGCCTTATTGACAGGACTCGGCTTTGTGGCCCCCGGTTCATCCGAATATTCCCGCACACGATAATCATGGACAATGAGGTTCTTATCTTTGTCACCGGGAGCCAGCATCACCCAGATCACTATAGTCTTCCGCAGGTTAGCATAGAGCTCCTTCTTAGTGTCTTGAGTTCGACATTTATGGAGGAAACTCCGACAGATTTTGGGAAGAAATACGGTTTTCGGATGGGTCGGTCTCGTTCTCAGTTATCGCTTTCGGGGGATTCCTGAGGAGCTCATGAACGGTATCCGGGCCGATTCAAGTTAAGTGAGAACGGAATGCCTGTCAAAAGCACCAAAAACGATGGGAATTTTCTCCGTAACGGGCCTGATTTCAACTGTCTGGGTCTGCTGAAATAATAAGTGAGAACGAGGCGGGTTTCAGGTGAATGGAT
>Ga0256405_10008479_pt1 | contig 14706 bp, 9 predicted proteins | sample RumenRJG_02DNA_FD_189096 | JGI IMG/M metagenome (GOLD analysis project Ga0256405, IMG submission 189096) | Bovine rumen microbial communities from Lethbridge, Alberta, Canada - RJG_02 | ecosystem: Host-associated > Mammals > Digestive system > Stomach > Rumen | place: Canada: Alberta | collected... | reverse complement strand
CAAACCACCAACATGAACATCACGGAGATTGCCTATCGTTCTGGTTTCAAGGATGCCAGCTATTTCGGCAAATGCTTCCGCAAACGTTATGGTATGTCGCCTCGCGAATACATTAACCAGCAATAAACAAATTACAAACTACAATGAAAACAATTCAAGCCCTTGCAGTTCTGCTGCTCTGCAGTGTGAACGTTTTTTCTCAGACACGTGATAAATATGAATTCATGCGCAATCTACCCGCTTATGCCGACTCGCTGATAGCCGACCTGAACTATCCTTTAGCATGGGGACACAGCGATATCAAAGACTTTGATGAATGGCGCAAGGTGGCTCGACAGAAGGTGTTCGATTGTATGCTCACTCCTCCACCCGCTCCAACACATGGCTATGAGACGAAGGTGCTATACGAGGAACAGCGTGACGGTTATAAGGCTCGCAAGATAGAGATTCGTCTGAGCCGATACTATACAGTACCTGCCTATGTACTCATTCCTGATGGCAAGGGTCCTTTCCCAGCTGTGAATGCTTTGCACGACCACGGAGCTCATCTTTTTATTGGCAAGGAAAAGATGATTCGTCCCTTAGCATGTGAAGACTCAACCGTCATCAAGGATGCTGACGAATGGCTGAAGGGTTATGAGGGTCAGTACTTTGGTGACTATCTGGCTAAAAACGGCTACGTGGTTTTCTCTGCTGATGCTCCCATGTGGGGCGAGCGAGGACAGAAAGAAGGAGCTCGTCGCGACCGTTATGACATGATAGCAGGCAACATGATGATGTATGGCATCGACCTCTCAGCCTGGATGACCTATGACGATATTGCAGGCACCGAATATTTGGCACAGATGCCTGAAGTAGATGCTCAGCGAATCGGTTGTACAGGATGGTCAATGGGTGCCTATCGTGCTTGGATGCTGTCTGCCTTGAGTGATCGTATCAAGGTAGGTACATCTATCTGTTGGATGGTAACCACCGACGAACAGATGTCATTCAAATACAGTCGTACGGAAAATGGTGGCTTTGCCAATTGTTTCCCTGGCCTCCATCGTTGGCTCGACTACCCACATATCGCCAGTATGGCCTGTCCCAAGCCCATGCTTTTCATTAATGGCTCGCAGGATAAGCTCTTCCCTGTGGCAGGTGTTGAGAAAGCATTTAAGACGATGCACGACACCTGGAAGTCGCAAGGAGCAGACGACAAGCTTGAGACAGAACTATGGAACATGCCTCATAGTTGCAATAAAAAAGCCCAGCAACGGGTGCTGGACTTTTTTAAAAAACATCTTTGATTGTAATTACTCAGCCAATGGGTCGAAGGTGCCCAAAGCACCACCATTGTTATAGTCTTCCCAACCAATAGTCTGCAGCAGACCTTGGTTGTGAGCAGAAACGCCCTGAGTGAAGCCCAAGAAGTAGTACTTTGGCAAGTAGTTGATATACTTCAGTGATTTGTCTGTATTACGGTCGTCGCCTGGACGCTCTGTATAAACCAAGTATTTCTTATAAAATGACTTCAGGTCTATAAGTTGCTGAGTCAGGTCCTTACGCAAGTCAACACCATCAGGACGAGTCCAGTCATTATCATTCAGATACTCTAGCAATGGGTCTTTGTCATAATCCTGACGAGCTGTTGTAATGCTATACTCATCTACATTCTCCCAGTTTACCTGATACATGAAGCTCTCACGACGCTGACCATTGAATGGCTTAAAGCCCAGCCAGGTGCAGGTGTTGCCACCCCAGCCCGAAGGCAACCAGGTAGAAGGAGCACCCTGAGGCAGCTCTGCACCACCGTCAAAGAGCATCCAACGACGCATGTCGTCGAAACGCTTGCCTTCGTAAGCGAACTCTATCTGACGCTCGTACAGGATAGCACTCATACAGGTAGCCTCGTCTGAAGATACCGTCAGACCACAGTCTCCTGTATAGCCTGCGCGCTGGCGAATGCGTTTCAGGATAGCATACGACTCGTCAGTATGTCCGGCCAAGCAAGCTACTTCAGCTAGGTTTAGCAATACTTCAGCATAACGCAGCTCCATCAGCGGAGCAGCAGAGCAGAATGGAACGGCATAGCCACCATTCTTGGCACCCTGTCCGTCAGGACGATAGTCATAGACAGCAGCATTCACATCTAAATCGTCAGACTTCTTGCGAACCATTACACCACCAGCCTTGCTAATGTTGTCAGCACCACGATAACTGTTATTGTCTATATCCAAAATATCGCCATTGTAGAACCAGTTATAGTTCCACAGTACATAGTTGGCACCATTGTCATAAGAAGGATTGTGTGGATCCATTGCAGTAGCATCACCATGACCACCTACCTTGTAAGCCCAACGTACGCCAGGGAATGCGAAGGTACGATAGAAACGTGGGTCACGATCCATAAACGGATACTGATGGTCATAAGTAATTGTAGAGTTAGCCAGTTTGCTATAAGCTGTATAAGTAGCTGGAGCCTTACCGTCAGACATCGGGAAGAGGTCTACCATCATCTGAGATGCCGTATAGCCACCACCGCCTGTATTAGCTGGACGGATGTCACGCTCCCAACGGTTGTGCTTCACATTATCGGCATAGCCAGAGAAGTCAACCAAAGTATTATACAAGGTTACGAAAACTGCTTCAGGATTCTTGGTAGAAGTAGCAAACATATTGGCAAACGAAGAAGCGTTCACACCGGGATCACCCTCACCATAAAGGCCGTAACCACAAGCGTTGATCGTAGACAAATCCTTTTGCATAATCTCATAAGCATTCTTGATGCGATCTGGATCCTTAGCACGATTGAACAGTGGGCTACACCAAAGTGTCAGCACACGGCCTTTCAGTGCCAGTGCAGTACCAGAAGTTACACGACCGTAGTCTTCAGAACTCTCCCAACCACCGTTGATAGTATAAGGTCTAAGCAGTTCTGCCGACTTATCCAAATCCGCAATAATAAACTCAAAGCAAGCCTTAGCACTGGAACGCTGGGTAAAGGCTGAAGGACTGGGCTCAAGCACCTTGTCGACAATGGGCACACCACCATACCATTTCACCAATTTATAATAGGTCCATGCACGGAAGAAGTAAGCCTGACCCAACAACTCGTTTTTCTGTTCCTGAGTCAACGTACCACCCTCAATACCTTCAATAGCATTATTGATGTTACGGATAGTGCCATAAACTGCCTGCTGCACGTTATCCATATTGGCACCACCAAAATAGTCTTCCACCTGATTGGTAGTGGTGGCTGACTGCATCGGGGCATCAGTTCCATTCAAATACTTGGAGAATCCAGTGTACTCCTCCGTTGACTTGCCAGCCTCATCACCTCTACCTACAGAAGGATACTGCCAGTTCAAATCATTAACATTAGGCAGACACCAACCGTAGAGGTCATTGATACGGCCTTTAGCTCCAACATAGTAATTATATACATCCTGTCCTGTAGCGTCGTAATTCTGTTTCTCTTCCAAGAACTTGTCGCTGCAGGAAGTAAGAGCAGAAGCTCCCAACAACAGGAATCCGAAATATTTTATACTATTTTTCATAATTGTTTTCTTTTAAGATAGAATAATAGATTAGAATCCCAGATTTAAACCAATCGTCCACTTGCGCAGGTTAGGATAGGATCCATAGTTGCCTGCCATCGGATTGAAGAACTTGTCTGGATTGTCGTTGTAGAAGTTGATGATGTTCTGACCTGTCACGTTAAGACGTACATTCTGAATGCCAGTACCCTTGAACCAAGCTTTTGGCAAGCTATAAGCCAGCGTCAGACGATTCAAAGTAATGCGAGCAGCACTAATACGCCAGAATGAAGAGGCGGCACTGTTGATACTGAAACCTGGGTTAGGCAGCGAACCATTGCGATTAGCCTTCTGAATCAAGTTGCCCTGTCCATCGTAAATATCATCATAAACGAAGATGTCATCAGGATTCCAGAACGAAGGCATATTAGTATAATCATCTGAATAAGATAAGCCTTTTACTATCTCATAAGAACCCCAGTTTGCACCAAACTGCATGGTCAGTTGGATTCCCTTCCACTCTGCACCAGCATTGATGGTAAAGCCATAGATATTATTGCTACGTTTGCTCAACTGTACTTCGTCCTCTGCAGTAACCTCATGGTCTGGACCTTCATATTCTCCAGTTGCCTGGTTATAAGCACCACGGATATCCTTATAAATCAACATACCTGGATGTACATCTTTCTTTTCCATACCAAGGTATTTACCATATGTGCCATTATCCTTCTTCAGATAGGTGTCGAAGTATTCATCAATGTCGTGGTAGGTACGGAACATACCCAAGCACTGATAACCCCAAAGACCTGCATCTGAACGGTCGCCTGGACGAACTGCCTTATAATAGTCAGAAGTAGCCCACTGCTGCTCGTTAACCTTATTATCATGATAGCCTGTATTCAAGTTAACATGATACTTAAAGTCCTTACCAATCTTATCGCGCCAGCCAATGCTAAGCTCCCATCCCCAGTTATCCATGCTACCATAGTTGTATGGAGCACTCTGGTTACCAACGATTGAAGGAATCAGACTCGTGTAGTTCAACAGAATATCGCGGTTGCGCTCATAGTAGTAATCCATGGTTACACTCAGGCGTTGGTTGAGGAAACGGAAGTCAAAACCGACATTAGTCTTGTAAGATTTACTCCAGTGAACATCCTCGTTATAAGTAGCTGAATTCTTATTCATTGTGATACGACCACCAGAAGCATTCTGAGTACCTTCACCAAATACAGAACCCTTATTGGGGTCAAGGTTATAGGTGGCCTGCCACTGCCAAGGAGCAATGTTGTCACGACCTGTAATACCATAAGAAGCGCGAACCTTTAGGAAGTCAATCCACTTGAGCCACTTGGCGTTCTGGAAGAAAGGCTCTTCACTCATCACCCAACCCAAGCTGAAGGTGGGGAAGGTTCCCCAATAGTTCTTGGGTGCAAACTTGGTAGAAGCATCCGAGCGGAGCAGGAACTCAACCAGATACTTGTCACTATAAGCATAGTTGGCACGCCAAATGTAAGAAAGCATACCACCTTCTGAACGACTGAAGTTAACAGAAGCCTCTGTCTCATCCTTATTAACGCCAGAATATTGATAGTTAGTAAACTCATAAGGAGCTGTAGCCTTAGAGAAGTTAAATTCACTCTCTGCCTCAGATTTCTCGATAGAGAACAAAGCACTTACATCATGCAAGCCAAACTTACGATTATACTGGAACGTAAGGTTAATCTGGTAGTTGTCCGTGCGAATCATCTGACGACTCAAGAAGTCACCATTGTTCTGGGTACGCTTGTTGAAATTGGACTCAGCCAGATAATCATAGCCGGTATCACCACTGGTTGGAGTGTACATATGCATACCGCTACCATAACGGTGGCTCATTTCATAGAGGTCATATTTCGAACCATATTGGTTGGTCTTGCTTGTACTGATACTCTTGGCATAAGAGAAGCTGATCTTCAAACCCTGCAGAATCTTGCTCCATCCAAAGTCATAAGAGATACGTCCATTAATGGTTGAGTTTGAATCCATATTCTTGGTGAAGTCACCGTTGTTCTGGAGAAGATCATAATGATAAGTTCTCAGATTGTTACCATCAGCCTGGTTACTGATACCATAAGGCAGCAAGGCGTGGCCATCAACATACTCAGGGAGGTAGTAAGGACGGGTCAGCAGACGCTGATAGTCCTCAGTACCAGAACCACCTACTGATACATAAGGTGAGTTCTTCTTGCCATAGTCACCACTGACATTCAAGCCAGCAGACAACCACTTGCTAATCTTTACATCTAAACCTGCACGATAGTTCCAACGGTCATAGTCCAAGTTACCCAAGTTACCATCCTGCTTGAAATAGCCAACAGATGCGAAATAGTTAACGTTATCCGTAGCACCACTGACATTGACGTTGTGCTTCTGGGTATAACCTGTCTTCCAGTACTTGTCCAGCAAGTCATAGTTCAAACCCTGCATAGCAGCCAACTCGTCAGCCTGGAAAAGTTGCGTTGTATTATCCAAAGAAGCATTCTTTGGATTGCGGGCTGTAACGATATTCACCAAACGACCAAAGTCATAGGCGCTCAGCATTGAGGGACGAGAAATCTCGTCAGCTATACCGAAGCTACCATTATAAGAAATACGGGGAGCACCCAGCTTACCTTTCTTGGTAGTTACCAAGATAACACCGTTAGCAGCACGGGCACCATAAACAGCAGCAGCAGCATCCTTCAATACAGAGATGCTCTCAACCTCAGAAGGATCAAGGTTGCTGAATGCCTCAGCACCAGGATTCTGACGAATATTACCCATCTTCACATCGTTCGGATAAATATACCCATCGATAACATAAAGGGGTTCGGGAGAGGTGTTGGTATCTACATTACCTGCCAAAGAAGACAAAGAACGAGCATCACGCACATACAGCTGAGCACGCTCACCAGGGCGAGCATCGCCACCTGCTACTGACAGACCGTTCACCAAACCACTCAGGGTAGAACCAAGGCTACCACCAGCGAGGTCCTGAACGTCATTCATATCTACTGTTCCTACAGAACCAGTCAAGTGGGCCTTTTTCTGAGTACCATAACCTACAACAACTACTTCCTGCAAGTCTGTGTTGTTGGTTTCCAGTTGTACTCTACCACCCGTTGTTGCCATATCCTTATAACCAATGTAGGAAATAACGATTTTACCATTATTTGGAACTTCCAATTTGTAATTACCGTCAAAATCAGTAACGGTAGCGGTCTTGGTACCTTCGACGCGCACAGTAGCTCCAATAACAGGTTCGCCAAGTTCGTCAATAACCGTACCAGTCACCACTTTATTCTGGGCCATCATAGGCAGTGCACACAGCATTGCAACACCCAGCAAAAATGATTTTATAGTCTTATTCATAATTATATGCTCTTTAGTTGATGATTATACTTAAGGAAGCCAACGTGGGTCACCTGTTCCGAGCGTAGCCTGCTTTGAATTGCTGATATGGAAGTCGCCATTAGCGGGATCAGCAAAGTGTGGGTCTTCCTCGATATAGGAACCGCTCGTATCGTAACTCGTTACATTACCACTGGTATCGAATGTACCATCTTTCTTCTGATAGGTATTGTTCAAGAACGTTGCGGTTGCCTGATTCTGCTTACCTGCCAAGAAACGGCGAGGAACACCAGACGAACAACAATCAAAGAAGATACAGTTAGTCATGTTCCAGTAAGAAGTAGACTTACCAGCAACGCCATTGTAGTTACCCCATTGACCATCAGAACAAACATGATAGAACGTACAATGATCATAAGTGATGGTGTTGTCATCCCATCCTAATGAAGGTTGTGTCTGTGACCAACCAAAACCACCATACTGAACGAAATATTTTCCATCCAATTCACCTGTATTGTAGAAAGTAGAATTCTTGACCGTTAAGTCACGAATATAGCCGCTGCCCTTATTTGTCCAGAAATAGCCCGTACTTCCACCTGTTCCCATATCACTGGTCTTCGTGCTGGTGAGGTGCACTAGACAGTTATCTACCAATACCGTTGTTGGGAACCAGCAAGACACCTTGTTATCGTAGAAGAAGAACGACTCCAGATTGTCAATGTTACAATTAAGAACAGATATAGGCTCTGTTGAGCAATAGAAATTATAATCAGCACCCCAAGCATTTACGACTATAGGCTCAATAGCAGGTTTCTTACTCATGGCTATGAAGGCAGCGTCAGAACCTGCGCAGTCGAAATCGATTTCGCGGAGAGTCAGGCCCAAAGAAGTCTCAAAGCCTGCGCGCTTGCCTGTGAACTTAATCTTAGCTCTACCTGTATCACTGACTGGACGGAAAGTGACGATGGTGTTGCCCAACTGCAGTGTATCAGAGATATAATACTCCTTACCATCCTCCAAACGATAGGTGATATCCGTAGCAGCATAGCTCACTGGAATTGGATTATTCTTGAGGTACAAGTTAATGTCGCTACCAGCAGGAATCGTTCCCATCTCAATGGTATAGGTATTCCACTTAACCTCCGTCGTTTCAGCAGGAGCCGTGTTACCCTCAGGAATATTGTCATTCACCTTAATCGTTGCACGATAGTAGGTCTTGTTGATACGAGGAACCGTAACGTAATTAACCTTTGTCACACGATCCTTTGCTATAACATTGTTGCAGTCATCAGGAGTGTCACCTTGATACACGTTGATAGTGTAAGTTCCTGCACCATTGACAGCTTCCCACGTAATAGTCTGGGACTGTTTGTCCGAGCTGGCCTTAACGACAACAGTAGAAGCATCAGGGGTCGTCATCTGGAAACCAGGATACGTACCCGTAAATGACTCCTTGTTGTCAAAACCATCCTGTGCACATGAAGCTAATAACACACCTGCAGAGAATAGCAGGCATGTCTTCATCGTTGCTAATAAATGATTCTTTTTCATAAGCATTTAATGTTAGTAATTATTGATTCTTCTCATTTAAATATTTCTTTCAGATAAGCCACGTTCGTGCCGAAATTTCCACGCACATTGCGCACATCCTTGGCATTACGGCTGCGTTCCACGACAAGCCACCCTTTCCATTTCATCTTGTCAAGGGTCTTCTTGACCTTGCGCATGTCGATGCGGGGGTCTTTGTCGAGCGTCACACTATCGGTCAGCGAGGCATGTATCTGGGCTACACGCTTACTGCCCAACAGCTTTAGTTCTTTCGAAGGATCCAATTGCTGATCAACGGCATCTTGCAGATTATAGTAAATCTTGATGCCTTCGCAGTTGACCTCCCTTAATAAATTAATGTTCGCGCGCGCGTCAAGCTGGGTGCGAATGGCAATCACTTTGCCTGAGGCTAAGGCCATTTGACCTGCTTCGCGCAATCGACGCACCATTTCCTGATGAGCCTCTCCAGGCTGTTTCCACTCATGGCCACTGCCTCCAAGTGGAAGGAAAGCAATCTTTGCGTCAAAAACATCCATCGTCTTCAAGCAGTCGTCTATCAGGTCCTTGTAGTTCTCACGCTTGAGAAAACTCTGGGCAAAGAAACCAGACATAGCGATAGAAGGCACCTTGATGCCTAACGAATCGGCTGTACGACGGAAGATCTGCTGGAAATGGGGCTCACGCAGTTTATTCTCGAACAGCACCCGCTTTCCCAACGGGCCCATGTCCACCTCAACACCATCAGCATTAATGTCCTTTGCCAACTGGAATTCTCCTAATTTCTGACGCTTCAACATCATCCAGTCGCAAGCAGCCACTTGGTATTGCGGTTGTGCCAACAAACCCACAGGCCATGCTGTCAGCATCGCCAAAACCCCTAAGAGCAGGTGTTTTCTTACCATTGATTTGTTCATCTAGTAGCTACAAACTATATAGTTTCACTTTATTTAAGACGCTTTAGCATTATAAATGTAACCATTTACCTCTTTTTTTATTGCATTTTACTCGTTTTATCTTCTTTTTGATGACAAAATTCCCTTGGAAACGTCTTTGTTTAGAGAAAAATTGGGAAAAAGTTTGCATAATTCGCAGATAATACCTAAATTTGCACCGCATTGTGCATGTTTTACACTTGCAGATGCGAACCAGTGAACAAGAATATTAAAACAATAAATTCATTTAAACTAAAACAAAACAATTATGAAGAAAAGTTTGATTTTCTGCGCAGCTCTTCTTGCTAGCGCTTTCGCTTTCCAGTCATGTGATCAGGTAAAGAGCGACAATCCTGCTACTGTTGACGAGGTTACTTATGACCTCCAGAAGGGTATGACACTTGGTGACTACATTGACAAGTACGCTGTTGATGGTATTGTTACTCTGCCTGCAGGTGCTGTAGTAAACTTGGATGAGGAAGTCGTTCTTAATGAAGCTATTGGCATCATTTCTGACGAGAAGAATCCTGCAACCATCGTTGCTAAGGCTGGTTTTGTTACCAATAGCCCTATCTACTTCTCTAACGTGAAGATTGACGCTACCAATGTCGCTACTCCTTTGGTTAAGATGAATACTCTTCCCACAGAAGGTCTGAACGATGTAGGCGCTTTTGAGATTGATATGATTGTTTTCGACGGTGTTACCGTTGAAGGTCTGAAGACCCAGTTGTTCTATGCTAACAAACAGAAGTATCTGGTTCACTCATTTGCTATCAACAACTGCACAATTAACAGAGTAGGTGCCAATAAGAAGTCTATCATGGACTTCAATGGTGGTGGTTTACCCTTGAAGGTTACTATTAACAAGAGCACTATTGAGTCTGATGCTACTACAGTACATAATGCTGGTGATTTCTTCACCACTCAGAGTGGTAGTAATCTTGCTCAGGTTACTTCTGACCCAGATGCTAAGCAAGTCTTCACCATTACTGACAACAAGTTTAGTGGCATTGCAAAAGGCAAGAATCTCTGCTCACTACGTCAGAAAAATCAAGCTTGGCAGTATTATGTTATAAAGAACAACGTTGTAGCCGACTGTGGTAAGAGCGGGCAGTTCATCAAGGGTTTCTGTGAAGGTCAGAATATCAACAAGAAAGAGAATTGGGAAGCTTCTGGTAATGTTGTTACCTTCGAGGGTGTAGATCAGGGTGTAGAAGAGAATAAGGTGCTTGAAGGTGCTTGCTTAGTTCCTGATACTCCTGAGGCTGAGTAATATTCTCTAATAAATACAATAATGTACAGGCGCGCCCGCAAGGACGTGCCTGTATTTTTTGCCAACACCTCCCTCGGATGGCTTCAACCCCCAATGTATAAAGGGATTGGGGACAGGGAGGTATTGTCTGAACTCCTCCCTAACAGGTCCCTGACACCTCCCTTAGACATCAGCATTGGGAAAGAACGGATATTACCCTTAGTTTGAGTTACTTTTTCCATGAGTTTGAGTTACTCTTTCGATGAGCTCCAAAGGCTTTTCACATCATGCGGAGCCTATGGAGATATGGTGAGAAGCGTATGGAAACAAGGTGAGAAGCGTATGGAAACAAGGTGAGAAGCGTATGCGCACGACCTCAGATGCCTTTCCGCATTCAAGGGCAGGGACCTGTTAGTGAGGGGTGAGGGAGGGGTTGGACATACACCTCCCTATAATCAATCCCAGTGTAGATAGGCATTTCAAGGGTGTCAAGGGAGGGGTTGACCTTTTTTCAGCCAATCTTTTTTGGAGGTTTAAGAAAGAATGTTTAACTTTGATCTTAGATACTCACACTTGAAAAAAATCAAAAATATTTTGGTTTTTTACTCGCTTAATCGTACCTTTGAACTTCGTTCTTAGGTAGGCTTCATCTCGGAAATGAAAATAAATCCAAATTTATTTTGCATTTCTCTCGATTTGCACTACCTTTGTCCCCATGAACAAGATATTGATTGGAATGATGATGCTGTGCAGCCTGCTGTTGACAGGATGCGACAAGCTGGACGATAGTGATGACGGAATGGTAAGCGAAATCTTACCAGGAAAGTGGGCTTTCTCTTATGTTATCAAGGCCGAAGAGGACCCTGGATTGGAGTTTAACTACAAGCAGGTCATCTTCAACGAAGATGGAACATGCGCCTTGACATACGACGAAGAGATTTCCTACAAAGATGATGAAGGCAAGTGGCATACAGAAATCGTGGAAAAGGCTCTGCATGGAACCTATGTAGCCAACAGTTCCGTGATTCGCATTGTCAGCGATGAGTTTGATGGCAAGGAACGGGTGTTGCTATGGGCCATCGATTCGCTTTCAACCAAACAAATCGTTGTTGAATACAATTTCTCTATGAATGGTGGTAACCTGTTGGCTATCGTCACACTGGATAGGATATAACGTTCGCGGTTTACTCCTCCTCTACCTCTGCACGCTTGAAGGTGCACTGATAATAAATGACATAGTAGGCTGAGAAGTAGCCTAAACACCCACCCGTGAAGTTGGCAATAGGATTGGTGCCTGCATTGTCCATAACCTGCATGGAGTAAAGATAGTCGTACGACAACTTATCGATGGATCGAATCTCCAATTTGATGTTGTCACCATCCTGCAAGGCATCCGAATCACCTTTATCCATATCGCGCTCTGTAGTACACTGGAACAATTGCTGGAGATCGCCATTAGGATCCTTGTCATCATTCATCACAGCCCAACGATAGCCCACCCCATTACGATAGATGTGCATGAAATAATAGCTGCGCTTATCTTTGGTGTCCTCAATATGCAGGTCGCCAAAGAGAATCTTCTCAGACAACATCTTTTTCCACACAAAGCGGAAAGACTTCATAACAGGAGCATCCTGCATAGTGGACGATGAGGTAAAATGCTTGCCATCTACCTCTATATCAATGTCATAAGTATAGCCTGGCTTAGCCTTCCATGTAGAAGTGTATGTACCATTTTTGTTATACTTCAGCGTCTCTGAGTAATCGTCTTTCTTGCTACTGAGCACCACTGTGGCGTTATCTATAATATGGCCATTTCTTGAATTATCTGTCACATTCTGAGTGGTTGATACTACCACTTTTGTTCCTTCCTGACTCATCGTAGCCTCAGCCACATAGAGAGGCTCTACCTGACGATAGTCCACAGGAATCTCCTTCTCACAGGCAGTTAACGCTAACGTTAACAGGAATACATATATTAGTTTTTTTCTCATTGCTCTCTTAGAATTTCAAATTGAACGAAACTGAAGGCACGATGCCAAAAAGGCTGTACTGCTTAGCCTTCGTACCACGACCATACTGGCTATCTTCAAAGCGAATCAGGTAGGGATTGTAGCGATTGTACAGATTGTAGATACCAAAGCTCCACTCACGCGTCAATCTGCCACCTTTGATTTTCTTGCTCCATGTTGCACTCACGTCCAGACGATGATAGTCTGGTGCACGATAGCCATTACGCTCTGCATAATAATAGATGTAGTTGTCGATAATCTGATACTTGGCACTGGGTGCTGTAAACGCCTGACCAGAGTTGAACACCCAAGAGGCATTCAGTGTCCATGCAGGATTCAGCTGATATGTAGCCACAATATTGATATCATGGCGACGATCGTTGTTGGCATCATACCACTGGCCCATACTGATGCCATCAATGCGGGTCTGCGACCAAGACAGCGTATAGCTGAGCCATCCTTTCAATCTTCCCGTATTCTTACGAGCACAGAACTCAGCACCATAGCCTCTTCCCTCGCCTGCCAATACCAAGCGCTCTATCTCAATAGCTGAGGCAAAGCTGATGCCATCGCGATAGTCGAGCACATTATCCACATGACGATAATAGCCCTCCAGCGAGAAGTCATAATCTTGCAAAGGCGTCATGTAGAACACACCCAAACTCACCTGATCAGCAACCTCAGGCTTTACCAGATTGGTGCTGATGGTATAACGGTCGAAAGGCGTCGTTGTACTCTGACTGCGAAGCGCATGGATGTTCTGCGAAGTACGACTATATCCTGCCTTGACACTCCATTGTTCTGATGGCTGGAACACCATGCTCAAACGAGGCTCTATAGTAATGTGCGTCTTCACAGGGAGATTCTTTGTTCGCTTATAAAGCCATGTGATGTTACCTTTCTCGTCAATATCATAATAGTAAGGACCTCCCAAGGCAGAGAAAGCGGTGAAACGGACACCTGCAGAGAAGGACAATCTGTCTATCGGACTGTATTGCCAATTCACCCAGGCACTGTTATCCCACGCCTTTCGCTGCTCCTTTTCATGGTTATACATACGTGTCCACTCTGCTGATTTCACATCCGTCAGCATTGTCTGGAGACCAGCGTTCAACTCATGTTTGCCAAAGACCAAACGAAAGTTCTGGCGCAATCCTGCATGACGGATATGACCTAAATAGGCAATGTTGAGACCTAAGATGTTGATACCATTGTCTGTGTCATAAGAAGAAGCGAACAAGGTAGTCTGCGAAGTAGATTGTCCCCTGAACTGATGAAGCCAAGAAAGGCTACCAGCAAGGTTGGTCCACTGCATATCCACCATATCTGTCAATGCAGTCTTGTCGTGACTTGCAAAGAAAGAAAGGAACAGACGATTACGCTCATTTATCTTATAGTCCAATTTCAGATTGGTGTCAAAGAAATAAAGCGAGTTGTCGCGATATTTGTCTGTCAACTTCAGGAACAGGTCCACATACGAACGTCGTACATTAAACAGCAATCCCAGCTTGTCTTTCACTATAGGACCTTCTATCGAACCTTTGGCTGAAAGCAATCCTATACTGATGTTACCACCCCATCGGTCTGAGCGACCTGTACGACTGGTAATGTCTAAGACAGATGAAGAGGCACCACCATATTGGGCTGGCACCAAACCTTTGTAAAGAGTAGCTGTTGCCAACGCATTATCGTTGAAGGTTGAGAAGAGACCTGCTAAATGACCAATGTTATAAACAGGAGCCTCATCATAAAGGATATTATTCTGGGCAGCTGTTCCACCACGCACCTGGAAACTGCTGGAGGCATCACTCTCTGCCTTCACTCCAGGCAACAGTTGTAACGAACGCATCACATCCACCTCGCCAAACAAAGCAGGTGCCGAGGTGAGTTCCTTCATTTGTATCTGTTCTGCTCCTATCTGCACTGAACCAATTCTGCGCTGTGCATTGTTGGCATTGACAATGACTTCCTCTAACTGTTGTCCCTTTACAGTAGTGGTATCTTGGGCCTCAACAGTCAGTGGTAATAGTGCTATCAGCAGTATGCTAAGTCTATTCATGTCTGCAAAGGTA
>Ga0256405_10008478_pt1 | contig 14707 bp, 10 predicted proteins | sample RumenRJG_02DNA_FD_189096 | JGI IMG/M metagenome (GOLD analysis project Ga0256405, IMG submission 189096) | Bovine rumen microbial communities from Lethbridge, Alberta, Canada - RJG_02 | ecosystem: Host-associated > Mammals > Digestive system > Stomach > Rumen | place: Canada: Alberta... | reverse complement strand
TCTTTGTTCTATTTGTGCCATATCCTACTTGTTTTTTAAATTCCTTTTGCAAAAGTAGGGAAAACAATGGATACTACCAAATTTTTGGCGTGTTTTTGGCGTGATAATTTGTAATTAGTATGATTGTGTCTTCTTGGTTCGAACTATAACACATCTTGTAACGCACTGATATTAAACCACATAGAAAATTCTCGAATTTAATAGAATTAAATGGATTTTGCGCGAAGTAGGGCAGTAATCCCGACCAAAAGAAAAAGATGAGCATTCGTTGTTCATCTTTTTTTTCGTTAAAGGAGTGAAAGGATGAGTAAGAACCTGTATATCATCAGCGGTTGTAATGGAGCTGGCAAAACAAATGGGAGCAAAGGAATTAATTTGAGCAACGGTATGTTGACTTTGTCCCCCCTCTATGCGCTACTACCTGAAAAACAACAATAGGTGACACCTCTTACACCTGGCACTTAACTCACTGTATTCCAGGACACTTTTCCTACAGGTTGGTAGCACCAAGTGGTCGCACCTAAGGTCGCACCAACAACCGTGAAACATTTCTGTCACGGCCTCTCGTTTTTCTGAGAGGCCGTGAAATTTTTCTGAGAGGCCGTTACGTTCTCGGTCCCTTCCGTGAAACATTCCGATAACAGATTGGTGCGACACTTGGTGCGACCACTGGTGCGACTATGCAACCAGAAAATGACTACTGAAAGTCAGACAGTTAAGTGCCAGGTGTAAGAGGTGTGGGTATATTATGATATCTCATGTACTCAGAGGTTCCGAGGGCGATGTATTGCTTGAAAAAGGAACTTTCTGAATACTAATATCAAAAAGGCGAGAGAAATTTGGAAGTTTCCGAAATAGTTTGTATATTTGCAGGCGAATTCAGCAAGTAATCGATTATGTGTACATATAAGGACATTGACACCATTCAGTTGCCTAATGGCCAGACGGCCAGTGAGGCCAACCTTGCGGCGAGCCGTGAGATAGAGCGCATCTATGCCGACTCGTGGCGCCGCGGTGTTTCCGTACCTTTCTTTGACAACGACGGAAACACATACTTGGCCAATCCTGACGGCAGCGAAGACCGTGTCGCTCTCGACCGTCGTAGCCGCACCTACCGCATTATTCGCCGAACTGCCGCTCCCGGTAAAGGTCGTTACTCTTATCTTATTTCGCGATAGATGGAGCGCCGTCCAGAGTTAACGATTATCGCCGGACCGAACGGCGCGGGCAAGAGCCGCCTCTGCCCTTTCTACGTCAGCGCCAAGTCGTTCGACGGCGACAAATTGATGCTCGACCTACGCTGCGAACATCCCGACTGGCCCGACCGTTGGGTGAGCGGCACCGTCGCCTCGCAGTTAGAGAAGCAGAAGACCGAGGCTCTTGAACAGCACTCGGAGAAATGGGGATAAAAAGATTCAAGCGGACGCTTCTTATCTTAATATGTCTTTATGTCTTGTCGTTTATCCGAAGATTTTCTTCAGGAAACCACGTTTCTTCTTTTCCTCCTTTTCTTCCTGCTCCTGCTTGGCTTTTTTCTCTTCTTTCTTTTGTTGCTTTTTCAGTTGTTTCTCGAGCTTCTTTCTCTCCTTCTCCTCAGCCTTCTTCTGGCGGTCCTCGTCGGAGAGGCGGTGGAGCTTGATACCGGGCTTGGTAATCTTCATCTTCTTCATGTCGTCGGTATTGGTGAACGAGAAGTTGCACATCAGGTCCATGTGTCGCCCACGCGTATGCATACTTCCCGTGGCTACGGCACCGTCGCTCTCGACGTCGAGGGCGACGTTACGCACTTTGAGTTTCTTGTAGATGACCTCCTCAACCTGTATGTCGACATGGCCGATAGGCAGATGGCCGCCTTTCAGCTGTCGCATCTTGGCAGTACGCGGTTTGGAAATGTCTATCTTGAAATTAGCCTTGCAGGCAGCCACGCCGATGTCGGGCAAATTGAAGGTCTTGTCGACGTTGATGGCTGGCGAACTGGCATTGCCAAAGACGTACTTCTGGTTCTCGTCGATGGTGAAGTTGAAGCCGATGTTGCCCACATTGGTGGTCAGCCTCCCTCGGAAGATTTCCTTGCGCCAGACGACGTCGAACTGTCCCGTATAGTGTATGTCGCCCAAGGCGTGAAGCTGCTTCATCATCAGCCGCTTGACGGGGAACTGACTGATAACCTTCTCCTTGATGCCGCCTTTGGCAAACATCTCGCTGACGTTGAAGTGGACGACCAACTGGCGGCTGTCCTTCAGGTTCTTGATATTGCCGTCGGCCTTGATGCGCAGTTTTTTCTCGGGCGTGTTCACCCTGACGCCTGTGAACGTCATGCCCTGGTCGGTGCCGTTGAGGGTGACGACAAGCTGCAGAGGTAGCGTGAACTGGCTCAGCACGGGTGCGAAAGTCTTGGAGATGTCCTTCAACACGACATGGCCGCTGATGGGCGACGTCCGATAGGCCAGTGAGCGTCCTTCCTTCTTGTTGGCAAAGGTCATGATGCCATCAGCAAACTTCAGGGTGGTCTGGCCCTGCTGGATGGTGACGTTGCTGAGATGAGCCTCGCGCTTGTTGGCAGCCACTTTCATGTTGAGCTGCTTCAGGTCGATTCCCATGGCGGCATCGGTGGCGCTGCCCCTGACGGTGGCCGCGACGCTGTCGAGGCTCAGGTAGCTGACCATAGCCTGCAGCTGCAGGCAGGCGTCGAAATGTCCCACGTCGAAGGCGCCGCGCTTAGGTCTGTTGTGGTTCTTTCGCGGCCGGTGGTTATCCGTCTTGTAGCGCAGGTTTTCAACCTTCAGCTGCCGGCGCCCGTTCTTGTCGACGTAGAGCAATGCCCCGACGCTGGCAGTATGGTCGATGGTAATGCCCTTCTTGTTCTTCGACTTCCACGCCGTCGTCACGTCCCTCACCTCGACGGTGTAGGTGTCGCCCGACTGATGGTGGTAGCCCAGCCATCCCAAGTGGTAGCGGTTGCCGTTATACTGCAGGTTGATGTCGTCGACCGCCACATTGTTGACGTCGATTTTCAGTTTCTTCTTCGACTTCGTCTCGGCGGAATCCGGCTGTTGCTTCTTCGTCTTGCGGCTGAGACTGTCGATGACAAACTGGAAGTTGGCTACAGAGTCGGTATCGGCCTTGACGACGAGCGCCCGGCAACCCTTGAGCGACACCTTAGTGATGTCCACCTCGTCGTGTCGCAGTGCCATCAGACGGATGCCTGCCGCCAGTTGCTCCACCTGCAACATCTTGCGCTGCTGCTGATCCTCGACGTCGACGCCATAGAGTTCCACCACCTGGTTCATCAGGCTGACGTGTACGCTATCGACGCTAACTCGCGTTCCTAACCGCTCCGACAGTATCTCTGCGGCCCGTTTCATCACCTTATTCTGGAACGAACTGCTGTTCAGCAGGAACGTGGCTCCCACCAACAGCACTATCAGCAAAGCGACAATAGCGCCCAGGATTTTCAGTGTCAGCAGCAGTTTACGCATGTCTGTTGCCTCTTATTGCTCTATCACAAATTATAGAAGAGCCAGCCCATATAGGCCATAAAAGCTAACGTCAGGACCGCTCCTTCCCATCGGGCGACGGTATACTTGGTATAGGAGAAAGCCCATACCATCAAGATACTGACAAGCATCACCGACAGGTCGACCACCGTGATGCCCTGTACCGCCATCGGACTGACGGTAGCCGTCAGACCCAGGATGAGCAGAATATTGAATACGTTGGAGCCGATGACGTTGCCGATGGCAATGGCCGACTGTCCCTTGCGGGCAGCAACGACACTTGTTGCCAGTTCGGGCAGCGACGTACCGCCAGCCACGATAGTGAGGCCGATGACGCCCTCGCTGATGTCCAACTGTCGCGCCACGTCAGACGCCGAGTCAACAAAGAGGTTACTGCCGATGATGAGGCCTCCCAGGCCGGCAACGACATAGAGAAGACTCTTCCACACATTGACAGGAGCCACCACCGAGGCATTTTCGCCATTCCCCTTCTGCAAAGCCACACGGAACGTATAGACCATGAACAGAGCAAAGAATGCCAGCAGTACGAAGCCATCGGAACGGCTGACGTCGTTTCCCATGAGGATAACAGCCGGGAGCAACATAGAAGCCCCCACAGCGAAAGGCATATCCTTCTTCACCGTCGAAGGGGCTATTACCATCGGAGCCACCATCGCCGCACAGCCTACTATCAGCAGCGTATTAAAAATGTTACTGCCGACGACATTGCCTACAGCCATGTCGGGCGTGTCTTTCAGCGCCGATACCAGACTGACAAAAAGTTCTGGCGCTGACGTACCGGCGGCAACGATGGTCAGTCCTATCACTATCTCAGGCACGCGCATACGCCGTGCCAGTGCTGAAGCGCCTTCCGTCAGACGGTCGGCTCCCCACAGCACCATCACCACACCTAAGACTATTAATAGCAAGTCGGATAGCATACGTTACTCACCAATCAGTGATGCTATTGTCGCCAGACATTTTTCACTGCTGATCGGCTTTGTCAGGAAATTATCGCAACCTGCCACTATCGCTTGCTGACGGTCGCTCTCAAAGGCGTTGGCTGTCAGCGCTACCACGGGAAGGTCCGGATGTGCCGCCTTGATCTTGCCTGTAGCCTCCAAACCGTCCATAACGGGCATTTTGATGTCCATCAGAACCAGATCTATACCGCCGTTCTCAACCATATCGACAGCTTCCTGACCGTTCTTGGCTCGCAAGAACTGATAACTACGCTTAAGGATATAAGTCATAAGGATGTAGTTGCTGTCATTGTCTTCTGCTACTAATATTGTTTTCATTGTCTGAAAGATTTTAAGTCCGAAAAATAAAGTTATTTCAATAATCTGACACAAAATTACAATAAAATTTCGGAAAAACCTTGTTTTATAATATTTTTTTAACTAATTTTGCACCACAAGAACTATTAACTCAATAACAACTAATAATTTTATGACACTAAAACACATCTTTTGTGCCGTAGCCATGACAGCAGCATTGTCAACTCAGGCACAGTCGCACGTCTTCGACGTGAAAGCTGCTAAGCCGGGGGCTCCCGTGCAGTCTACCATGTACGGCATCTTCTTCGAGGACATCAACTACGCTGCCGACGGCGGCCTCTACGCTGAGTTAGTGATGAACCGTTCGTTCGAGTTCCCCAACGCCTTTGCCGGCTGGGACATCTCTGGCAAGGTGACGTTAAAGGACGACGGTCCCTTTGAGCGCAATCCTCACTACGTACGTCTGGCTCCGTCGGGTCACAGCGACAAGCACACCATGATTGAGAACCGCGGATTCTTCGGTATGGGTGTGAAGGGCGGCGAGGAGTACCGTTTCTCCGTCTGGGCACGCGTCCCCGACGGCGGCAAGGCCAAGCTGTATGTTGACATCGTTGACAACGCCACGATGAGCGACGACCAGAAACTCGGTAATGCCGGTGTGGAGGTCAGTGGTAAGGACTGGAAGAAGTACACGGCCATCATCAAGCCTAAGCGCACCTTTGCCAAGGCCCATCTCCGTGTGTGGGGCGATTCGAAGACGACGACCGACGTGGAGCACGTCTCGCTCTTCCCCGTCAAGACGTGGAAAGGCCGCGAGAACGGCATGCGCCAGGACTTGGCACAGGCTCTGAACGATATGCACCCCGGTGTGTTCCGCTTCCCCGGCGGTTGCATCGTCGAGGGCACCGACCTTGAGACCCGTTACAACTGGAAGAACAGTGTCGGTCCCGTTGAGAACCGTCCGCTGAACGAAAACCGCTGGCACTACACCTTCACCCAACGCTACTTCCCTGACTACTACCAGTCGTACGGTCTCGGTTTCTTCGAGTTCTTCCAGCTCTGTGAGGACTTCGGCTGCGAGCCCCTGCCCGTCATCTCGTGCGGTCTCAGCTGCCAGTTCCAGAACCCCGACCCGACGAAGCCCGGCGTCCACGTACCCCTCGACCAGCTTGATGACTATATTCAGGACGCCCTCGACCTCGTAGAGTTCGCTAACGGCGACGTTACGACGAAGTGGGGCAAGGTGCGTGCCGACATGGGCCATCCCGAACCTTTCAACCTGAAATTCCTCGGTGTCGGCAACGAGCAATGGGACTACGACGAGAAGCACGGCGGCTACGGTCCCGTCTTCACCGAGCGTCTGAAGAAGTTCAATGCTGCCCTGCGCGCCAAGTATCCGAAACTGAAGCTCATCGGCACCACAGGCCCCAACTCCGAGGGCTGGGACTTCGACCTGCTGCAGCCCCGCATGAAGGAGCTGAAGGTCGACCTATACGACGAGCATTACTACCGCAACGAGGCGTGGTTCCTGAGCCACGGCCTGCGCTACGACTCCTACGACCGCAAGGGTCCCCGTGTGTTTGCCGGCGAATATGCCTGCCACGGCAAGGGCAAGAAGTGGAACCACTTTGAGACGTCGCTCTACGAGGCTGCCCACATGACGGGTATTGAGCGCAATGCCGATATCGTCCACATGGCTACCTACGCCCCGCTCTTCGCCCATGTCGAAGGCTGGCAGTGGCGTCCCGATGCCATCTGGTACGACAACCTCCGCTCGTTCAAGTCGGTGAGCTACTACGTCCAGCAGATGTTTGCCATGAACAAGGGCACCAACGTGCTGTCGCTGACGATGGCTGGCAAGCCCGTAGCCGGACAGCAGGGGCAGGACGGTCTCTTTGCTTCGTCTGTGTTCGACAAGCAGACGGGCGAGGTCATCGTCAAGGTGGTGAACACGTCGAAGCAGTCGCAGCCCGTCACCATCCTGTTACAGGGTCTGAAGGGCGAGCGCACAGCAGAGACCATCACCCTGAACCACAGCGGTTCGATGGACGACGAGAACACGCTCGACCAGCCCGAGAAGATTACGCCGAAGACCGGCAGCCTGAAGCTCGACGCCGGCAAGAAGTGTACCCAGATTCTCGACGACGTGCCAGCTATGACCTTCCGTATTTATAAGGTGAAGAAATAGAGCCTCCCCGCCCCCCAAAAAAGAGGGGGGGCGTCTGATTTCGCGATGAATCGGATCGAGACTTTTAGGTAATAAACGAAAACAAGGATATGAGGAAACAAGCTGTTGCCGCCCTTTTGGCTGTTTGCGCTCTGGGCGTCCAGGCCCAGAGCCTACTCTACCCGAAGCACTTCGACCTGCAGGAGGTGACCCTGCTCGACGGTCCGATGAAGACTGCTTTGGACAAGAATATCGAACTTCTGATGAAGTACGACGTCGACCGCCTGCTGACGCCCTTCGTGCGCCAGGCCGGACTGGCATCGACCGCCGACAAGACCAGCAAGTACTATAACTGGCTGACAAAGCACCCCAACTTCCCCAACTGGGGCGGTGATGCGGGCTTCGACCTGAGCGGACACGTCGGCGGCCACTATGTGACGGCGCTGGCCCTGGCATGGGCGGCCTCCCACGACGAGGCGCAGCGCGCGAAGCTGAAGGAGCGCCTCGACTACATGCTGCAGGTGCTGAAAGACTGTCAGGACCAGTACGACCAGAACACCGAGGGCCTCTACGGCTTCATCGGCGGCCAGCCCATCAACGACTCGTGGAAGGCACTCTACAAGGGTGACCTGTCGAAGATTCAGGGCAACTGGGGCTGGGTGCCCTTCTACTGTCAGCACAAGGTGCTGGCCGGTCTGCGCGATGCCTACGTCTACGCCCATAGCGACGTGGCCAAAGAGTTGTTCCACAAACTGGCCGACTGGAGCGTCAATCTCGTGGCGAAGGTGTCGGAGAGTGACTTTCAGGGCTTCCTCGGCTGTGAGCATGGTGGCATGAACGAGACGCTACTCGACGCCTACCACCTCTTCGGCGACCAGAAATACCTGAAGGCAGCCAAGAAGTACTCGCACCAGGAGATGATTACCAATATGCAGACGTTGAACACCACGTTCCTCGATGGCAAGCACGCTAATACACAAGTGCCTAAATACATCGGCTTCGAGCGCATCTACGAGAAGGATGCCACAGCCACAAGCTATCGTAAGGCGGCCGAGAACTTCTGGCAGGATGTGGCTCAGAACCGCACCGTTTGCATTGGTGGAAATTCCGTGTCGGAACATTTCCTGTCGAAGTCGAACAGCAACCGCTATATCGACCATCTCGACGGACCGGAATCATGCAACTCGAACAATATGCTGAAGCTCTCGGAACTGCTGGCCGACCGCACGGGCGATGCTAAGTATGTAGACTTCTATGAAGGGACGATGTGGAACCATATCCTGTCGACACAAGACCCGACAACTGGCGGCTACGTCTACTTCACCACTCTGCGTCCGCAAGGCTACCGCGTTTACTCCAAGGTGAACGAGGGTATGTGGTGCTGTGTAGGTACGGGTATGGAGAACCATTCCAAGTACGGACATTTCATCTATTCCCATGACGGCAGTGAGACGCTTTACGTCAATCTCTTCACACCGTCAAAGCTGGAGAGTGAGGATTTTATTGTTAATCAGGAGACAAAATTCCCTGACGAAGCGACGACAACCATCACCATAGGTAAGGCAGGCACGTACAAGGTGGCCGTGCGCCATCCCGCCTGGGCGGGTAGTGGCTATGCCGTGAAGGTCAACGGGGGAACCGTTGAGCAAACTGTCGGGCAAGGGAAGGCTGGTTACGTTACTATTGAGCGTGACTGGGCTGTTGGCGACAAGGTGACCATCAACCTCGACATGCAACTGCGCTACGAGGAATGTCCTAATTACGGCGACTATATTGCCTTCAAGTATGGCCCCATCCTATTGGCCGCCCAGACCTCGAACGGTGAGAAGCTTCAGGGGGAATATGCCGGTGCAGGACGTATGGATCACGCCCCCAGTTGTGTCGCCTCATCCAAGAAACTGACGTCGGCTCCGATGCTCATCGGTCAGCGTAGCGACGTGCTGAGCCGCGTCGAGCGCCAGCAAGGTGAAAACCTGCGCTTCACAATTGACGCCAGTCGTCCTGGTATCGAGAGCTACCAGTGGACTACACTCACCCTGCAACCATTCTACCAGATTCACCATGCCCGCTACGCCTGCTACTGGTATCAACAGACCGAAGAGAACTTCCGCAACAGTTCGATGGCTGCCGACGAGAATGCCGCTGCCGCACTGGCCGAGCGCACGCTCGACTTCGTGGCTCCCGGCGAACAGCAGAGCGAGGCCGGCCACGAAGTGAAGTACTCCAGCGAGTCGACAACTGGCAATTACAATGGCGAAGCCTACCGCGACGCTCGTGCCAATGGCTACATCCAGTACACGCTCTATAATAAAAAAGGTGTGAAGGACAGCCTCGCCGTCATGCTCCGCTTTACTACAGCCGACAAGGGCCGCAAGGGCACGCTCTCTGTCGACGGCACGAAGATTGCCGACATCACCGTGGCCTCGTCGGTGAAGGATGCTGAGAATGGTTTTTATAACGTGGAGTATGCCATCCCCGCCGCATTGGCTGTCGACAACGACGGCAACGCCAAGGAGAAGTTCGTCGTGCGCCTGACAGCCTCGTCGTCAACGCTCATTCCCGGCCTCTACTACATGCGTCTGATGAGCGGCTACGAGGAGAACCCCGACCGCTACAAGTTCGTCTGCAATCAGTGGACCACCGGCGACGCGGGGCGTGTCAGTGCCTCGAACATCACCTACGACGCGACGCGGAACATCATCCACGTCAACGCCGGAACGGGCGCCAACAACGTGGCGCTGACGCTGAACTACGCCAATCTTGACTATACTATTGCCAGGGCGCAGAAGTATCTCGTCGTTCGCGGCACCAATCTGAGTACCACTACCGGCGCCAGCTACCTCTGGTGGCTCAACGGCACGAACAAAGGTTCGCAGGTGGCTCCCACCACCGTTAGCGAGGTGACCATCGACGGCCAGAAACAGCAGATTATCGCCTGGGACTTGACGAAGAGCAACCTCTACGACAACTTCAGCGGCGACCGTCCCTCGGTGTGTATGGGCCAGACCATTTTCGGTCTGACCTCCACAACGGGCACGAGCGACATCCTCGACATACAGTTTGTTGAGGACGTCAGCCAATACCTGCAATTAGTAACTGGCGTCAGAGCTGTCATCAGCCCGACACCCGACAACAATTACCATACCCTGAGCGGCACGCGGGTCAACCACCCGTCACATGGTGTATATCTTAAAGGCGGCAAGGCCGTACTCATCAAATAACGGCAGCGACTCCTCACGGAGGCACTGCCGAACAATAATAACAAATTTACTAATAATCAGCCACACACAAACCTCACGGTCTCACCGTGGCATGAAATGTATAAAAAAACAAAATTGTTCCTGTATCGGAACTTATTCTTGATCACCCCCCCTCTCCCCCACCCCTCCCATTGAAGGGAGGGGGAAGGGCGGTGGGTTGTAGGATGTTTATTCGTCCCAGAGGTAGTCCTCGTCCTCGCGGCTGAGGGCGGCACTGCCATTCTTCTCCGTTGTGCCGAGGGTACTGCTGAAGCCCGATGAGGCTATCATACTTACCATCTGTAGCTTGACAACGTGTGTTGTCGGATTCTGATATGTCTTTTTCATAATTCGTCTTTTTTTAGAAATAAATTAAATTCCATAAAGCGGAAGCAAATGATTCACTTTTCACTATTCACTTTTACCTTATTACTGTCTTCTTGCCGTTCACGATGTACAAGCCCTTCCGGGGCTGAGCAACACGCTGACCGTTGAGATTGTAAACCTCATTCTGCAGAGTGCATTCATCATGCTGCATTGATGAGATGCCCGTAGCGTCGCTGAACACAATGCTCAGCGAGCGACTGCTGCCACCGACATGGAGGTATGCCTTGCCGGCAGCTATCTCACCGCTAGTGGCAGGATTAAACTCTGCATTGGCACCATTCATCGTGAGGATATAGTATGTGCCAGAAGCTGCGGGACAAGCTGTAGCTTCCGTGGCAGAACCTTTCAGGTCGCCCTTTTCCGTCAACGAGCTTGCAATCACGGGGATGCTGTAGGTGTTCTCTGCTCCCTTCAGCACCACGCCGGTATTGGCTGGAACATTGGTTACCTCAGTCAGCGTCACGGTGTTCTCTGAGACAGAAGCGGTGTAAGCCGTCAAACCCGTCACACCAGAGAAGTCAAGAGCGTATGGCGTGTAGAGCGTAGCCCAACCGGCGGAGGTGATTTCAACGGGGATAGCAATCGAATAGGCCTCCACCTTTGTCAGTATATCTGAATATCTATAAAGGTTATGAGTTACATTACCGGCAGATATGTCTGTTTTGTCAGCATTCTTGCCGTAATTATTTCCATATTTCCATGTTACCAATTGATTGGCTGTACCACTGACAAAGGTAAGAGCGTGGTTGTTAGAACCATAGTTTGAACCACCATTCTCAGTACCATCATCTTTTTGTGTCGTCAAAGGAACTACTAAGCCCAAGCCTGGATAGAAGTAGTAACTCTTGTTTGCTCCATCAGAATTTTGATACCAACCCTCCAAGCCATCAAAAAGAGTAATTCGGCTACCAGACTCTTCAGTTACGTCGTACCAATAACGGCTATAGGTCGTTCCATTGTACGGGCTTGACCATGTACCTTGTAATCCGACATTCTCAGCCATTAACTTCCAACTGCTTGACAGCTCTGAGGCCGTGATGCCCTGTAAGTCAATAGTCTTGATCTTAATATAAGGGTATTCCACCACATAACTTGCCGTATTAGATGTAAAGCCATCAGCAGAAACCGTCACTTCCAAAGTGCCTGTTGTCGTGAAAGTATATGGATTGCTGCTGGCTATGTTACCACCATTAAATGAATAAGTCAAAGTCGGAGAGGCAGGTACAAGTTCCAGCCCACTTTGATCAGAGGCGATAGTAACAACAGGGTAATAAACTCCTGAGTTTTCAGCTATTCCTGTCACAGTAAGTGTTGGAGCATTCAACGTAATAGCAGTGCCTGCACCCGTGCTAAAGCTGGTTTTCTCTGATGTATTACTTCCCTTCTTCGCATAAGTATAGATAGTTGCATCACTTGTAGTCACCTCTCCAGAATAGGTTAGCCAACCATCGGCATCTATTGCTAAATCAGAAGCAGAATAATATATGGTAGCACCATCTGTAACACAGTCAAGGGTAAACTTACGGTTTGTACCGTCAGGAGCTGTAATTGTGTAGGTTGGTGTCGCAACATAACCTGCTACGGTAGGTGTCTTGAATATAATATTATCGTATGAAATATAGTTTTGGGCTTTGCCTGTTGTGCCGGTAATGTTTACGGGATAACCATACGTAGCAGAAACTAACTGTTTGTTCACGTAAGTTACTCCACCACAGGTTACTGAAAGATAAATGCCTGCATCTTTTTCCCCTTCGATTTTAAAATGAGAAATTGTTGAAGGTGCGGCTTTGGCATAATTATTTATTGGTAAAGTACTTGTAAGTTCTATGGCAGACGTATTTTTTATTGTTGCAGTGCCATCATACTGATCATATGCTATAGAAAAAGCCGTACCCTTGTCGGTTGTAAAATTCAAGTTTGTAGAGTTTGTATTTGGCGATGAGGCACCCCAGTCGAACTCCATGACCCAATTCGTCGAAACCTCAAACGCATCATCATCAAAAGAAATAGTTGCTGTACGATCACCATTACTCCCGTTATAGAAAAGAAGTGTTCCGTTGTTAATGGAAACTGTTCCATTAGGGTGAGTATAATTGAGGCCCGAAGGTGCCGAAGAGAAATCCGTGCTCCACATTGTAGTCCAACTAGAGATTTCTGCCTTGGTGATATCCAATTTAGCTGCCTCTTCTGTGAGATAAACGACAACGGAAGCAGGTGTGCCCGCTACTGTATATGTGTATTTACTGTGATAAGTAGTAACTTTAGCTTTGGTGTAGATTCCTTCTACCGTAATTACGCCACCAGCGTAGGTTACATCCAAGTCTACAGTTGCGCCATCAAGGTCACTAAGTTTGTTGCCGTTATAAGCCTGAACGAAGGTTCCACCAGCAGCAAAATCATAGTTGTCAGCACGCATGTCAAAGTAAACTCCATCATGCTTGTCAACAGCAGAAGTGGCTTCCACAATGAAATTATTCCAAATCGTTGAAGTTCCATTGTTGTTGTTGACAAAAGTTAAGTGTAAGGTTTGTCCTGCTTCTACGGTATAGGGGTCAGAATATGAGCCTCTGTAGCCGTCAGAAAAAGAACCTACAGAATAGGGAAAGTCTGTTGCCCACGCCGCATTACTCCCCGCCAGCATTCCCACTGCCACGAGTAGCATTTTCGTTAGTAATTGTTTTGTTTTCATAATAGTTTTTTATAATATAAGTAATCGTTATTCAGTCTTTTCAAGGCCGTAATCGGCTTCACCTTGAAAGGGCGAAAGGAGTACAACAGTGCTGACGGAAATCTTTATAGAAAAAGAAAAACGTAGGACTATACACCATTCTTCACACCCTCTGTATGGTGGTCTTAGGAAACCTTAAGAGAAAGGGTTTGGGAATGTGACAGACCTACGCTGACGCGTAGGATCATCTCCTCCTCTACCTTGTCTCTTTGAAAAGTTCCTAAGTTTCCATACACAAGATAAAAGGCGAAATGCCTTGGTATTTTCGTTGCCACCGTGCCCTGCTGCCGTTGCCGGCGATGGAGCGCGAATGGCATTGCCCGCGATGTCTTGGAGTCGCCACCATTCCGGCATCACTATGTCCTTGTGGAACGTGTGCGGTCTGCCCGTGCAAACAAACTCCGCTGCAAAGATACGACAAATATCCGAAACGTCCAAAAAAATTAGCGGGAAATTTGCTCGTCAGTGCATATTTCCCGCCTATTATTATAATATAATAAGGTGTGCGGCTCTGATTAGCTACAAATTGTATGGTGAACGCCCCTTGAATGGCTTTCGCCCCCGTCTTAAAAAACGCAATTATCCGCTTATCCGCAAACTCCACTGATTGCCAGGTGGTTAGCGCGAAATTATCCGTCAATTATCCGTCAATTATCCGTCATTTTTACCTTCTTCGTCGCTGAAACGTAACGGCCATTTAGCAACAGTCCGACGCTTGCGGACTTTTGTCCGCGGCTGTCGGACTGCGCAGCGGAGCCGTCCTGCTGTGCACTCGAACGTCGATAAAACCCTGGAAATAACGGATAAAACCCTGGAAATAACGGATAAAACCCGGATTATGACGGATAATTGGCGGATAAATGGCGGATAATTTCGCACTAACCACCTGGCAATCAGCGGAGTTTGCGGATAAGCGGATAATTGCGCTTTTTAAGACGGGTGGAGTGGAAAAAAGGCCAATCAACTGAAAAGGGGAAAGAACAATTTTTTTTGAAGAATTTCTTTGTCAGTTCCATTTTTTTTCGTAATTTTGCGACGTCGCTTGTTAGCCCATTCGTGGGTGGCGGGCGGTCTTATGTATGAGAAAGACGTTTTCGAACGTCTGTCGTTGTGAGCTGTGAACTTCGCAAACTCAACCGTCGCAACAGGCAGATATAAGTCATCACATAGGTATAAAGGTATGTATGTTGTTGACGGCCGTAAGATTTTGTCAAGATAGTATTTCAAAAGAAAGAAAGGCTCCCCCGCAAGGAGCCTTTCTTATTTTTGCTTGATGATGTATTTCTGGTAGTAGTTGATGAGCAGCGTCGTCATCGGCAGGGCGATAATCATGCCGAGGATGCCGAGCAGTGAACCCCAGATGGAGAGCGAGAGCAGGATGATGGCTGAGTTCAGTCCCGTGACGTGAC